>Ga0265292_1001343_pt1 | contig 22025 bp, 20 predicted proteins | sample Munlanlewell296A_FD_189080 | JGI IMG/M metagenome (GOLD analysis project Ga0265292, IMG submission 189080) | Leachate microbial communities from a municipal landfill in Southern Ontario, Canada - Leachate well 296A | ecosystem: Engineered > Solid waste > Landfill > Unclassified | place: Canada... | reverse complement strand
CCTCACCTTTGTGCTGTCGTACGGGCTCTTGACCGAGCTGTTGCGGCGATTTGGCTTTAACGTCCTGGGCATGAGCCTGTTCCTCTTGTTTATTTCACTGGTGAGCTACTTTGGATTTTCCATTCGCGCGCGCGCCCGTGACGTCATGGTCTTGGACGAACGCGAAAATGCCCTGACGCTGCTGCTCGACTTCTTCTCCATTCCGGTGCTCGCTGTTGGCCGTTGGATTTCGCAGCGCGCGCCACGGGTCAACATTCTCATCCTGTTTATGGATTTCCTCGTTGAAGCGCCGTATAAGAGTCTGGTGCAGGTCGTAGAGGATTGGGTCAGCTTCCAAAAAGAACGCAAAGAAGAATTGCTTTAATTTCAACGCCTCATGAGTGACACCCCACAACAAGTTCAGGACATGTTCGGCGACGATGCTTCCAACAAGCCGGTGCAGCCGCGCCGGGCAGCGCCAACGCCACCACCTGAACCCGAGCCGGAACGTCCACGCCTTCGTTTAAGCCGCCGCGCGATTGTCAGCATTGTGACGATTGTTGTATTGGCTGGCTCCATTACCAGCCTCGCTCTGGTGCAAAAATTTCGTTCAGCTTCAAATACCAACGCAGCGAATACCAATGTCGCGGTTGTTCAGAATACCAACACTGCCGCGGCAAATATTTCGTTGACCAACGTGCCACCCGCATTCGCCGCTGACCGTCCCAAAGATGTAACGACGCAAGACTTGGATCACGACGGTTTGACGAATCTGGAAGAGGTACAGGCCGGGACAAGTCCGGAGGATACCGATTCTGATCACGACGGGCTGACAGACTACCAAGAGGTAAGAATTTATCACACCAACCCATTACAGCCTGATTCGGACAGTGATGGTTTCCCAGACGGGAAAGAAGTTGCTACCGGAAACAACCCGCTCGGGACTGGTAAGTTACCGCGCTAGTATGATGCTTGCTCGACGTCTCGTTTCATTCGTCCCGGTCATCAGTAGCCTTGGCGTTTGGATTGCCGTTGAGCGTTGGCCGCGAGTGTACCTGTGGGTCGCGCCTGCCGCCATCATTGCGCTTTGCCTCACAGTTGGCTGGGGGGCACGACGGTCTCCGCGGTCGGCTGATTTTTGGCATTTTCTCTTGGCGCCGTTTACCCTCACCCTCAGCGCTTTGGCGTACGTGTTATTCCTCGATAGCGGCTGGCAACGGGGCGTTGTGCTCATGACGAGCGGTTTGGGGGCGTGGTGGTATTTGCAGAATCTTGCAACATTTCTCTACTGGCCGTCATCGTATCAGCCATACGCGTTGGAAAATATTTCCAGTTACCTGAATCTTGTAGCCGCATTTTTTCTGTACGCGAGTTTTTTTTCGCTGCGACTGTTTCTTTCCTGGCCGCTCTCGGTGCTCGCGCTGCTCACCGGCGTGTTTACCGCGTTACTGGCCTACCAAATGAGCTGGGTCAATAAACTGTCCTGGCATCGCAGTATCCCGTACATTCTGGCGCTGGCGCTGGTAATGTTTGAAGGATTTTTGGCCATTCAATTCCTCCCAACCGTGAGCGCAGTCAATGGCCTATTGCTCGCGACGTTGCTCTACGTGTTGATGTCGATCTCACGGTTGCATTTGCTGACGCGCCTGGAACGCCGGCTTGTGCAACGGTATGTCGGCATTGCGCTGACCGTTTTCGCTTTTACTATTTTTACTGCCCGTTGGACGTAATTGTATGAAACCAAAAATCGCTCCCACGTCACCCAAGGCCCGTCTGACCGATGAAACCCTGACCGACCTCTACAGTCATGAGAGTTTGGTGAAGCCTGGTCGCCAGCCGCATCTATGGTGGATTGTTGTGGTGGCTCTTCTGCTTGGTGCTGTAGCCGGGGCAATGAGTCCGTGGGGCGTTGAACAGCTTGCGAGCCGTTATCCAACACTTGGTTGGCTGACGCGTCTGCGCCTTAGTCCTGTTGGCGAAAAAGTTATCATTCGGGAAACGCCGGTCAAGACAGCAGTTGACCGTCCGACGACGGTTCAGGAACAACTGCGGCCGACCTTGGTCACGATCTACACACAGCACGGCACGAGTGACATTCCTTCAGCAGCGTATGCACCATCCCAGGCGCAAGGGTATGGCGTGGTGGGTACAAGCGATGGCGTGATCGTGACAACAAGTGACGTGGTGCCGGAAGGAAAGGGGACGTTCGTGGTGGCCCGGTCTGATGGGACAGTTGCGAATGTGACCAGCGTGGTTCGCGACTCGCTCACGTCGTTTGTTTTTTTGAACACTGTTGCCGGCCACTTAACGGCCGCGAAGTTTACTGCAACAGTTCCCACTGCCTCGGGTACGCCAGTTCGGTTGCTACGGAGCGGCGCCCCTCGCGCTGTGAGTGAATTATGGTCAGCCACAATCGCTGATGCGGCCGCACTGGCCGTAAAAAATCCCGGTGACTGGTTGGAGTCAACCGAGTCGTACCGTCGCGTCATCACGATTTCGCCCGCCCCGCCCAAAGGTTGGAGTGGAGCTGTCTTGCTCGACGATCAAGACAATGCGCTCGGGGTGTGGTCTGACGCGCGTGGTGGAGTGCTGCCCATGAGTGCCGTTGCCGCCAATGTGGCGTCGCTCGGGCAGGCAACGAAATTCCCGCGCGTTGATGTCGGCCTGAATACGATTGACGTGAGTTTGCGGTTGGGGTTGCCAGCAGCACTTGGGCAAAGCTTGCCCGAGAATGGCGCTCTCGTCACAGATTCACCGGACAAGACGACACTCGGAGTCCGTGCAAAGTCGCCGGCGAGCACGGCCGGAGTTCACAGCGGTGATGTCATTACCAAAGTTGACGGCGTGGCTATTGACGCTTCACATCAATTGACGCTCCTGCTTCAGGCGAAAAAAGTTGATGCAACTGTTGTGCTGACGCTGTTGCGCGGCAAAGAGACGCGAACCTTACCCTTGAAATTGACGGCCGCCCAATGAGTTTTAAAGAGCGCATCACCACCCTGGTTGCTGTCCTGGGAGTCCTGGTTGGCGTAGTTGTGTTGACACCCGCCTCAAGCAGCGCGGCAAATGAACATGCCTTGGCCATGATCGAGGAGCAAGTGATTGTCACTTATAAACCCCAGCCAGGTGCTCTTCAGCAGGCGTGGGGCGCTCGGCACATTGATCTTCTGGTTCAACAAGACGCGACCACAGCCACCGATGTCTTACCGTTAGCGGTTTCAAGTCAATCGGGTGAAAGCGTCCTGGTAACTCAGGTGGGGAGTGATCCAGCCGCCTTAATGGAAGCATTTTCACTCGACCCCAGTGTGGCATATGTTCAGCCAAATTATCGCTATCACGCACTGTTCACACCCAATGACCCGCAGTTTGCTAAGCAGTGGAATTTTACAACAGTCAAGGCAGAGGGGGCGTGGGATATGGACCAAACACCGCCTGTGAACGGCGGCGATCCGTCAATTGTTGTTGCCGTGTTGGATACTGGCGTTGCCTATGAGGATTTTGGAAGTTTTATAAAGCTGCCTGATTTTGCCAGCACGCGCTTCACCGCCGGGTATGATTTTGTGAACAACGACAGCCACCCAAACGATGACAATGGACACGGCACGCACGTTACCGGCACACTGGCTGCGTCCACGAATAATGGCGCGGGGGCGGCCGGGTTGGCGTTTCAGTCGAGTATTATGCCGATAAAAATTCTTGACGCTACGGGTGGGGGCTCTACTGCCGGCATTGCACAGGGCGTTGACTTTGCCCGAGTGAATGGTGCTCGCGTCATGAACTTGTCGTTGGGGGGCGTGGATGACGACCCGCTTCTTCACACGGCTGTCACCGCGGCAAAGAATGCTGGTATTCTGGTTGTGGCAGCCACGGGCAATGATGCAGACAGTCCGGGGTATACGCCATCGCTGCTCTATCCGGCGTCATACGCTGACACGATTGCTGTTGGTGCGACGCGTTTTGATGATGCTCGCTCTGCTTATTCCAACTACGGTACTGGCATTGACCTCATGGCACCGGGCGGCGATTTAGGCGTTGATCAAAATGGCGACAGCCAGCCAGATGGCGTTCTCCAAGAAACCTGTGCCAATAGCGGCTGCACGTCGTTCGGCCCATTTTTTTACGAAGGCACGTCGCAAGCCACGCCTCATGTGAGCGCGGCGGTTGCGCTTTTATTGTCTGCCGGCGCGAGTGCCAGCGACATCCAGGATGTTTTGCAATCCACAGCCACCGATTTGACCACAGCCGGATATGACACCAAAACCGGTTATGGATTGCTGAACATTCAAGCTGCCTTAGCCAAGGTCATGGGGAGTACGACTGCGCCCAGCGGGTCGTTGACGATCAACGGCGGCGCTGCCACAACGGGGCAAACAACCGTCTCGCTCGCTCTCACTGCCTCTGACACACTCGGCACGGTGACAGAAATGTCATTTTCCAACGATGGCTCGACGTTTTCGGCCTGGGAGGCGTACGCCACGACGCGGACGGACTGGAATATGGCCGACCCGGCAGCGGGCGGTACAGCCGCAGAAGGCACCAAAACCGTGTTGGTGCGTTTTCGCGTTGGAGACGGTGCGGCCTCGGCTTCGGTTAATGACACGATTGCGCTCGACCAAACCCCGCCAACCGGTTTGGCGATCAAAGCGTGGGCAAGTTCAAAACGATTGCGTGCGATTTTGGCTGGCCAACGCACTGCGAGTATTGAACCGGCGTTTACTTTTTCCGCTACAGATGCGTTGAGCGGCGTGGCTGACTATATTGTCACGCTTGGGAGTGCAGAAAGCGACCCTGCAGCCGGTGGCACAGCCGTTGACGGCGCTGCCTATGTTGCGCCAGCGATCAGCTCGCCCGGTATTTACGTACTGAGCGTCCGAGCCCGCGATCAGGTTGGAAACGCTTCGGCCGTGGCGACATTCACCTTCACCTGCGCACCGCAAGGATGGGTGGCAGTGACGGGCGCCGGTGGTCGGCCCCGCGTGACAATCTATCAGGCTGATGGCAGCGTGGTCCGCACATTCCCGGTCTTTGGTGCAAATCAAAGGGGTGGCTTGTCCGTGGCAACCGGTGACGTGGATGGCGATGGCGTTGATGAAATTGTTGTCGGTAGCGGACCGGGTCAACCCAGAGAAGCGCGTATCTATTCATTTGCCGGTAAACTTGTGCGGCGAATCCGCGTTGGTGATGCTAAGCTCGCCGATGGCGTGACCGTGGCAGTTGGAAATGTTCGGGGGGACAGCGCTTTGGAAATTATCACGGGGAGTGTGACCGGCACGACTGACGTGAGGATTTTCTCGGCTCGCGGCACGTTGCTAAAAAAGTTTTTGGCATTTTCTGCAACCGACAAAACCGGCGTTGCGGTAGCAGTGGGGGATTTTCAACACAAGGGGACAAATGAAATTGCCGTGGCGCGCGTCTCAGCTGCAAGTTCAGTTGTTCGGTTTTTCACGGGCACCGGCCGTCGCACAAAAGAAATTGCTATCGCGGGCGTTCGCGGCACGCCAGGACTGACATTAGGCGCGGGCGATATTGATGCGGACGGTGTTGCCGACCTCCTGGTCGGTGAAGCTGCTGGCGCTGCTTCGCGGATTCACGTTGTTCATCGTACCGGTCGGCAGGTTGGCTTGTTCCGTCCGTATGCAGCGTCATATCATGGCGGCGTCGTGGCCATGGCCAGTGATGTGGACGGCGATGGCAGTGATGAAATTTTTTCATCTCCAACCAATACGGGAACCAAGCTGATTAAGTCCGTGACGATCCAAGGCAAAGCTGAGCCTGGAATTCGACCGGTAGCCCCGCTCACAAAAACGCCACCAGGCGGGTACCGCGTTGCCTCAGTGTTTCTTCCCGCCACGCCATGATCCGCCAATTTACAAAATTCGCCCTTGTCGGCGTGCTCAATACTGCAGTTGATTTTAGTATTTACACATTCCTCACCCGTTTTGGCCATTGGCATTTCCTTGTCGCAAATGCCACGTCGTTTCTGATCGCCGTGACATTGAGTTTTCTGTTAAATAGCCGCTGGACATTTCGCGATCGTCCCGGTGATCGACGACGGCAGTACACGCTATTTTTTCTGGTGAACCTCGTGGCGTTAGGGTTAAATGAGACGCTCCTTGCCACATTTGTCCATGTTGCGCACGTCCATGATTTACTCGCGAAAGCCGCCGCCACTGCAGTTGTCCTCTTTTGGAATTTCTTTGCCAACCGCGCCTGGACGTTCCGCCAACAGCCTCCAAATGGCTTGCCAGCAGCGGATTCGCGCGATATACTCACCTAGCGATCCTTGACCAACCCGAAGCTTTCCATTGTCATCCCGGCACACAACGAGGCAGGACGAATCGGTCCGGTTCTCGATGCATACCGCGATGTTTTTGGCACCGAGACTGAATTCATTGTGGTGCCGAATGCCTGCACTGACGACACGGAGTCGCTTGTTCAGCAGGCAGCAGCGCACGATTCCCGAGTACGCGTGCATGCCATCAACGACGTCGTGGGCAAAGTTGGAGCGGTGTACGCCGGATTCAATATTGCCCGTGGTACGTTCATTGGGTTCGTGGATGCAGACGGGGCGACGTCACCGGAAGAATTCCAGAAACTCGTGACCGCGCTGGACTCAGCTGACGTTGCCGTGGCGTCACGGTGGCGACGCGGTGCCCACGTTGAGCGCAAGTTCATTCGCAAGTTCGCATCACTCGTTTTTATCACCTTACGTCAGTTGATCGTTCCACTTTCCGTCCGCGATACGCAGTGTGGCGCCAAGGTCATGCGGCGCGAAAAGTATCTGGCCGTAGCACCCCACCTCATCGTTAAGAATCAAGCTTTTGATGTGGAACTGCTCGCCCGTTTGAGTGACGCAGGAGCACGCATTGTCGAGCTGCCAACTGTGTGGCGGGAACCAGGCGGCTCAGTCCAATTTGAAAATATCTTCTCCCTTGTCCGTACCGGTCTGACCATGGTGAGAACCTTGTGGAGCATCCGTACGCGTCAACGCATCGTCAATCCTTCTCTATGAAAACTCGACCAATCTTTGAACGAAAAAATATCCTCGTCACCGGTGGCGCCGGGTTTATCGGCTCTCACCTGTGCGATGAGTTGATCAAAACCGCCAAGGTGATTTGCGTTGATAATTTTATCACCGGCAGCGAAGAAAATATCAACCACTTGCTGCGGCACCCGGACTTTGAATTTGTCCGGCACGACTTGACCCAACCATTGGACCTCGAGTCACTGCCTGAACTTAAGCCGTTTAAAATTCCATTCCAAGGCATTCAGGAGGTGTATCACCTCGCCTGCCCAACTTCGCCCAAAGAATACAACCGCGCGCCAGTTGAAACGCTGCTCGCCAACTCGCACGGCACAAAGAACGCGCTGGACATTGCTGTGAAATACCAGGCGAAATTTATCCTCACTTCAACATCCGCCATTTACGGCGAACCGCAGGAAGACACGCCATACCCCGAAAATTACTGGGGGTTTGTTGATCCGGTGGGTCCGCGTTCCTGCTACAACGAAGGCAAACGCTTTGCTGAGAGCTTGGTGGCGAACTACCGCCAGCACTATGGCATTGACGCAAAAATTGCGCGCCTCTTCAACACCTACGGCCCACGCATGAAGCTGTCGGACGGCCGGATGATTGCTGATTTTGTCGCTAACGCCATAGAAAATAAGGCAGTGGTGATTTACGGCGGCAAGGGCGATGTTTCAACATTTTGCTTTATTTCAGATACAATCGACGCTCTTGTGCGGTTGATGCGCTCGGCTGAGGCAGGCCCGATGAACATCGGCAACCCTGAAGCGCACGCCATTGCTGATGTCGCCCAACGCGTCATCACATTCCTGAATTCGTCTTCCACAATTCGTCAGGAGTCAGCCTTGCCGTACACCGTGAAGCAAGGGTTGCCGAACATCCATCTGGCAAAAGAAAAATTGGGCTGGTTTCCGGTCGTAGGGATCGACGAAGGTCTGCGCCGAACCATTGATGCTATGCGCGGCACCCGCACCGTCGGCCTTGATTCATTCATGTCACCAACACATTAATCGTTATTTACGAAAGGTATACAACACATGACAAGTGCTTCCCGTTATCTGTTTACGTCTGAGTCAGTCACTGAGGGTCACCCGGATAAGGTCTGCGACCAAGTTTCCGATTCAATCCTCGATGCTATTCTCGCCAAAGATCCTATGGGTCGCGTTGGCGTGGAAACGCTCGTCGCCACCGGGCTCGTGGTTGTTGCCGGCCAAATCACGACCAAGACATATATTGATATTCCCAAGATCGTCCGCCAAACCATCCGCGATATCGGCTACAATGACCCAAAGTACGGATTTCACTGGGAAGATTGTGGCGTGTTGACCGCAATCGACGAGCAGAGCCCGGATATCGCGCAGGGCGTGACCCGTGGCGCCAAGAAAATCGGGGCAGGGGACCAAGGCCTCATGTTTGGCTATGCGACAAACGAAACAAAGGAACTCATGCCATTACCGATTATGCTTGCCCACCAGTTGGCGCGTCGTCTGGCTCAGGTTCGCAAGTCCGGGCTAGTGAAGTACCTCCGCCCAGACGGCAAAACCGAGGTGGCCGTGGAATACGAGCATAACCGCCCACAGCGCGTGGAGGCGGTCGTGGTGGCTGCTCAGCACGATCCTGAGGTCTCTGAACGCCGTGTGCGCGACGATGTGCTGCGTTTGGTCATTAAGCCAGTACTCAAGCGCTGGATGGACGACAAGACCGCTGTGCACATCAATGCGACCGGGAAGTTCGTGAAGGGCGGACCCCCAGCCGACACGGGCTTGACCGGCCGTAAAATCATTGTGGACACGTATGGCGGCCATGGCAGTCATGGCGGCGGGTGTTTCTCAGGCAAGGACGCCACAAAGGTTGACCGCTCGGCGTCGTACATGGCGCGCTATGCAGCGAAGAACTTGGTTGCTGCTGGACTGGCCGATCGTGTGGAACTTCAAGTCGCCTACGTCATTGGCGTAGCTGAGCCGGTAAGCATTCTGGTTGATGCCAAGGGCACGAGCAAAATTTCCAATGAAGCCCTGGCCAAGCTGACGCGCCGCTTCTTTGACTTCCGCCCGGCTGCAATTATCGACCACTTGAAGCTTCGCCGCCCGATTTTCCGTCAGACAGCTGCCTACGGTCACTTTGGCCGCACCGAACCTGAGTTTACTTGGGAGCGGACGGACATGGTCGCGGCGTTAAGACGGGCTGCGAGTCGGCTATGAAACAACCGGAGACGCTAATGAATAATGTTTGGGTCGTTGTCCCGGCATTTAATGAAGCGGGAATTATCCGTCGGGTTGTAGACGATCTTGTACGTGTCATTCCGCATGTTGTTGTTGTGAACGATGCCTCAACTGATGAAACGAGTGACAAACTCCTCGGTTCAGAAGTCGTTGTTTTACAACACCTCATTAATCGCGGACAGGGAGCTGCGTTAAAAACTGGCATCGTCTATGCCTTACGTCAAGGCGCTGAAGTGATTGTGACGTTTGATGCTGATGGGCAACATGATGTGGCTGATATTTCTTCCATGATTTCTCCAATTCTTGAGGGTTCAGCAGACGTCACGCTCGGGTCACGTTTTCTTAGAGATGGATCAAATGTTCCTCCACTACGTCGAATAGTTCTTTTCCTCGGAATTCTCTTTACACGTTTTTTTTCTCACATTCGTGTCACAGATACGCATAACGGTTTTCGTGCTATGAATCGCTTGGCGGCCGAAAAAATTCAAATTATCCAGGACCGTATGTCTCATGCATCAGAAATTCTTGATGAAATTATGCGGCATAAATTGCGCTATCAAGAAGTCCCAGTAACGGTGACGTATAGTTATTACTCAAAAGAGAAGGGACAAGGAAATCTAGCGATGATTAAAATCGCTCTCAAGTTTCTGATTTATAAACTACGAAGCTAGTGTATATTAAGATTATAGTTAGCACTTTCGTTGTATTTGCAGTTTCTCGAGTTTGGTTACGCTACCGAGATGGAGCTATTGGCATTATCGGAATGTTCCTTTGGATTGTCTTGTGGCTGAGCGTAGGAGTGTTTACCTGGTGGCCCAAAGTTTCCGATTTTTTTGCTCAGAAGATTGGAATAGGTCGTGGTGCTGATGCGTTAGTGTATTTTTCTATAGTTGGGTTATTCTATGGCATGTTTAGACTTTACGTAAAAATGGAATTCATTGAACATGAAATTACAGAGCTAGTCCGAACGATGGCCTTAAAAGAAGACTTAGGAAAGAGGGGAGAATGACCCCAGTCCTAAACGTACTGGGGACTATATTTTTATTGCATATTTTTTGGGTTTTTGCGGGATATCAAATTTCATTACTGCTATTCAAAAAAAAACATGACGAGATTCATGAGTCGAATCTTATAGGAATATCAATAATTATTCCTACATATAATGAGGCTTCGGTTATAGAAAAAAAAATAAAAAATTTAGAAGAACTTGATTATCCACGCGATCTTTTAGAAATTATCATTGTGGATAGTGCATCAGTTGATGGCACAGTTGAAAAAATTCACCCAATGACGATCCCACTTCGAATTATCAGGGAATCACAAAAACTTGGTAAGGCTCATGCAATCAATACGGCCCTCCCTCAAGCCTCCCATGAACTTATATTAATTACTGATGCTAATGCCTTCATGGAACCATCCGCATTAAGGAATTCTGTTAAATTTATGTCAGATCGCCGAATTGGTGGTGTCGCTGGGGCAATGAGGCAAATCGACCGCTCGTCAAACTCAATTTCAGAGGGCGGGGACATGTATTGGAAAATGGAAGTATTTATGAGAACAAGGGAATCCAATTTAGCTTCAGTTATTAGTATGAGTGGCGAGTTTTCATTACTACGAAAGAATATATTTCTTTCATCGGATGGCTCCGTTGTGGTTCCTTGGTACCATCGAGGAAGAACTGATGATTTAGAAATGACGCTTTGGATTATTCGACGCGGATTCAAAGTTACGTATGCCCCCCAAGCAATAGTTTGGGAGCAGGCACCCGACAATATGTCAGATCTTTACAAGCAAAAAGTTCGCATAATCGTTCAAACGATGCACACAGTTTTTAGTAACTGGTCAACGATATTCACAACTGGAATATTCGGTTCGTATATATTTTTAAGTCGAAAAATATTACCACTTTTCATTCCCTTTTCGCTAGTCGGTCTATTCGTAATATCCATAGTATTAACAGCAGATTCAAAAGTTTGGCCTGCAGTTTTATTTTTGCAATGTACGTGTTACCTCCTTGCGTTTATAGGTATATACCAAAAAAAAGGTTTTGTACTTACTAAACTCGCGGCTTTTTTTGTATTGCTTAATGGAACGGTGGTGGTTGCTTGGTGGGAATTTCTTCGGAAAAAAGACTACACAAGTTGGATGCCAATTCAGGGATCGAGGAAAATATGAATAACGTTCTCATTCTCGCCGGCGGTTTGGGGACGAGGCTTCTCCCGTTAAAATTAGGTGTATCAAAGCCTTTAGCCCCAATTAGGGGGCGTTCCTTTATTGAATGGCAAATATTACACCTAAGCAAATTTGGCTTTCGAAAATTCACGTTGGCAATATCTCAAAATACCCTGGATATAAAACGTAGTATCCATTTTCCAAAAAAATTCGGTATCCACCTTGATTTCTCAATAGATCCAGCGCCAATTGGTACCGGAACCGCTGTATTACGTGCTTTGCCGTTTATGTCCGACGAATTTTTCATACTCAATGGAGATACCATGTTTTCGTTTGATCCTCGCTTACTTTTGAATTTACATTATACGTCGAATGCGCTTGCAACACTTGCAGTTGTAAAAAAAAATAATAACGGTAGATTTACAAGTGTCACATTCAACTCTTCTGGAAAAATAAAAGCCCTTTCAGCGAAAAAAACCAAAAAAAATGGTAACGTCTCGTCTGGGGTAGTAGTTGTCGATAAGGCAATATTTAAGGGTTACAAATTGAAAAAGCCGTATTCTTTGGAGAGGGATATTTTAGAAAAAGTAGCCTCAAGTGGAAGGATGTTTGCTCTTCCAATGTTAGGGACTTTCTGGGATATTGGAACCCCACGTTCGTACCAGTATTTTAAAGCTCACTATAAAATATGATCATTCGAAGTCGCGCACCAGTAAGAATTAGTTTTGGAGGTGGAGGAACCGATGTTTCTCCATACACTGAACAATTCGGTGGCTGTGCTTTAAATGCCGCTATTAGACATTATGCATGGGCAACTCTTGAGTCACGTACTGATGGGATAATACGCCTCGTATCTGATGATTTGGGTGAAAGCGTAGAATATGATAGTCAAAAAAGGATTGGGTATGATGGAAAATTAGACTTATTAAAGGCTGTCGTGAATGCCTTTCCACGTGTGTTATCAGGTTTTACTCTTTTTTTACGTTCTGATGTACCACCACGCTCAGGACTTGGTGGCTCGGCAAGTGCATTTGTGGCTGTAATTGGGGTATTTGATTACCTGCTAAAGGATGAGCGTCAGTCGGCATATGAAATTGCAGAAATGGCTTTCCGGCTAGAGCGGGAAGTGTTAAAAATCAAGGGGGGGAGACAGGATCAATACGCAACAGTTTTTGGGGACGTCAATTTTATTGAATTTAAAGGAAACGATTTTGTACGGGTAAATCCTTTGCGCTTACAGCCAGATTTCCTCCTTGAACTCGAGAAACACCTTATTCTGATTCAAGTTCCCGGTGAACGAGAAGTTTCTCACCATGTTATTGAGGATCAAGTAAATCAAATGCAACAGAGCAAATCGTTATCTCTTAGCGCGCTCCACGAAACAAAGAGAATTGCCTATGAAATGAAGAAGGCATTATTACGCGGTGATTTGGAGGCTTTTGGAAGTTTACTTGGTCGAGCTTGGGACGAAAAAAAGAAATTTTCTAAACTTATTTCAAATCCCATTATAGATGAAATCTATGAATGTGCCACAGCAAATGGTGCAATTAGCGGAAAAATCACGGGGGCTGGTGGAGGTGGGCACATGCTTTTTTTCTGTAAGCCCAACACGGAACACAGAGTTACTATGGCACTTGAAAAGATGGGGGCTCGGGCAGTAGACATGCAATTTGATACTCAAGGATTACAGGTATGGACAGCCCCACAATAATGACGCACGAAATACAGGAGCAATTTGATCAGTCAATGGAGCTCCACAATAAATTAAACGGTCTTATACCGGTCATTGAGCATGTGTCCCAAAGGTTGATTTCTGCCTACCAAAATAAGGGCAAGATGATTATTTTTGGAAATGGCGGAAGTGCAGCCGATGCGCAGCATATCGCGGCTGAAATGCTTGGCCACTATCGGCTTGAGCGTAATGCCTGGCCAGCAATTGCACTTACAACAAATACATCGGCTCTAACAGCCATTGGCAATGACTATGGTTATGAGAACATCTTTTCTCGCCAGGTTGAAGCATGGGTCAGACCTGGGGATGTTGTCATCGGAATAACTACTTCAGGGAAATCTGGCAATGTTGTGCTTGGACTGAAGCGGGCGCTTGAGTTGGGGGCAATAACCGTGGGCTTATGTGGTAATGAAATGAGTTTTTTAAGACCACATTGTACATATATCATCAACGTACCGTCCCATGATACGCCGCGTATTCAGGAGGTTCATATTCTCATTGGTCACATCATTTGTCAGCAAGTAGAAGAAGCGTTATTTGCCAGCACAACATCATCTGACCGTAATTAATTACATCAATCAATGGATGTCCAAGCATTTATCAAACAAGCTTACAGATCTTTCTGGATTCGTTTTACCCATAAGCCGGTTTTCCCCACATATTCAAAAAAGGTCGAAAAATTGGTTTCCATTTCAGGCGATCCAGTTCGTTATGCCGCCATTGCAATGGCCTTATCCACCATTCAAAAAGAAGATATTTACGGTGATTATGTCGAGCTGGGCGTATGGCAAGGGGATTTGAGTCGATTTATCCACCAAGTGTCGCCGACCAGGATTCTTTGGCTCTTTGATACTTTCAACGGGTTTAACACGACGGATTTAGAGATTCCATCGGATAAAAGGTTTATTGACACGACGTTAGATAAGGTAAAGAAAAATATTGGAGACATGAATAATATTGAAATACGTCAAGGTCATTTTCCTGAAACTGCCAGAGGTCTCGAAGATCGCCGATTTAGTTTCGTCGTTCTAGATTTCGATTTATTCCAGCCCACTCTAGATGCTCTGAATTTTTTCTACCCCCGAATGGTTGATGGGGCATATCTCTTTATTCATGATTACAATTCTCCAGAATCAAACCATGCGATTCGCCGAGCTGTTGATACGTATTTTAATGGACATAAGAATAACATTGTTGAACTGCCTGACCGGTGGGGGTCAATCATCATACGAAAATAATTATACTTGCATGAATAAATTTAATCATGTTTCTGAGATAATCAATTGTATCAGAGTAGTGCTGGTAAACTTCCAAATACAACTATGACCAATGCTAGTATAATAGTGAGGCGTCATTGGTTTTCTTTGCTCGCAGTAATTCTAGTAATTGGGTGTAGTATAGTTATATTAGCGCTCATAAACCATCAGCGATCACCAGATTATCCACTTGGATGGGATTCACCGTACTATATTGCTCAAGCGCGGTATTTCGAGCAGACGGGAATCTTACCTCAACGAGCTGGAGTTGTCTCTTTACTTGTGTTCGTACACAAAGTAACAGGGATTCCTTTGATACAAATCGCAACGATATTACCTGTTTTTCTAAGTGCATTTTTGGCAGTAGGCACTAGCTTGTTGGCGTTTTCACTTTTTCGACGTCGGTTGATTGCTTTTAGTGTTATTTTTCTTATTGTTTTTTGGTCACCAGCTACTTTCGCATTAACACTTTCTACTTATGATAACGCCCTAGGCCTCAGTTTTTCCATACTCGCCGTTATGTTTTTTTTGCGAGGGTCGACTTTTAGATCAGGGATCCCATTCTTTTTAGCGAGTCTCGCCACGGCATTTGTGCATTTTGAATCGTACCTTTTTTATATCCTGATTCTTGGATTCATGATCATAGGGTTGTCATGGTATGAACACTCATTTGTGGGATTTGTCAGGAAACATAAAAAAAACCTCATTTTGGCATTCGCGAGTTCGATAATTGCTATTATATATTGGCGCGATGATATCATCAGTATCGTGAGGGGGTATACCACTCCGGTCGGTCTGGATGGAAACGCATCAATACCTTATGCCTCAGTAAAAACATTCAGCGCATTTATGGCCTATTTTAAGTCGGGGCTTAATGATGCCAACATAACAGTCTTGTTTTTCTCTGGTTTATTTACGTTAATAATACTGGCATTCTATTCACGTAAGAGGGAAGGCGTACTCCCAATTGCATATGTTTTATCGGCCTACCTGCTTCTCACTTTTTCCATTCTTCGTGCGAGTATACCCATAAATCGCAGCATCCCTTTGCTTCCAGTCTCTTTCATTGTGGCAATAGGACTTATTGGTTTCAGTGAGTTAATTGGTAGACGCAGCCGCATCATCAAATTGAGCAAATTACTATTGATTGGTGTTGGTATATTTTTTTTAATCTCAACAAATATAAGTTATGCAAAGCGATTTAGTCGTCCGATTGGCCCTAGCGTGTTTATTGGTTTTCAGAAAATAGGAAACTACGTGGCAGATAATCATATCCGCTCATTTGTTCTTGTGGCCAATACAGCTGAGTCAGAGAAAGCTGCGAGCGCCTTCTATGGTCTTTGGTATAATTGGGCACAATCATTTTTCCCACTCTCTAAGTCCGATTCGACATATTGCCTTTATTTTGGGACTGTTGCAAATTATCGTTTGGGGGTAGCGACGCTTCGTCCCGGTAATTCGGAATATTCTTCTACAAGCCAAGAAAGCGTACGCTGTCTTAATACATTACCAAAAAACAGAGTATCTCCGGTTTATATTATTAGCGCACTTTACCCGGAAGCTGCGGCACTAGTTGATGCTGGGGCTAAAGTTAGAGATCTTGGTGAAGGCGTCTTTGAGGTTGGATTTCCCGCTTCCCAAGTCGACCATGCAGGAAATCAATAATTGCCTGGGTAATAACACTAAATCTGGCATTACGATTGACTGCCCACGATTTTATTCCAAAACCCAAGCAATAGTATATTAAGAAAACCAGTGTGAAAGTTGGCCATTGCCACCAGTGGCCATGTTTTTTTTGAAATATCAGCTTACTGCGCAGGAAATAGTAGATATAGGTTTTCGACAAGTGCTGGCTCGATTGGGCTGATGCATGTTCAATGACTGAATCTGTTGCGGTATCAATTTGAAAACCCACTTGGCGTGCGCGTTGACAGAAATCAGATTCTTCGCTGTAAAGGAAAAACGCCTCATCAAACATTCCAATCCTGCGAATAACTTTGGTTGAAAGAAAGAATGCTGCGCCATTAATATAATCAAGGTGCCGGGGTTTCTTGACTCTATCCAGTGAAATTTTTTTACCAGCTCCAATAAGCCGATCAACCCCTGTCCATAAATTAATTAACCCTCCGCCGATGCAATATAACTTAGATTTCCCTGGGAAATAAATAGTGCTGCCGATAACACCGAGGCGAAAATTATTATCTGTTGAACTAACCAGAGCGGATAAAGAATTGGGGTCAACAGTAACGTCGTTGTTGAGAACCCAAATGTAATCACAATCTCCATTCAGGGCATGGCGCATACCGGTATTGTTGCCTCCCGCATAGCCTGAATTAACTGAATTTTCTATAAGCTCCACGTATTGACCTACGCTTGTGTTAATTCTTAGTACGTCATCTCCCTCAGAAGCGTTGTCAACAATAATTATTCGTCGGTTTTGGTATGTCAGCTTGAGCAAAGAATTTACACACTTTATGGTGTCATCCGCTCCGTTCCAATTCAGAACGATGATTGCCACGCGTGGTTCATTTGCCATGGCGCTACTCTTCATAAGCCGTTCGCTCCATAGCCTGGAGGGTCAAATCCGCCGTGTTTTCCCAAGAAAACTTCTGTGCTTGGCGGAGGGACTTTTCTTTTAACGATTGGGTCCAGTTTTTGTCATTAATGAGTTTTTGCATAATTCGCCTGATTCCCTCCGAATCTCGCGGATCGATGTAAATAGCAGCCTCGCCGCCTACTTCGGGAAGTGAGGAAGATTGCGTTGTAATTGTGGGAATACCGCAAGCAAGCGCTTCGGCGACAGGGAGGCCAAAACCTTCATAGTCAGAAAGATAGAAAAATCCTAATGCGTCTTGGTATAGGTTGATGAGTTGCTGATCATTGATAAAATCAAGGATAACAATCGCTTGTCTGCCCGCAACTCTATTTGCAGAACTTACCAGACCCTGCATATCAATCCAGGGTCTCGTTTCATTCTTACCGCGGATTACTAGTTGCGTCGCGCGGTCATTCGAGGATCCAAGATATTTATTAAAGGCGGTGATCAGCTGGTCGACATTTCTACGATTGAAAACAGTACCGACGTAAAGAAAATATCGTTTCCCGATCCCAAGTTCGTTGATGCTTTCTTTGGGATTTTTTGCCGGATGGTAGCGCTTTTCAGCTGCCTCGGGAGTGACTTGGATGCGATTTCCTGGCACCCCAACCAACTTGATAATTTCTTGTTTAGAATATTCAGAAACAGTAAAAATTATGTCGGCTTGACGCGCCTGTCTTTTTGAAAATATTTTGCTATATATTCGATAGGGCAGAGGGAACCATTCAGGGTGAGCGAGATAGGAGACGTCATGAATCGTTAGCGCACGTCGAATCCGAGAACTTGGAATTGGCGGAAGAAAATAATCAGGCGAAAAGAAAAAATCAATGTCGTCCTGTATTAGCGCGCGAGGCATGGCCCATAGATACCAGAGTTGGAACGAATGTGTTTTAAAGGGGCGCGGGACTCGACGAAGCGTGAAAGGCGATCGCGCAACGATTTTACGGTCCATGGAATCAAGTTGTTCAGTTGAAACATAAAGGTAAAATTCATGCCCGCGTGGTTTCAACGTCCATGCCTGGAGCAGGTTGCTCAAATACCTTCCGACACCAGTTTTATTCGGTCCCAGGTATCTAGCGTTTATACCAACGCGCATACAATTGGTAGAGCGATTCGTATTGGTTAATTTTTTGCCAGTCAGTATAGCCGCCTGAGCGTTCGCCCTGCAGCAGCGGAATAAGTGCTTCAGCGAGACGTTGATGGCCTAACGCAGTAAAGTGTATCCCGTCAGAGGTGAGAGATAGCATCTGCTCCGGTGAAGACAGGGAAGCCGGATCAAGAAAATGAATATTTGGGTTTTCATGTGTTAAGTTTTCCATCAATAAATTGTATGTTTTTATGCTTTGCTGAGTTCCTGGGGCCTGTTTTTCAACCCAGGGTGCAATTGGGGGCAGGCCTATGAAAATTATTCGTTTGACAGGCGTATCAGACAGCAGGCGCTTCACGATATCACGTATGATGAAGCGAAAATCCTTCGGACCAAGCCAGCGCCATTTTAGGCCAAGAGAAAAAAGGGGACGTTCAACAGCTTTGCGATAAACTTTTTTTGTTAAGAACTTCATTCCTCGGGTTACCGGACCGTTGTAGCCGCGATTGACGATAGAATTGTTCCAGGCGTTCATAGACAAAAAATTTTGGAGCCAGCGCGGCCTGGCTCGATAAGTGCACTCAACGATTCCAAAATTAAATATTACAAAATCCGGGGAGTGGCGAATACACTCGTCCTCAAGGTAGCGGTACAGGTCAGACACTATAGCTGATTCTTTTGACGCATTCCGCACATTGAAGCCCGTTTGGGCGAGATGTTCCGGGTAGGTCAAATCAGTCAAACTCTGCCGGAAGGGTTGCATAAGTATCGGAACCGAATTTCCCAGAATGCAGACTTGTTGTTGGTTGTTCATTGGATAAGTTGTGTTAGCCGTTCTTGGTAGTTAGTGAGCCCATGGATAAGATTGATGGTGAAATCAAGTCCATCATTGGCCCCGGGGAGAAGGAGATCCTCTGATTCGTAGTTGAACCGGACTGGAGTACCCGCACCGGCTGGAAGTTCGGTAACAAGGTCGAATGGGATCATATATCCGAAAAAGAAAAAGTAGGCGTATTTGCGCGCCCGAGCAATAACGGTCGCAGCTTCGGCCGGCAAAGTCGGGTGTTCCAAGAGCTGAAAATATTGGGATTTTTTCGAAATATCATGGGTAAAACCTTGGCCCCGGTAATGTGTCTTTCCAGCGATGATGGCTGGCTTACCCATGATTGCTGATTCCAAGCCAGCTGTCGAGGAGTAGACAAGAGAGGCGTTCGAAAGTTTGGTCAAGGGGTAAGAACTAATTGTGCTCGTTGGTGGAATGATTATGACGTTATTGGGAAGAGTTGGGAAAATTTTGCGTAAGGCCGGCTCAACCTTGTCTTGGCTCTCAAGGCTGGCTGGTGTCACTTCTGCAGGATGAATACGCACAATCAGACAGCGGTCAGGGTGGGAGATATAGAATCGGATCGTCTCGGTTATCCAGTCAAGTTGATCCCGAAAAGCAATGTCGCAGTCAAGCATGGCTGAGTCCCAGAGGAGGTTGGTAAAGAGGATGTCCGGAACAGCGTCGGAGCGCAGGCCGAGTTCTTGCCTAATTGAGTCATGGTCAAATTTAGGCTTGCCCCAATAATCAAAAACATTATCTTTGCCATAACTCCTAGTCTCGAGGTAGCGGTCAAGCTCGTCTTCTTGTACTTTTGACAAACTGTATGAATCGTAAGTTTTTGGCAGGTAACGAACCATGGGAAAAGAGATTATTGGCTCGTTCTCGCCGAGCAAAATGGTATTCAATCGAAAACCCGCCTCAAAGGTGACAACCCGGATTCCGCGCGCTCGCGCCAAAGTAAATTGCAAACTGCTATCAAGAAACGTGCCGTTGAGCAGGAACATGGCATCGGGACGGATGGCATCGAGTGCGCGTTCAATGATCTCTTTAAGTATTGTGCCTTGCGCCAGAAAGTCGCGGTAGGCCTCAAGAATGCGTGGCCGATCAACTGACATTGCGCTGCATCGGAAGTAATGAATGAGAGGATTAAGCGCCAGACGCCCGATTGGGATTCCATCAATTACATATTGACGACATGCCTCTTCATCAAATTTGCTTACCCGACGTCTGACCTCATGGAATTTTGCAGATGACCCGAATTTACTATATGGTTTGATCGGTAATTTGAAATTTTCAAGGAGGGCTCGAGTATAATGCTTGTAGAAGCTGTTCATGAAGCCCCAATGGTCAGGCTCATCGAAATAGAGCGCATTGCACTTGGGGAAACGCAGGTCAAGCGGCATGAAGGTTATCTCATCGCCCCGAACCGCTAGCGCTTTCGCAACTGTTACTTGCCAGGCCAAGCCGCGGTCGAGGAAAAAAGCGGTCGGAAATAGCACTCGTTTTGCTTTTGGAGACTGAGCTGAAACTCGCTCAGTTGGCCTGACATGTTTCCCGTGCGTAAGAAAAGAGGATCGACCAAAATGCACGTCGGCAAAGAGTTTAAGCCATAGAGTTACCTGATTCTTGATAAGCACGGACCGCATTAGCCATTTGAGTAGGCGGTTGATCATGACGAGGGCAGCCCTTCTTTCCCACGGCGGGTTAAACGGCCAAGAAAGTATTGCCTTTCATTGTTATTCATCCCACAGGCCACGAAAACGACGAAAAAAACAACGTATGTAACTGCTGCGAGGAGGAACCAAGCGAACAGGCCGGAGACTGGAGCAAATTTCTGGATTCCAATGAGAATGAAGCTGCAGGCAAGGCTCGGCACTATGAGTGGCAGGACGACGGATTTGAGGAAATTGAGGTGGGGGATGCCAAAAATGTTATTTGTAGCGCGAATATATAGAAAAGAAGAAATGATATAAGAAATGACAGTTCCTAAAATGAGGCCTGCAATGCCAAGCGAATGGACCGTGGAAATACTTATCACAAAGTTCAGTGCGGCAGCCCAAATCGAGATAGAGAGCGCCTTACCTACTCGATTGATGCTAACGAGCATTGTCGAGCTCACTCCGACCAGCATGGTGATGACGATGTGACTGGCATAGAGTTGGACCAGATAGCTGAGCCGCGCAAATTCTCCGCCTACCCAAATAGTGATGATTTGTTTCGGAGTGATAAGAAGAAGAAGGTAGGCCGGAAGGATAATGGCGGATGAGTATTTTGTCATTCGAATAAGCAGTTGACGGAGGGCATTTCGGTTGTCCTGAGCATGATGCTCTGACGCATTAGGAAGGATAGCCTGATTGAACATTGATAGCATTGAGAGGAGGATGAGGTGTAGCTTGTTTACAATATCGTAGTCCGTCTGGTCTGCGACTGTCAGAAAGATGCCAATAAGAATCTTATCGGTGTTATTGAAAATTAGTCCTACGATTTTAGAGGCGAACAGCTTTGATGAGAGTATCAAGAGTGAACGCACGACGTCCTTCGTGATACTGCGGAAGCGGAAATGGACCGTAGGGAGGATGCGTCTAACAATGATGCCGTATGAAACCGTGATGGCGAGTGCGGTGATAATGCTCGTCATTACCATAAAAAGCAATGAGTTACCGGGCTTGAGGAACAGGAGAATTACGAGATTACTAATGACTGTCATCGCAAAGGTGACCGCGCGAAGGTAGTCGTAGCGTTGGATACCTTCGATGATTGACGAAAGTGCAAGTGCAGGGAATTGAAAAAAGAAGCTTATGGCAATAAGGTTTACTAGGAATGTGATCAAGCTGCGCTGTGCGTCTGGAAGGTGGAACACAGCATCGAAAGCGAAAGCATTGAATAGGGCTAGGGCGAGGCCACCTATAATTCCGGAACAAACAAAGAACAGTAGTGTCGCGTTGACGACGCCCTCGAGGCGCTCGTGATCGTTGCGCCCTCGGTACTCAGCGACGTACTTGATCGTTGCGCCCCCGAATCCGAGGTCGAGGAGTGAGAAATACCCGGTAATGGAAAAAATACCCAAAAAGACCCATGTGCCGTATTGCTCTGTCCCCATGCGATGGAGGATGATCGGAGTCATCACA
>Ga0265292_1001342_pt1 | contig 22026 bp, 13 predicted proteins | sample Munlanlewell296A_FD_189080 | JGI IMG/M metagenome (GOLD analysis project Ga0265292, IMG submission 189080) | Leachate microbial communities from a municipal landfill in Southern Ontario, Canada - Leachate well 296A | ecosystem: Engineered > Solid waste > Landfill > Unclassified | place: Canada... | reverse complement strand
AAGCGAGGAGCTTTTAGAGAATTTCATTAAGCAGTACATAGAAGCTCAGCAAGTACCTGTTGTAACATTTACCTGGCAGGGAGGTGAACCGACTCTTATGGGGCTGGATTTTTTCAGGAAAGCTGTTGAACTTCAGAAAAAATATGCCGGAGGAAAAACCATTGAGAACGCGTTTCAGACCAATGGTACAAGGCTAAACGATGACTGGTGTAAGTTCTTTACAGATAACAATTTACTTGTAGGTATCTCAATCGATGGTGAAGAACACAACCATGACCATTACCGGAAGACAAACTCCGGAGGACCGACCTTTAAACGGGCAATGAAAGGTATTGAATTACTTCATAAGCATAAGGTTGAATTCAATACCCTGAGTTGTGTAAACAGCTATAATGTTCATTGTGCATCTGAAACATACAGGTTTCTGAAACGGATTGGCAGCGGATTTATCCAGTTCCTGCCTGTAGTGGAAAGGTCTGCTAATAAACCTGAAGAAGGAAAACTGAATCTGGTCTCTCCCCTGTTTGGAGCCGATGCTTCGGTTACAGACTGGTCGGTCAATGCAAAAGATTTTGGAAAGTTCCTTATGACCATTTTTAATGAATGGGTACGGAATGATGTTGCAAGGTATTATATTCAGATCTTCGACACTACCCTGGCCAATTATGTTGGTGTGTTACCAGGTTTGTGTGTTTTCTCAGAGACATGCGGAGATGTTCTTGTAATGGAGCATAACGGAGATCTTTTCTCGTGTGATCATCACGTTTATCCTGAATATTTTCTTGGAAACATATCAGAGACACCATTGATAGATTTGGTGAAATCGCAGCGTCAGTTTGACTTTGGAATTGATAAGCGTAATAAGCTACCTCGATATTGTCTGCAGTGCGATGTCCGGTATGCCTGTCATGGAGAATGTCCGAAGCACAGGTTTATAAATACTCCCGATGGTAAACCGGGTTTAAATTATCTGTGCGAGGGTTACAAGATGTTCTTCCACCATGTTGAACCATATATGGAGTACATGGCAAAAGAGCTAAAGAACAAACGTCCACCGGCAAATGTGATGAACTGGATAAGACGTAACAGCGTAAAAGCTTAAGGGCGTAAAGGATTACCTTTACCTGGGTATTTCGGACATTACTGAGTTTGGGATTCTGCAATTGGTACCGGTTGTTCAAATGGCAGAGTAAAATAGAAAGTCGATCCCCTACCGGGTTCAGATCTAACCATATCTTTCCTCCGAGATGTTCAATAAAAGCTTTGCAGATTGGCAGTCCAAGACCTGCTCCTTCGAATTGCCGGTTAAGAGATTTTTCAACCTGATAAAAATTTTCGAAGATTTTGGATTGTAATTCAACAGGGATCCCGATCCCAGTATCAGAAACGAAAAATTCGATAAATGAACCCTTCGGTTCGTACCCGAAAGTAACCTGTCCTTTTAATGTGAATTTGATGGCATTGCTGATCAGATTTGAAAACACCCTGACAAACTTTGATGAATCTGTCATTATATCAGCTTTTTCAGCCGGAAGTGCAGTTTTATAGAAGAGACAGATATTCTTTTCTGATGCCGCATGCAGATACTGTTTGCATAATTTATCGATTTTTGAGTTCAGGTTGACTTTACTGATTCGAGTATTAGTTGCTTTTGCTTCAATACCTGAAATATCGATGATATCATTGATAATTGAAAGAAGGAGATCGCTGCTTTTCTGAATTGAATCAATGTACATGGATTGTTCTTCAAAAGTGTTGTCAGGTATTGTGAGCAGCGCGGAGAAACCGGTAATAGCATTCATGGGAGTACGAATCTCATGGGAAATATTATTCAAAAAAGCTGTTTTCAGGCGATCGCTCTCCTCAGCTTTTTCCTTTGCCACGATTAACTCGCTTTCTGCCTTTTTTCTTTCCGTAATGTCACGATTAATGGAGAGGAATCCGACTATGTTACCTTTTTCATCCAGAATGGGGTTATTTGAAGCTTCGATATCGATGATCCTTCCGTCCTTAGTCTTGTTTTTTATCTCACCTTTAATCGGTTTCCCAGCCAGTAATGTATCCCAGACCTGTTTGTAGATTTCCGGAGGGATGAGCCCTGACTTTAGAATACGAGGAGTTTTTCCCAAAGCTTCTGATTCTGGAAATCCATATGTTTTTTCAAAAGCAGGATTGATAAATTCAATTGTTCCGTTGATATCAGTAATAAAGATTGCATCGGAAGAGTTATTGATACCCAACATGAATTTACGTAAATCGTTTTCTGCAAGGTAACGCGCTGTTATATCACGTGCAATGCCCAGTATCCCAATAATTTTTCCATCAGAACCATACATCGGGGTTCTGATGGTTTCAACCAATTCACGGTGACCGTCATCAGCATAAGTTATCCATTCAGTATTTGTTGAAGGTTTGTTTGATTCCATCGCTTCTTTATCCTTCTGCCGGAAAAACTTAGCCTGCTCTTCGGGAACAAAATCGAAATCACTTTTCCCAATGATCTCAGACTCTCTTACTCCAAAAAACCTTTCAAATTTAGGATTGCATAAAAGATAAATACCATCCGGATCTTTGAGCCATACCAAATCAGGTATAGTCTCAATTAGTGTCCTGAGTCTCTTCCGTTCATTTTCAAGAATCTGATTTTCTCTCGCCTTCTCTGATGAGTCGTGTCCCATCTGATTTGATATTTTGTTATTGAGATTCTCTTTTCAAAGGTAATAATAATATGATTAATTGATTTTCAGGGTTTATCAGGTTGTAATAAACAAACAAGGGTATAAAGAAAAAGAGGTTACAGTAAGCGTTGCCGTTGGCGAGAGAAGCGAGCTGATTTTAGAACTGGAAAAGGCCTAACGTTCTTAAGCGGTTGGCTTTTCATGCTGTTAAATTGTCTGCAAGCAATTCTGCTTGTTTCAACACCGTCTCAATTGCCTTTTGTTGTTTGTCTGGCGGATAACCATATTTTGTAAGTGTCCGCTTAACCAAAACCATCAACTTTGCTCGTGCACTTTCCCTTATTGTCCAGTCGATGGTTGCATTTGCCCTGACTTTGTCTGCGATTTCTCTTGCAATATCTTTGAGTGTTTCGTCACCCAAAACATTTACTGCACTGTCATTTAGTTCCAAAGCATTGTAAAATGCAACTTCGTCAGTGGTAAGCCCGAGCTTTACCCCTTCCTGATCAGCTTCTTTAATTTTTTTGGCTATATTGATGAGTTCCTGTATAATTTCTGTTGTTGTGAACAAATTGTTTTGATACTTTTTGATGGCCGTTTCCAACATCTCCAAAAGTTTTTTGCTCCTGACAAGATTTGTTTTGGCTCTTGCTTTTAATTCATCGTTCAAAATCTTTTTCAATAATTCAATCGCCAGGTTTTTGTGTTGCATTCCCTGGACTTCTAAAAGGAATTCATCTGATAAAATTTCAAGTCCTGAAATTTCGGGCTTATCAATTCCTGCTGCATCAAAAATGTCAATCACTTTATCACTGCTCAATGCTTCATCAACAATTTGTTTGATGGCGGTTTCAATTTCAATATCTGATTTGCCTGCGCCTGTTCCTCCAAACTTTACCAATCGTGCTTTCACGGCCTGGAAAACAGCAACCTTTGGTAAATTTGGCTGCACTTCCTCTCTTGTTATGCAAAGCGAAAGGGACTGACTCAATAAACTCACTTCCCGGATAAATCTTTCTTTGCCTTCCTGCAATCCTAAAATATGTTCTTCAGCCTGCAGTATTATGGAGAGTTTTTCTTTTGAATTAAAGGTAAAAAATCTTCTGTAGTTGAAATTAAAACTGTTTTCGTAATACGCTCCGGGTTCTTCTACCAAAATATCTTTTCGTGTTCTGCTGTCCTCGTTGAACATTTGTTCTACGATTTCCAATTTCTCCATGAATACCTCAACAGCCTTTGCAATGTTCTCAGCAGGATCGCCCTTGCCTCCTGCATCACCATAAAAAGAAAGTGCTTTTTTCAAATCTGTTGCTATACCCAGATAATCTACAACCAAACCGCCGGCTTTGTCTTTGAAAACACGGTTTACCCTTGCTATGGCCTGCATCAGGTTGTGCCCTCTCATTGGCTTGTCAATATACATGGTATTCAAACAGGGTGCATCAAAACCTGTCAGCCACATATCTCTGACAATTACAATTTTCAACTCATCGGCAGGGTCTTTCATTCTTTCCGATAAATCTTTCCGTTGTTGTTTGGTGGTATAGTGTTTGGCAATTTCGGGACCATCTGCACTGTTGCTTGTCATTACTACCTTAATTGTGCCTTTTGTCATATCATCGCTGTGCCATTGCGGTCGCAACGCAATTATTTCTTTAAAAATATCTGCTGCAATTCTCCGGCTCATGGCTACTATCATTGCCTTGCCTTCAAAAACGGTCTGGCGTTTTTCAAAATGAGTTACAATATCTTTTGCCAGATTTTTTATTCTCTCCCTGTTGCCAACAATTGCCTCCAGCTTTGTCCATCTGGATTTTGCTTTTTGCTTTTCTGTAATTTCTTCGTCCTGCTCTAATTCTTTATCAAACTCTTCAATCAATCTTTTACCTTCATCATCTAAATTCACTTTTGCCAAACGGCTCTCATAGAAAATCCTTACGGTAGCTCCGTCAGTAACAGCGTCTTTAATATCGTACCGGTCAATGTAATTTCCGAAAACCTGTGGAGTATTTACATCTGTTCCCTCAATTGGTGTTCCCGTAAAACCAATGTATGTAGCATTTGGCAAAGCATCGCGCATATATTTTGCAAAACCGTAAGCAATGCGTTTCCCGATTACCTCTTTCGTTTCTCTATCTCTTTCATCTACCAGTTTTGCTTCAAAGCCGTATTGTGTTCTGTGGGCTTCATCGGCTATCACCACAATATTTTTTCTGTCGGATAGTTGGTCGTAAACTGATTTGTTGTCTTCGGGCATAAATTTCTGAATGGTAGTAAACACAATTCCACCACTGGCTACTTTCAATAAATCTTTCAGATGCTCTCTGTTTTCTGCCTGCACCGGCTCCTGACGAAGCAACTGAACAGAAGCAGCGAAAGTGTCAAACAACTGGTCATCCAAATCATTGCGGTCGGTGATCACTACAATGGTTGGGTTTCGCATTTCGATTGAAGTGATAAGTATACCTGAATAGAAAACCATACTCAAACTTTTGCCTGAACCTTGTGTGTGCCAAACTACCCCACCTCGTTTATCTCCGTTCACACCCGAAGCAATGATTGAAGATTGCACTGCTTTGTTCACTGCATAATATTGGTGATAGGCTGCCAGTTTTTTCTCTGTAAATATTTGCGTCAGCCCTGTTTTAGCATCTTCTTTTTTTGTCTTCTCAAACACAATGAAGTTGCGAACCAAATCCAACAGGGTAGAAGGCTGCATCATTCCCCGCAGCAAAGTTTCCAGCTGAGGTTTGAACCGTGAAGCATCTTTTATTCCGTCTGAACTTTTCCAGGTCATGTACCGGCTCAAATCGGCTGAAACGCTTCCCGCTTTACATTCCAATCCGTCTGAAATAATACAGATGGCATTGTATGTAAACAAACTCGAAATTATGGCTTTGTAGGTTTGAATTTGTTTAAAAGCGCCAAGGATACTGGCATTTTCATCAGTTGCATTTTTCAGCTCAAACACTACTAAAGGAATACCATTTACGAAAAGTAAAATATCAGGTCGTTTGTTCTGATTGTTTTCAATAATTGTGTATTGGTTGACAACAAGGAATTGATTGTTATTTGTGTTTTCAAAATCAATCAAAGCTACTTCATGGCTTCTTTCATAGCCGTTTTGTTGATAAGGGATTTTCACTTTTTCTACCAGGAGTTTATGAAACTCTTCGTTGTTGTGCAACAAAACAGGTGAAAAAATACGCAACACTTTTTGAACTGCTGCCTCTTGTGCATCTGCCGGAATATGAGGATTTATTTTTGTAATGGCATATCGCAAACGGTTGGTGAGAATTATTTGCTGATAATTGTCTCTCTCACAAAACAATCCTTCAGGTGAAATCTCTTTACCGTTTACATATTCCCATCCCTGTGATTGCAATATTTCAATCGCAGATGCTTCAATAATATTTTCGGTGATGGGTTTCATTTTTTGATTCTCATTTTTTCTTTTTACTCTGGTTTATTTTTTTCACAGCTTTATCTAATTCATCCACTGTGGCTGCCTGCAATTGTTTCCGGTATTTTTCAAATTCTTCCAAAGCAAATATTTCTGCTTCCTCATGACTTACTTTACCTGAATGATGTAAAATTTCCCTGTCATTGAGTGTGAAAAAACTATGCAGTTTTTCTATCCAATCTTTCATGTGCATTGGTTTGCATTGTAATGCCTGTAATTCTGCAAACTCCAAATACTGATTGACGATTCGGTTCAATTGGTCTAATTCTGTTTCATCAAGATAATTTTTTGCCACCACTACATCTTGTTTCTTGATTTGTTCACACGGATAATTGGTTAACCCCATTTTTGGTTTTGAAGCATTTGCTCTTAGTTTTATCAATTCGGCTGCGGTGTGTGCATGAATAGCCCAATGAAACTTATTCTGAACAGTTGCAAAAAACTGTTGAGTGGCTTCTGTATTGGCATCATAATCTATACTGGTGACGTATATGTCGCAAATCTTGCGGTAAAAAACTTTTTCGCTGCTTCTAATGTCACGAATCCGTGATAGTAATTCGTCAAAGTAATTATTCCGGGCTTGTTTCAATCGTTCATCATCCATCACAAACCCTTTAATGATGTATTCCTTCAAACGCTGTGTAGCCCATATACGGAAATGAGTTGCTACATTGCTTTGAACTCGGTAACCCACTGAAATTATTACATCTAAGTTGTAATAGAGAATACTCCTGCTAACCTTTCTTCCACCTTCGTTTTGAACTTGTGCAATTTTTGCACAAGTTGCTTCTTCGCTTAATTCACCTGTTTCAAATATGTTTTTGATGTGCTTGGCAATTGAGGTTCTGTCGGTTTGGAACAGGTCGGCCAACTGGTATTGATTAAGCCAAACCGTTTCATTTTCCAAACGAACATCCACCTTGGTGTTTCCGTTTTGCGATTGGTAGATTAAAATTTCCGATTTCTGTTCCATTTATTTTTAAATTTCACCTGGTTTATTATTTTCACATATTCAATTTTTCACACTCACCTACATACTAATCAACTTTGGTAATAGTGTATCAAGTAATTGTGAAAGGATTCGGATTTGTTCAATAATATTTTCGGTAATGGATTTCATCGCTTTTATATAATGATTTCTCTCCATTGGTTTTTCAAATACAAAGCAATTCCTAACCCGGGATTGAAAACCGGATAAAGTTTCCGAAAATCAATCACCGCATTCGAGTATAAATCGTTTGAAATATGACCTTTTCGGGCAAGAAAAAGCAAAGCAATGGATGGCGAACGGGACAAGCCCTGATTGCAATGGATTAATATTTTTTTATCGGCAATATGTTTTTCAATAAATTCTGTGGCCGATTTCATAATAGGGTTGGTGTAAATGGGGCTTAATTCCTTTTCCATATCCACCATATTTAAAAACAAATGCTGTCCTTTCTCCATTATCAGATAATGAGGATGTGTTTGGGGCAATGAACCCTTGTAACCCACTGCTTTGGCATGGCAAGGATATTTACAAGCATGAATAATAGCCAATTTATCCCCAGTGTTAAAACTGCAATCTGTTTCATTGCCAACATACAGGTTATTAAATATCTCAATCATTGTATTTAATCTTTAAAGAGCTTCTTTATTCGTATCTCTACTCATCAGTTTTGGAAATAGCGTATTTCTAACATGGACGAGGGTGGTAATATGTTCAATGATATTTTTGTTGATAGATTTCATTATTAAATTGAATATTTCCTTTCCCTTTGTTTGAATGCTTCGCCACCACCCTCAAGAATGTCACAGACATGCTCTCGAATACCTTGACTAAGCAAAATGGATTTTATTTTCTCATCCTTTTCAAATGAATGTTCAAGTGATCCATTAACATATTCAAAACGGTATTTTCCAGATTCTGTTTTCGAGTCTTGTCCTAGCTGATTTGCAACAATGATATTTTCCGTATCAGTTGCTACAACAAGATTTGCATTATGTGATACAATAATTATTTGCCTGTCTTTTTTCTTTTCCTTTATCATTTTGCATAGTAAATCATAGATAGTTCTATTATCCAAATTATCTTCGGGTTGGTCAATAAGAATTGGAAATTCTGAAGAACTTATTTGCAGAAATAAAATTAAAAGCACTGTTCCCTTTTTGCCCGGGGACATGCTTAGTAAATTATCACTCTTGTATGTTACTGAGTAATCTATTTCAAAAGAATTTTTAATTAAACCACGAAGAACATCTTCTAGAGAAGTTCTTACTCTTAACGGAATGCTTTCTTCTTTACTATAAAAAAGTTTTTCGTCAGAAACTCTAATCGGTTTTTCATAAAACTGAGGAATAGAATCATATCTCACGAAACCATGATTTAAAAGTGTATTAAAGAAATGGTCACTGCTGATAGCAGCTTTATTTACTTGTTCATATAATGTAAAATTTTCTAATTTGTAAATGAGAGAACATTTAAGTTCAATATCTGGACCTATATTTTTTCTAGTCTCATTTACCCTCCTTTCAATTTGCTGATACAAGTCATAACGAATTTGTAATAACGCTGCAGTTTGTTTTCTAATGTTAGTATATTCCTCCCACAAACTTTTAAATTGCATTTCTAATGTGATTGCATTTTGTAACCTTATTTTCTCATTCTCTAATTGGGTAGTTAGTTTTTGTAATTCCTTTTGTCCAGCAATTTTTTTAAGAAACGGTTCAAGTTTTTTTGAATTCTCCTCAGCTTTCTTGATTATTTCAGCTCTCTTTTTATTCAGTTCAAGTTTTTCAAACTCTGCCTTAAAATTGGCAATCAAAGCATCAAAGTCAGATTCAAGCTTTATTTTTATTGCTTTTATTTCAGTTGGGATTTCTCCTAATTCATCTAATATTCTATCAATTTGACCTTTCAAGTAAACCTGACTGGTTGATTCAGTTTTTCCAAGCAAATTTGCTTTGGAAGATAGAATTTCCGCTAAGACTTTGATGAGTATTGATAGTTTTAAATCAGTATTAACTAACTCGGATTCATTTTGAGATTTCTCAGCTAATAACCTATTGTATTCTGCGAATTCACTTTCAGATAGATTTGAAGCTTTTTGTCCTTGTAAAATTTCAGATTCAATTTTCTTTATAGCATTCTTAATATTCTCAGAATTACCAGTGTCTTTTGATTTTATTTGAACTTCTAATCCCTTATTCCTTACTTTAAAATATTCATTCAGCAATCTTTCAATTTCAAAGGTAGTTTCTGAAATTTTTCTTGATGTTTCGTCATGGAAGTCCTTAAATCCAGAATCTTGAAGTAGAATGTTTTTTATTAAAGAATTAAGTTCTTCTTTATTGTTCTTTTCAACAAGGTAATTAATATAAAGTTGGGGTATATAGGTAATCGCATGAAGTTTACTGGAGGTGTCGGAATTACTGAATAGATCAACATCTCCATTTTTCCATGTTGCTTTGAAATCAAAATCTGATTCAAATTTATACCCTTCAAATCCCAATCGTTTAGAAGTTTTATCTACTTGGTCTGGGTCAATACTCTTCGCAGTTGAAAACATCAATAACGATTTTCCCGAAGATTTTCCACCTATAACAGCATTCAAATTTTCATTCAACAATATTTTATGGTTGCCAAATAGATTGCCAGAATCTACAAATTGCAATTCCGAAATTATGTGTCGTTCATTTTTTACATCGGGTTTAAATGCTTGAATTTTTACTCTATCCACCGGTTCATACAAGGTTTGTTTCAATCCTTCAAAAGTTGGATCTGCTTTTATCCAACAAAATTTATTTTCATTTGGCTTGAATATTTTATCATTATCATGTGCATCACTACCATGAAAACAAGGCATTAAAGTTTTGCATTTTTCTATCACAACCTTTTTATTATCAGGTCCCAGTCCAACAAAATATAGAATATCCCCTTCATTTGCTGAGAATATTGCATCTGAAAATTGATAAATGCTCCATCGAGTAGCATCTAATTGTGTTGAATTAACATTAATAAAAAAATCAGAATGCTTTCTAATACCAGATACCCCATCTGTACTCTTGTTTGAGACTACAATTATTGTATCATCTCTCAATTTTTCATCTTTTTCAAAAACTTCTCTTAAAGAATCCATCCTTATAACATACTGATTAACACCTGCTATGAGTGCTGAAGGTTCATCTAAGGAACTATTGCCCGGTAACGCTCTCCCTAATCGAATTAATTCTTCTGTTTTGGCAGAATAATTACTTCCTGAATAATTAAAGCTTAATTTTGAAAGGAAGCGGGTTTCAATTTCTTTGTCAATATTGGGATTGAAAATACAATGAAGATTTATGGGGGTAGCTGAACCGGTTACTGGTAGCACCCGAATTTCAATGTTGGGTAAAACCAATTCAATTTTTTTTGTAATTCTGCTATCAACAATAAATTGCTTGAACTTAAAATAATTATCAATGCAGAAATAATCGGTAATTCCAACGGTAATAATTTCTTCAGTGGAATTATTAATGTCCTCAATGAAGAAATTCCATTTTTCATCTAAAGTAGAACCACGAAAATTGTCATTCTTTTTTGTGCCAGGAGTATGGATGTGCAAATCCCATTTACGCCAGTTAGAGCCTCTTTTGAATCTAGTATAATCAGCCATAAGTTTATTACTTGTTTATCCTCACCTCCCCATTCATCAACTTTGGTAATAGTGTATCCCGAAGTTGGCTGAGGGTGGTGATTTGGTTTAGATTAAAAATTATTTTATCAAATAAAGGTTGTCCTTGTTGTCCAAATAAATTTGCTTTTACAGAATTGTATGATGCAAAAATCATTTCTTCAATTCCTGTTGTGCTAATATTTTCTTGCGCACTTCCAGAACAAGCATTGATAATATGGTCTTGTCCTTCTCTCGATTTTAAAGCCAAGTAGCCAATGATATTTCCATAAGGAACTTTTGCTTCAAGTTTTCCTACTCGTTGATTAACCCAAATTTCTTTTTCTGTTTTTTCTACAATACCAATCTTTCCAATCTCAGCACCTGTCATTGCAATAAGGAAATCACCACTTTTTATTTTGAATCTCTTATCAAGATTTTTAACAACGCTTTCATCAACGAAATCAGATTTTTTAATATCAATAAAACCCATTGAAATATTTGTAATCTTAATGATACCAGCATCGCCGGTTTCTTTAAAATCTTTACTCTTGAAAGCATAACCACCTTGCACCTTTACATATTCAGATAAACTTCCTTTCCATTCCCCTTCCACAAACCACTGTCTGAAAAGCGTTTCGGCTAATTGCTCCAGGGTTTTGTTCTGGCGGTGTAGTAAGTCTATTTTATTATCTAAACTACTGAGGATGGATGCGATTTGGATTTGTTCGGGTAATAAAGGGAATTCCCATTCAGTCGTTTTTAAAAAATTCCAATCTGCTCTTGGCATTCGTGTTCCGCCTTCACCACTGTTTGCTGTATTTACAAAATCCCAATTTGCTAAAAAGTAATAGAGATAATTTTGGTCAAATCCTTTCTTTGCTCTGAAAACCCAAATATCCGTTGAACAAATTCCGTCAAATTGTGGCTTCACAACCTTTCTAAAATATGGACGAAGTTTCCCGAATAAAACATCATTTGACTTGAATAAAAATTTGTTGCTTGTAACATCAGAAGAAACTCCAATAGAATTCAATCGCAAACTTTCTTGTTCAATGTGTTCTAATCCGATGTAAGCATAGTTATCACTTCCATCAGGATTAAAAGTATCCTTGATTGGTTCGGTAACTTCTCCCAATTTATATTCTTTCCACTCAGACATCCACTTCAACTTTAAAAGTGATTTTTGAAAGATTATTTTTAATTCGCATGTTCAGATCATCTTCTTCGGCAATTTGTTTTTCCAATTCCGTTTTCAATGAATTAAATCGTTCCTCAAAGTCAAAATCGTCTTCATCTTCCGGCAAACCAACGAACCTGCCGGGTGTAACTACATAGTTCAGTGCTTTTACTTCTTCAATAGGTACGCTTTTACAAAAGCCCTGCACATCAGAATAAGTTAAAAGTGAAGAGTTAAAAGTTAAAAGTGTATCATCGTTTTTCCAGGATTTGTAGGTATCAGCAATTTTTGCAATATCTTCATCTGTGAACTCCAGGTTTTTTCTCGTTTTTAAAAACCCGAGATTCCTTGCATCAATGAAAAGGATATGACCTTTTCGTTTTTCGTTTTTCACTTTTCGTTTTAAAAACCAAAGGCAAGCCGGTATCTGTGTATTCAGAAATAATTTTGCCGGCAGGTTTACAATACAATCAATCAAATCATTTTCAATGAGTGCTTTTCGAATTTCGCCTTCATTACTTGTTTTGGTAGTAAGTGAACCTTTTGCAAGCACAAAACCTGCCTGCCCATTGGCGGCAGTGTGGAAAAGGAAATGTTGTATCCAGGCGTAATTGGCATTTCCGGCAGGAGGTACCCCATAAACCCATCGGGCATCTTTTTGTAAAAGTTCTCCACTCCAGTCGCTATCGTTAAAGGGTGGATTGGCAATAATATAATCGGCTTTCAGATCTTTGTGTGCATCGTTCAAAAAACTGCCTTCGTTGTTCCACTTCACATTGCTGCTGTCAATGCCACGGATAGATAAATTCATTTTTGCCAGTCGCCAGGTAGTCTGATTGCTTTCCTGTCCGTAAATAGAAATATAGTCTGTCGGGTTCAACGAAAGCTTTTTGCTGTTATTTTTTTTGTAGTGATCCTGGTGGTGTTTAATAAATTTTTCACTCTGCACAAACATGCCACCACTGCCGCAACAAGGGTCAAACACTCTGCCTTCGTAAGGCTCTAACATTTCAACCAATAGTTTCACCACACTTGAAGGAGTATAAAACTGTCCGCCTTTTTTTCCTTCTGCCATGGCAAACTCACCGAGGAAGTATTCAAATACTCTTCCGAGTAAATCTTTACTTTGTGCTTCTTTAGTACCAAGCGTTGCTGTACTTACTAAGTCAACCAAACCGCCCAGATTGGCTTTGTCTAATTTTTCCTGTGCAAACACTTTCGGCAGCACTCCTTTTAAAGAAGCGTTGTCCTTTTCAATGGCGTCCATCGCATCATCAATGTCTTTGCCAATAGTGGGCAATTTGGCTCTGCCTTGCAACCAAGTCCACCGTGCAGAAGGCGGTACATAAAAAACTTTTTCGGCAGTATATTCATTCTTGTCTTCGGGATCAGCACCTTCACTTTTTTCTTCTGTAAGTTTTTGAAACAGTTCTTCAAACGCATCAGAAATGTATTTAAGGAAGATAAGTCCCAATACGACATGCTTGTATTCGGCAGCATCCATGTTTTTACGGAGCTTGTCAGCCGCTTTCCAGAGTTTTTTCTCCAAGGGTTCTTCCTGTTCTGTCTTTGCTTTTTTGGCCATGTAATCTGTTAAGATTTTAATTATCAACAAACTGCTAATTTAAGTTTTAAATTGCTAATAAGGTAATTTAATCTATTTAACAGGTAAAAATGATTTTGCCAGAGCATCGCTGTCTTTGTACTTTGCCATCAGCCTTGTGAGCCGTTTATGCAAATCAGCTTTTACTGAAGCATAAGCCGGATCGTTATAAACATTCTTCATTTCCTGAGGATCAGCCTTAATATCATAAAGTTCCCATTCGTCTATATCATAGTAATAATGAATGAGTTTATACCTCTCAGTACTCATTCCATAGTGCCTTTTAACCATGTGGGAACCTGGATATTCATAATAGTGATAGTAATGTTCCTTTCTCCAGTTAGCAGGTGTTTTTCCCATTAAAACAGGAACCAAGCTCCTCCCCTGCATATCGGGCGGTACTTTTACTCCGGCCATATCGAGGAATGTCTCTGCAAAATCAATGTTTGAAACCATATCTTCATTAACACTTCCGGGTTTGGTAATTCCGGGCCACTGGATAAGTAATGGAGTGCGATACGATTGTTCAAACATCCACCGTTTATCGAACCAGCCGTGTTCCCCAAGGTAGAATCCCTGGTCGGAGGCATAAATAACTATAGTATTTTTATCAAGACCGTTTTTTTTCAGGAAGTCCAGAACCTCTCCTACACTTTTATCAACAGCAGCGATACATGCCAGATAATCCTGGAGATAACGCTGGTATTTAAAACGGATAAGATCATCACCCGACAGATTGGCTTCATAGAAATGTCTGATAATGGGATCATAAACAGTATCCCATGCTTTTAACTGATCAGGGGTCATGCGGTTAAGACCGGTAGTTTTCATCTTTGAGCGAACCTTGTACATCTTAAGATCCTCTTCAATCCGCATGGTTTTTGAAATTGTCATGTCCTGAGTTTTCTCTGCAGTACCGCGATTGGAATAGTCATCAAAAAGGGTTGAAGGTTCAGGAAAGGTAACATCCTTATAAAGAGATAATTCATTTGGTCCGGGCTGCCACTCACGGTGCGGTGCTTTATGATGCATCATCAGCATAAATGGTTTTCCTGTGTTTTTTACTTCATTTATCCATTGGATGCTTTTATCAGTAATAATCTCGGTAACATACCCATTTTCAGGGTGTCTGCCATCTTTATTAATAAAATCAGGATTGTAATAATTTCCCTGTCCGGGTAAAATCTCCCAATGGTCAAAACCTGTCGGGTTGGATCCAAGATGCCATTTACCAATCATAGCAGTATTGTAACCTGCAGATTGTAAGAGTTTAGGAAAAGTTTGCTGTCTCCCATCAAAAGGAGTTTGACCCTCATTCTTAAGAAAACCATTAAGGTGGCTGTATTTACCCGTTAATATTACTGCCCGGCATGGCCCTGATATAGAATTAGTAACCAGACAACGGTTGAATCGCATTCCGTTAGCAGCTATCCTGTCGATATTGGGTGTTGGTGCAATGTCTTTAAGAGAGCCGCCATAAGCGCTTATGGCCTGGTAAGCATGGTCGTCGCTCATGATATAGATGATGTTAGGTCGCTGCTGAGTAATTTTCTGGGCAGTTGCATTCATACTTACTATTGATGCTATGCCTAGTCCGAACAACTTTATTCTATCATTTATCATTTATTAAATTTGAAAATTTGAAAATTTGAAAATATGATAACATTTTTAAAATCTTGTTCTACCGTCATCTTTTATCTTCTGCAGAAGGTCTGTTAACTCTTTCACAATACCCGGATTTTGCTGGGCAACATTATTTTTTTCTCCAAGATCGGACTTGAGGTTATAAAGCTGAGGTAGTGGATCATTCCCTGTTTCTGTATTAGTGTTGACCTGCAATTTTATTCCTGAACCCGGTTCAATGAACTTCCAGTCCCCTTTTATAATAGTTAATCTGCCAGCATGCTCAACAAGCCATTCACGGCCTGTTTTGGATTTACCTAATAAAGTATTGATATAATTAAAACTGTCAGGTGCATCATCTTTTGAAAGAGATTGTCCTGTTAATGAGGCAAATGAAGCTATCAGATCTATCTGGCTGAAAAGTGCATCGGTAGTGCCTGACTTAATTTTCCCGACCCATGAAGCTATAAAAACAACTCTTGTACCACCATCGAATAAACTGTATTTGCCGCCTCTCAGTGGTCCGGATGGTGTATGCCCATTAAGCTTTTCAACTGCCTGGTCTTTGTAGCCGTCGTCAACAACAGGACCATTATCACTGGTTACAATAATGATTGTATTTTCTGAAAGTTTAAGATTGTCAATAGTTTTGATAATCTCGCCGACAGACCAATCGAACTCAAGAATGGCATCACCTCTGGGACCCATTCCACTCTTTCCGACAAACCTTTGATTGGGAACCCTGGGGACATGAATATCGTGGGTAGAGAAATAGAGAAAGAATGGTTTGTTTTTATTATTTTCAATGAATTTGACAGCCTTTCCTGTAATGACATCAGCAATATCTTCATCTATCCACAGGGCAGATTTTCCTCCACTCATATAACCTATCCGGCTGATTCCATTGACTATTGTCATATCATGTCCATGACTTGGTAGCATCTTAAGTAGTTCCGGATGGTCTTTTCCTGTCGGTTCGACAAGAATAGGTTCATTGAAACTCACTTTAATAGGATCGTTTGGATCGAGACCCACAACTCTCCTGTTCTCAACAAAAACGCAAGGAACACGGTCTCCGGTTGCAGGTATTATGAAATTATAATCGAAACCCAGATCCATAGGTCCTGATTTTATTTCTCCATTCCAGTCAGCCCCGCCTTCAGAACCCAGTCCAAGATGCCATTTGCCAACGACAGCGGTTTTATATCCAGCATTTTGCATAACAGATGCCAGAGTTGTTCTTCCGGGCTTGATAATAGCAATTGCATCTCCTGTTGCCACTCCGGTACCCTTTTTCCTCCAGGCGTATTCTCCTGTAAGTAATGAATAGCGCGAAGGGGTGCTTGTAGCAGATGTACAGTGGGCATTCGTAAATCGAAGACCCTGTTTCGCCAGCCTGTCGATATTTGGTGTACTGATTTTAGTTGCTCCATAGCAGCTAACATCTCCGTAGCCCAGATCGTCGGCATAAATGATGACAATATTAGGTTTTTCAGGTACCTGAGCGCCTGCTAACTGTGAGGATGCCATTGACATTATGCCAAGAGCTCCGTAAGGCACGAAGGCGCTAAGGTTCACAACGTTAGTTTTTGGGAGTTTCATAGATAAAAGGAAAAACTTCGGATGGCGTATGTGCTTGTTTCATAATTTCTTCCATCTTCTTAACGATTTCAGGATTTGATAATGCTATATTGTTTGTCTCACCAATATCAGTTGAGAGATTGTACAATTCTGTTACTCCCTGGGGAGTCTTGTCAATGTTTAATTTCACAGCTTTCCAGTTGCCCATCCTGACTGCTATTTTGCCACCCTGTTCATGAAACTCCCAATAGAGATATTCATGTTGCTTTTGTTTTTTTCCAAGTAATGATGGTAGAAAAGATATTCCGTCAATGCCCTCAGGATTTTCAACCCCGGCTATTTCGGCAAATGTTGGTAAGATATCCCAGAATGCTGAAACATGGTCACTTTCAGATCCTGCTTTGACCTTAGACGGCCACCTTACAAGCATTGGGGTTCGTATTCCTCCTTCGTACATGTCGCGCTTATACCCCTTCAGATCACCATTACTGTTGAAATAGTCAGGATCGGCTCCTGCTTCAAGGTGAGGACCATTATCTGATGTGCTGCCCGGAGCATATGAGATTAAAGCATATGAGGCACAGATTGCTATTGGGATTTTGTTTTTCATGTAATAATTTTTAGTCACAATAAGTACGGATACTCTTTGTTCTGAATAGCCTAAAATTATAACAAAAAATTGAAAAACCGTCTCCCTTCAGTTATTTATATGAATCGTTATGAACACTTTTCACAGCTCTGCCGGAAGGATCGTTCAAGTTTCTGAATGAAGCATCCCAGGCAAGTGCTTCCGGTGTGCTGCAGGCAACTGAAGGGACGGAAGGTACACATGATGCCGCAGAATCAGATGGAAAATGCTCATTAAATATTGTTCTGTAGAAGTATTCTTCTTTAGTTGGTGGAGGATTAATCGGAAAACGGTATTTTGCATTTTTAAGTTGTTCATCTGAAACCTCTTTTGATGCCAGAGCCTTCAGAGTGTCAATCCAGCTATAGCCGACTCCATCCGAAAATTGTTCTTTCTGTCTCCAGGCAACGCTTGGAGGCAGATAATCTTCAAACGCTTTTCTCAGGACCCATTTTTCCATCCGTTCCTTGTTGATCATCTTATCTTTAGGATTAAGGCGCATTGCAACATCCATAAATTCTTTGTCGAGGAAAGGAACACGCCCCTCCACGCCCCAGGCTGCCAGGGATTTGTTTGCCCGGAGGCAGTCGTAGAGATGCAATTTGCTGATCTTTCTTACAGTCTCTTCATGAAATGCTCTGGGATCGGGAGCTTTATGAAAATATAAGTATCCACCAAATATCTCATCAGCACCTTCACCGGAAAGGACCATCTTCACTCCCATTGATTTTATTACCCTCGCAAGCAGGTACATGGGAGTTGATGCTCTTATTGTTGTTACATCATAGGTTTCGATATGATATATTACATCCCTGATTGCATCAAGACCTTCCTGAACTGTGAAGTTAATTTCATGATGGATCGTCCCGATATGTACAGCTACTTTCCGTGCAGCAGCCAGGTCGGGTGAACCTTCCAGCCCAACAGCAAAAGAGTGTAATTGCGGCCACCATGCTTCACTCTTGTCTTGCGTCTCAATCCTCTTTGGCGCAAATTTTTTCGCAATTGCAGAGATAACAGATGAATCCAGACCTCCGGAAAGAAGTACCCCATAAGGAACATCCGACATTAACTGACGATGAACAGCTGCTTCCAGGGCAACTTTTAGATCTTCGATATTTGTTTCATTTTTTTCTACAGCAGCATAATCCATCCAGTCACGTCTATACCATCTGGTCATTACACCTTCCTTGCTGTAAAGGTAATGCCCGGGAAGAAATTCCTGAATTTTATTGCAAACACCTTCAAGAGCTTTCAGTTCTGAAGCCACATAAAAATTTCCAAAAGAATCCCAACCGATATAAAGCGGGACTATCCCGATGTGGTCACGTGCAATGAAATAGCAATCTTTCTCTCTGTCGTATAGAGCAAAGGCAAAAATCCCATTTAATTCCTCAATGAAAGCCGGACCTTTATCGCGATAAAGCGGGAGGATTACTTCACAATCTGAATGCGTAAGAAACTCATATGAATTTTCATAACGTTTACGGATCTCCTGATGATTATAAATCTCACCGTTTACTGCAAGTACAAGGTTTCCATCTTTACTGTATAATGGCTGTTTGCCCGACTGAGGATCAACAATCGATAGCCTTTCGTGAGCAAGTATTGCTTTATCACAATAAAATATTCCCGACCAATCCGGTCCGCGATGCCTTACCTTCTTTGACATTTTTAGGATACTTGCCCTTAAATCCATATAGTTTACTTTCAGATCAAAAACGCCTACAATTCCACACATCTTCTTCCTCTTTTTAATTGTTATGTGAATAAATGCAATTAAGAAACTCAAGTCGCAAAGCTAGTAATATTTTAATAATCATTATTCAATATGATATTAAATGTTATATAAATATTATAAAATATAAGTAAATAAATACATATAGTAAATAAATACTATATAATAATTGTATTTGATAAATATTATTAATATGACAAAAATCATGTTTTTGAAAATTTAAATTCTCAGGCTCTTATGGAATAAAACTTCTTGTTCCATTGATTTTAAATGATGTTAAAAATCCTTAAATCTTAAGTTTATCATTTGTAAAATACTATCGCAGTTCTCATTATGTTCATGATTTCTTTATATTGCGAATTCATTAAAATATGTCATTTTGAAGTAGATGATACCTGTTAAAAGATATAGTATAATAATTATTGGAGTTGCAGTTACAACTTTTGTAGCAGTTCTGTTATGGTGGTTGCTTAAAGATCAACCATTTGAGGTTACTGAGAGAGTTCCCGGAATGGATAACCGGCCAAAAATGGAAGCCAGATCTGACTCAGTAATTATAGGTGAGTTTTTTGACACTCTTGCTGTACCGGATGAAATTGTTGCCGGTGACTGGTCAAGGTTCAGAGGAGTCGATTTTGATAATATAAGTAAAGATACAACACCTCTTGCCGAGACGTGGGATACTTCCGGGCCAGCAATCATGTGGAGAACCACCCTTGGAGAAGGATATGCAGGTCCGGCAGTTCATAACGGAAGAGTATATCTTCTCGATTATAATGAAAGAAAAAAAGCTGATGCTCTGAGATGTTTCTCTCTTAAGTCAGGAAAAGAATTATGGAGGCGCTGGTATTATGTTGATCTGAAGCGAAATCATGGATATTCAAGAACAATCCCTGCTGTTACTGATAAATACCTTGTGTCAATTGGTCCACGATCACACGTGATGTGCCTCGATCCACTGAATGGCAATATGTTATGGACAATAGATCTCGAAAAAGAATATGAGATACCGGGAAAAGAGAAAGGCAGAATTACACCTGATTTTTATACGGGACAGTGCCCGTTGATAGATAATGATGTAGCTGTTGTTGCTCCGGGTGGAAAAGCACTTATGATAGGAGTTGATTGCGCCACAGGCAAGGTTATATGGAAAACCCCTAATCCGGATACATTAAGAATGTCTCACGGTTCAATTATGCCAATGGTCATACATGGGAAACGAATGTATGTTTATAATGCGATAGGCGGAGTATGTGGTATTTCTGCTGAAGGAGATGATATTGGAAAGCTGATGTGGAAGACTACTGAATGGAGCCCCGCAACAACTGCAGCTTCCCCCCTCCTTCTTGGCAATAATGAAATTGCAGTTTTTGGAAGTTATGGTGCTGGTGGTGCCAGAATCAGAATCAATGCGGAGGGATCAGGATATTCGGCAACTGTCCTGGAACAACATAAAGCAACGAATGGAATTTCGAGCGACCAGCAAACACCCATAATAATCGGAGATTACATCTGGAGCCTTATGCCGGAGAATGCAGGTCCTCTTAAGAAACAGCTTGTTTGTTATCGTAAATCAGATCTGCTAACGCCTGTCTGGTCAAGTGGTAAAGAAAACAGATTCGGCCGCGGACTGGGTCCTTATATTGTAAGCGGAGATAAAATGTATCTTCTGGATGATGACGGAAAACTATATTTTTTCAGAATGCAGAATAATAGTGTTACTCTGTTGGCAAGTCATAAGATTCTTAATGGAATAGAGGCATGGGGACCTATGGCAATTGCAGGTAATTACCTTATTATGAGGGATGCCAGAAATTTACTTTGTCTTAACATTGGAAAAAATCAACAAAATGAATAAGAAAATTGCAGCTATTGTTTCTGTATTTATAATACTGTTTTTTATAGGATATATGATATTTGATTCTGTACGGCCGGAAGGTTTTGTTAAGAATAAAGATGAAACCCGAGCTATTGATTCCCTACCAGATTTCTGGCTGGTTTCCCGTGAATTTAAGGTAGAAGAAGGATCGCTTAAGGCCGTCACCGTCTCAACTGCCGGAAATATATATCTTGGGGGGGATTCATTCGTATCCTGCTATGACAAGGATCTTAATTTAAAGTGGAACCTTAAGACTCCTTATCCGGTAACATCGCTTTCGAATTATGGTGATACAATCTTTGCATCTACCATGGAGTTGATACTGGTTATCAGTTCAGGTGGTGAGATCAAAGATGAATGGGGTCCGTTCGAGGATAATGGTATTATTACTTCTGTAACTGCAAACAGATCATATGTTGCTTTCGCAGATGCCGGGAACAAAATGTTATTTATTCTTGATAAAAGAGGCGGGGTTAAAAAACTGATTGGTCAGAACGACGGACAATTCATTGTCCCCAGTCCCTATTTCGACGTTGCTCTGGGTTCCGATAATACTCTGCTTGTAGCTAATACAGGTCACAGAAGAGTTGAGACAAGAAATATTGAAGGTGAATTTAAAAGTTATTTTGGCGAACCAGGAACAGCTCCCGGAGCGTTTTGCGGATGCTGCAATCCTGCTCATTTCATTATCATTCCAGATGGATTTGTAACTGCTGAGAAAGGGATTAACAGGATTAAAATCCTCAATAAAACGGGTGAGTTTGTTGAGTATGTTTCTTCAAAAAATAAATTTATGCCTTCATTGCCTTTGGATCTGGCTTCTGAAGATGGAAAAACTATTTATGCAGCCAATTCTGCTGACTCTAAACTTTATATATTTACAAGGAAATGAGATCAGGATGCACGACGAACGACTCACGACTGGTGGGTTTAAATAACAGTAATAATCACATTAACAACAACATATGAGTAGAATTGATTTCTTCAGAAAGCTAATAAGGTATATACTCCTTTTGCTGCTA
>Ga0265292_1001341_pt1 | contig 22046 bp, 25 predicted proteins | sample Munlanlewell296A_FD_189080 | JGI IMG/M metagenome (GOLD analysis project Ga0265292, IMG submission 189080) | Leachate microbial communities from a municipal landfill in Southern Ontario, Canada - Leachate well 296A | ecosystem: Engineered > Solid waste > Landfill > Unclassified | place: Canada... | reverse complement strand
CCAGAAGGCTTAGTTGAGAGTGAACTATTTGGTTTTGAAAAAGGAGCTTTTACCGGAGCTATCATAAAAAAAGAGGGAAAATTTGAGTTGGCTAATAAAGGTACTATATTTTTAGATGAGATTACTAATTTGCCATTTACCACTCAAGCAAAACTATTAAGAATAATTCAAGAGCGAAAGATTCAACGCTTAGGAAATACAAAGGAGATAAGCGTTGAAATAAGGGTAATTGTTGCTACAAATAAAGTTTTAACTGAAGAGGTTAAAAAAGGAAATTTCAGGGAGGATCTTTACCATAGGATTAATGAATTTAATATCACTATTCCGTCTCTAAGAGAAAGGAAAGAAGATATACCAATATTGGCCAAGTGTTTTATTGAAGAAGCGAATTTGGAATACAAAAAAAATGTAGAGCGGATATCCGGCGAAGCAATGAAATCTCTATTAAATTATTCTTTCCCTGGAAATGTGAGAGAATTAAGAAACATAATTAGAAAAGCCGTACTCTTATCAGATTCGAATTACATTAAAGAGATAGAATTAGATTGTGAAATTATTCCCACTCTAGAAAAGTATGGCTTTCTATCTGATATGAATAAAGGAATTTCACTTCGGGAAATAACGAAAAAAGTAACCAAGGAAATAGAAAAAAATATTATTAGTAAGACATTAACCGGGACAAAGAATAATAAAGTCATGGCTGCCAAAATTCTCAAGATAGACCGCATGACATTGTATTCAAAAATTAAATCTCTTGGACTGTAACATAAATCCTACAAAGTGTAGAATCACATTTACTAATTCCCATCGTCTCTCCATCCGCTAAGATTTTATCAACAACCACTTCTCAAGTAAAGACAACGCAATATAAAGAAGACGTAACTTTCTGTGTTAAATGAAAATGCGCTGGTATCTAATTGGTATCTATAATGATATGCAAAAACAAAAACAGCGAGAAGCTTTTAACATTAAAAATCCAGTAGGCAGATAAAAATATAGAGTTATAAAATATGTACAAAATATTAATTGTTGATGATGATAAAGATATGTGTAAAATAATCTCTACTGTTCTAAAGCAAGAAGGTTATAAAATATTTAGGGCGTATGACGGCAAACAAGCTATAAAGGAAATTAACGCAAAAAATTACAATTTGGTAATACTGGATTATAAATTACCCAATATGGACGGAATAGAAGTTCTTCAAAAAATACGAAATATGGGACTATCAATTAATGTGATAATGATCTCAGCCTATGGAAATGATTTAACTAAATCAAAAGCGAAGAAATTGGGGGTAGTCAATTTTTGGATAAACCATTTGACTTAAGTAAACTCATAAAAGTAGTTAAGGATACAGTTTCAAAAAAATAAATGAAGTAATCCGCTCCCTTAAACGAAAGAGCGGGATTAAAATAAACCGAAGTTTGAAGATTATTTGAATCCTAATGTAGTTAACAGCAAAATAATAATATAGGAGTAATAAGAACGATGGAAAATGAGAAAGAAAAGACCAGTACAATTAGTTTACTGAGAAAAGTGTTTAAGCAAGTATCATTCTATCTTACCCTAATACTATTGGGCGTAGTGTCAAGTTCAATTTACTTCGGAAATAATGCTAACCAGTCGAAAGCTAAAGTTTTCAAAGCTGGTGAAGTAAGTGTTAGCATAAACGAACATTCGGAATTGGCATTTCTAAACAGAGATAGAGGCACTACAGTTATCGTTGACTCCACACTCACCGAAATTATCAATAACATGCTCGCTGCCCGTGAGTATGTAAGAGTCAATAAAATCCGTTAATAGTACAATTTAAATATTTATATAGATGGGAGCTGAATTTCAGTTATCTAAAGAATATTGATGTATTTAAAAACAACCTGAGAATCAATTGAGGTATATTTTAATTCTATTGAGTGTGTTCTATTTTATTCACATGAAAAGTATTATTGAAGAACATACAATAGCTAAGCCATACGATCCGGAACAGTTGGATATTATCAAACTCGGGCCGCCAAACTACCAATTGTATGAATACATGAAAGTCTATTCGGGAGAATACTACATTCCATTTAACTTTGCTCTAAGGTGTGCATCGGAAGAGACTGGTTATTCTGGAAAACTAGATTTCCGGTACCGCCCATTTGAAGATAGACTTAGAGTCTCTTATGCAAATGCTTACGGTCCGCTTCAGGTTCAACTCCCCACAGCTAATGAAATGTGGGAAAACAAAAAAATAACCATAGATGAATTATCTTACAACATCAAAATAAATGTTATCAGCAGCTTTAGGTACATAAAATATTTGTATGACATGTTTACAGATTGGCTTAAAGTTTATAGCGTCTATAATATGGGCTGGAAAGGTAAGTCAAACATCAATCAGTACGCGAAAAATATTGTGAGAGGAACTAAAATGCTTTAGATAGAAATGGAATTTTATAAATTACCACTAGTATAAAAAATGGAGAATTCCATTTTCCGATGAACCAATACAGTATTAACCGAAACAAAGAATAATATAGCCAGGGCTGCAAAAATTTTTAAGATAGTACGCATAACATTATATTCAAAATTAAAATCTCTTGGACTGTAATTTAAATTCTACAAAGTATAGAATCACATTTACGAAAATCCATTGTCTTCTCATTCACTAAGATTTTACCAACAACCACTTCTCAAGTAACTATAACGCATTATGAAGAAAGCTTAACTATTAAAGTTAAATAAAAATAAGCTGGCACATAATTGGTGGCTTTAATGATATGCAAAAACAAAAACAGCTAGAAGTTTTTAACATTAAAAAATCTAATGAACTGTTACATAATATAAAGTTATAAAATATGCACAAAATATTAATAGTTGATGATGATAAAGATATGTGCAAAATAATCTCTACTGTTCTAAAGCATGAAGGTTATAAAATATTTTGGGTGTATGATGGCGAACAAGCAATAAAGGAAATTAACGCAAAAAATTACAATCTGGTAATACTGGATTTTAGATTACCTAATATGGACGGAATAGAAGTTCTTCAAAAAATACGAAATATGGGACTATCAATTAATGTGGTAATGATCTCAGCGTATGGAAATGGTTTAGTAAAATCAAAAGCGAAGAAATTGGGAGTCGATCATTTTTTTGATAAACCATTTAACCTAAGTAAATTCATAAAAGTAGTTAAGAATACAATATCAAAAAAATGAATGAGGTAAACCGCTCCCTCATACAAAAGAAGCGGAATTAATAAAAACCAAAGGAGGTTTACAATGGTAGAGAAAGCAATCGGCTCATCCAGTTTGGTCGAAGTTATTGACCGAATATTGGATAAAGGCGTCGTTGTTGATGCTTGGGTAAGAGTCTCTTTAGTAGGTATTGAGATACTTGCTATTGAAGCAAGAGTAGTTATTGCTTCAGTTGAGACTTACCTAAAGTATGCTGAAGCTATCGGCTTGACAGCTACAGCAGCTTAAAAGCTGTACAGAAGGATTTTTGTCGAGATATCCTTACATCCTTAAAAGGAAAAAAGCATTTCTCGCCAAGAAATTCCTTCGATTTATAATTGGAAAAAATAATGGCTTTGAAAGATGATATGAATGATACTATAAAAAAAAATGAAATCTTTTTCTTCGAAAATGGAATTCAAAGTATGAGCTCTATTTTTGATGATACCAAACAACTCATTGAATTTATTCAGGATTCTTTCTTTGATGTAAAACAAGAAAGAGAAAAGATCAATATCGCATTACGAGAAAATCTTGCCCAAAATAATTCGTTACGTAGAAAAGACTTTGACAGCATGGTAAAGGACATTCTTGCAATACAAGATGAAAGTGAAAAAGAAGCAAAAAATCTGTTGAAGAATTATCTAAACGAACAAAAAGAGTTATCTCATTCCTTGACAGCCAATTTAGACAAGTTTAGAAATGCCTGCATAAATGGCGAATCACGGGAAATTAAAAAATTACATGCTTTGATTCGTCAAATTCTCTCTAAACAAGAAGAAAGAAAAAATGAGGTGACTTCTAAGCTGAAAGAGTTTCAAAAAGAACAACAGAATATTACTTCTCAGTTTAAAGAGTTTTTAACTAATGAAAATGAACTCCGAATACGTGATTTTAAAATAATGCTGAAAGAATTTAAGCAACAACGTGAGAAAAGATTGGCTCTACAAAGAGAAAGAAAAGAAGATGTTGCTAAAATGCTGTCCGATTTTAAAAAAGGTAGACAGAAAACCGTATCGCACTTATGTAATACGAATGATAACTCTAAAGAAAAAACTTTTTCACAGTTCTTAGTCAATGACAATAATGATGATGAGAAAAATATTTCATCTTTGGAAAAAGAAAATAAATTTGTCTAAATCACTAAATCACAATTAACAAAAATATGAGGTAAAAAAATGGGAATATCAGAAAGTATGCAATCTATTGCAGATAATATCATTGCTACCAATGATACGCGGATGAAGGCAACAGGTAGTTTAATAGCCGATGCCCAGAGCATGTTAGAAGGGTTTTCTTCTAATAGAAAGAAAATGTCACAAGACCAAAAGGAAGCTCTGAGTACTTTTGTTGAAAATTTATCCGATAAGGTAAAAAATCTTCTTAAGGAGTTTCAAAAAAACCGAAAACATATGGGGGAGACGCAAGCTAAGAACTTGGCTGCCTTTATGAAGAACCTGGATAAAGAGGTAAACACAATGGTTAAAAATTTCCATGAGGAACGGGGAGAAAAATTTGAGGAGCTAAAAAATAAACTTGCTTTGGAAATAGACAACATAAAGACCAATGTCAAGAAAATTATTAACGAGACAGATAATCTTATGAGCGAATATAAGGGTGATATTAAGAAAGCTCATAACATTTGGCAGGACATGTCGGTAAGTTTAGTTAAATCCAGAAAAGAAGGTTTAACAACCGGTACTGAACCTGGAGAAAGAAACCTTAATGTTGAAGGGTATATAGAGAAAAAAAAGAAAAAAAGAAAAATGATGCACAAGAAATCAATGAATAGATGATGAAGAAACCTATTGATGAATAAGCTCCATGTATATTCTTTTTTCTTAGTGTTATTTAGTGATCTTGTGTCTTAGTAATTAAAAATCTCTCTTTTTGTATTAAGGTCACGAGACCGTTGGTAGATATAAATTAAGAAGATTTATTAACGAAATAGTACAAATGATCATTTTGTGCAGCGGTGTAGTTTTAAATATCAGCTCATTCATTGTTTAAAAGATAAGATCAATAAATGACTATCAACGATAAGTCAATGCGAAATATATGAACACAAAAAATGGAAGATAAATAGGAGAAGGAAATGACTGAAAAGATGACCACAGTAATTGAACCAACACCGATGCCAGATTTTGTAGAAACAAAGTATATAAAAGAAATTACGAATAGAACCTTATCATACATTAAAGCAGGTTTTCCAGTTCACTTTAGAGGCGGCTCTGGTACCGGCAAAACCACATTAGCTATGCATATTGCAAGTAAAATAAATAGACCGGTCGTAATTATACATGGGGATGAAGGATTTACAACTTCCGACTTAGTTGGCGGCGAATATGGTTATAGAATTAGAAAGGTTGTTGATAGATTTGTTTCGAGAGTGCTTAAGTCAGAAGAAGATATGGTAAAATATTGGGTGGATAATCGCTTAACAGTTGCATGTAAATATGGGTTTACTTTGATATATGATGAGTTTACACGCTCCAGACCAGAAGCTAATAATATTCTTCTTCCAATTCTGCAAGAAAAAATTATGGACTTTCCCAGCGGCAGAGGAGGAGATAGTGCTTATTTAAAAGTCGATCCTGCTTTTACGGCAATCTTCACTAGCAATCCTGAAGAATATGCCGGGGTACACAGAAGCCAGGATGCACTTCGAGATAGAATGATAACTATGGACCTGGACCATTTTGATTATGAAACTGAAGTTGCCATAACACAGGCGAAAGCAAAGATTTCCAAGCGGAGTGCAGAGATAATAGTAAATATTGTAAGAGGCTTAAGAGAATCCGGCAAGTCTGAATTTTCTCCAACTATTCGTGGCTGCATTATGATTGCAAAAACTCTAAAGATTCAAGGTCTTACACCCACAAGTTCTAATGGAGCTTTTACGCAAATGTGTCAAGATATATTGACATCTGAAACAAGCCGGGTGGGATCAAAAACAAATCAGAGTAGAGTGAAAGAGATAGTTAAAGAATTAGTGGAACAGTATAATAATTAGCAGTACCAAGGAGAAAGTATGGAAGGTTGGTTATGGTTATTAGTAATTCTACTTACAGTATGGTTTATTTATCCTTTCATCAAAGATCATATAAAGAAAAAGTATTTTCATTACTGGTGATAATGGGGAATTATGATGTACTATGATTTTGGGTAAACACGTTTTTATGATTAAACAATTTTACTCGGATTAATGGATAAATGGAATATCAAAGAAGAAAAAAAAGTATTTGTTAAATATGTATAGAGGCATTCTATATGAAAAATATGATTAATGTGCCGGGAATTAAAGATGTAAAAAATATGCATACTATAGGTGCAAGGTGCATTCCCAAGGTACTAAGATCAAGTTATTTGGAGCTGTACCTGCGTAAAAAAGAAATGGAAAGATTAGAAAAAGAGATCTTTATTTTAGATAAAAAAAGGAACAGTGCTAACATGCAATTAGAGAGCATTGGTAAACAAATTAGAACATTGCAAAAAGAGATTCTTGGCGAAAAAAAAAATAGATCTATTAAAACTACACCCTCAAAGCCGGTTAAATTAATGTCGCTGAAATATTAATGGAAGAGAAAATCATGATGGTCGTTTTTTGTTACAATGGAAGCATTCACCTTACTATAATAACAACTAGATAGATATTTAAAATAATATAAGGATTAGCTTATGGAAGAGAAAAACAAAGAGAAAAAAGGTAAAGAGGGGAAAGAGAGCTTCGATTTTGATTTTGGTATAGGAAAATTAAGCTTAGGCGGACTATTTGACGGTATAGAGAAATTAGTAGACCTTGCAGCAGATTTAAAGGAAGCAGGCGGTGAAATTAAAAAAGAAGGCGAGATTGATTTAAGCCATCTCAAAGAAGGAATGAAAGGTATATTTGGTTTCTCTATAAAGACAGCGGTGGGAGGAAAACCAATAGTTGAACCATTTGGCAATATTAGAAAAACCCCTAAAGGACCTACAGTTGAAGAAGAAAGAGAACCAATGACTGATGTGTTTGACGAAAAAGAAGAAGTGCGTATATATGCTGAAATGCCCGGTGTAAATGAAGAAGAGATCAAAGTAAATTTATCAGATGACATATTAGATATTTCTGCCAAGAACCAGGATAGAAAATACCATAAAGAAGTTTTGCTCCCATCAAAAGCAAAAGCCGAAACTCTCATTTCGAATTATAAAAACGGCATTTTAGAAGTAAGAATAAAAAAATGAAAATGGTTTTAACAGAACCGGAACAGATTCAATTAAAATTAATTCTATTTGGCGGAAAAGGCGGTGTTGGAAAAACAACATGTGCAGCAAGTTCAGGATTATATTTATCTAAATATTTTAGGACATTACTTATTTCAACAGATCCGGCTCATTCGCTATCAGACAGCTTTGGCCAAGAAATCGGCGATCAAATAAGAGAAGTACGAGGCGTAAAAAATTTATATGCTCTTGAAGTAAGCGCTGAAAAAGCTCTCTCAAATTTCAAAATAGAATATGAAGATGAAATAAAAAAGATTTTAGATACTTCAACGACTTTAGATCAAGAAGATATTAATTCTCTTTTTGCTTTACCAATACCGGGCATTGATGAGGTAATGGGATTTAAAACTATTCTTGATCTGATTGAAGAAGCTGAGTATGCTAAATACATTGTAGATACAGCGCCTACCGGTCATGCATTGCGTCTATTAACTTTACCTGATCTACTTGATGATTGGATTAAAGTTCTGGCAAAAATGAGATGGAAATATAGATATATGGTTGAAAGATTTTCCGGTAAATATAATCCAGATGAAGGGGATGATTTTTTGTTAATCATGAAGAAGACAGTAAAAAAAATTGACGGACTTTTACGGGATAATCACAGATGTGAATTTATTCCGGTAACAATTCCGGAAGAAATGGCAATTTTAGAGACAGAAAGGTTGGTAAACAAATTAAAGATCTACGGAATTAAAGTAAGACAGTTAATAATCAACAATGTTCTTGAATCGCAAGAATGCGAGTTTTGCAGAGCAAAGAGTGTTGAACAAGAAAAATATATTAAACAGATTAAAGAAAAATTTAATGATCTGGTAATAACAATTACTCCATTAGAATCGAAGGAAGTGAAAGGAATTAAGAGCTTAGAAAATTTTAAAAAAAGGTTATTCGAAAATGAAACATGATGACACTTTAATCCTAAAGGTAAAAGAAGCTTTACCAAAAGATGCAGGCAGAGCAATTGTCAGAATTGATCCAAATGATATCGAAAGTTTGGGTTTAGAAATAGGTGCAATTGTTGAGATTGAAGGGAAACGGAAAACTCCCGCTAAAGTAATGCCTTGTTATTCTGATGAGAGAGGCAAAAGCATAATACAAATGGACGGCATTTTAAGGGATAATGCTCAGGTCGGTTTGGACGAAAAAGTTAAAATCCTAAAAACGGATTATAAGCCCGCCAATAAAATTACGCTATCATCCTTAACATCAGCAACTCCTCTTCAAAAAAGTAAAGACACACAATACATTTGCTCGCTTATTGAGGGGCTTCCTGTACTATCAGGGGATAGAATTAGAGCAACATTGTTTGGTTCAAAATTTTACGATTACAAAGTACTAAATACCAGTCCAAATGGAATTGTTGTAATAAATTCAACTACACGGATAACAATAGAATCAAAAAGTTCAGCAGAACCTAATCAAATCAAAATTACATATGAAGATATTGGAGGGCTCGGCGCTCAGATTCAAAGAATTAGAGAGATGATAGAACTTCCCTTAAAATATCCCCAAGTATTTGAAAAATTAGGTGTTGATGCACCGAAAGGTGTTTTTCTATATGGGCCGCCTGGAACGGGCAAAACCTTAATAGCTCGCGCAGTTGCAAATGAAACAGATGCTTACTTTACAGATATATCCGGTCCGGAAATAATGGGTAAATTTTATGGTGAAAGTGAGGAACGCTTAAGGAGAGTTTTTGAGGATGCACAAAAACACGCACCGGCTATAATTTTTATTGATGAAATTGATTCAATTGCACCAAAAAGAGAAGAGATGGGAAGCGAAAAGCAAGTTGAAAGGCGTGTTGTAGCGCAGCTTCTATCTTTATTAGACGGGTTGAAATCACGCGGACAAATAATTGTTATAGGTGCTACGAATATTCCTAATACTATTGATCCGGCATTAAGAAGGCCCGGGAGATTTGATCGTGAAATTTCTATTCCTATTCCGGATAGAAATGGAAGGTTAGAAATTCTTCAGATACACACAAGAGGTATGCCTTTAGCCGAAAATGTTAGTTTGGAAAAAATAGCAGAAATTACTCACGGCTTTGTTGGTGCCGATTTACAGGCATTAGCACGAGAAGCAGCGATGCGGGCGTTGAGAAATATTTTGCCAAAGATTGATTTTGAGCTGGTCGATATTCCGTATGCAACATTGATGGCGCTTGAAGTAACGATGGATGATTTTTATGATGCAATGAAGGAGATCGAACCCTCAGCAATACGTGAAGTCTTTGTTGAAATTCCGGATGTTAAATGGGAAGATGTTGGCGGACTTGATTCCATCAAGGAAGAACTCAAAGAGGCAATTGAGTGGCCTTTGAAATATTCCGATATTTTTAAAAAAGCAAATACAAATCCACCTAAAGGAATTTTACTTTTCGGGGAACCGGGAACAGGAAAAACTTTATTAGCTAAAGCAGCAGCTAATGAAAGCGGTGTTAATTTCATCTCTGTAAAAGGTTCCTCTCTTATCTCCAAGTATATCGGTGATAGCGAAAAGGCAATTCGAGAAATATTCAAGATTGCAAAACAAGCTGCACCTACAATATTGTTCTTAGATGAAGTGGACAGCATTATGCCGCAACGCGGATTAGGCTCTAATGATGCGCATGTCTCCGAGCGCATGATCAGCCAGTTTTTAGTTGAGATGGATGGAATTGAAGAATTGAAAGGTGTAGTTGTTTTAGCTGCTACAAATAGAATTGATTTGATTGATGCGGCACTTTTAAGAAGCGGTCGGTTTGATCTATTGCTTCAACTTCCTAAGCCGGATGAAAAAACAAGAAAAGAAATTTTCGAAATACATACGCGTAATAAACCTCTTGCAAGTGATGTAAACCTTGAAAAGTTTATAAAAGAAACGGAAGGAAAAGTTGGTTCCGACATTGCATTTATCTGCCGCAGAGCGTCGATGTATGCAATTGAAGATTATATAGAAAATGAAAAATCTCTTCAACTGGCCAAAAAGAAATCACCCAAAGGAATTAAAGAAGAAAGTCAAAAAGAAGAACATCAACTCTTAATTTCAAACCGGCATTTTGAGAAAGCAATTAAAACGGTGAAGTTGCAAAGGAAAACTTAAAGGAGGAATTTATTTATGAATGAGAAACAGGCTTGCAGGAATACGGCCTCAGGTTTTTCCGGCAATTTGATAGTGGGAGGAAAAATCATGAATAATCACGGGATTTATATTTATGGAATAATTAATTCCGACATGAATAAGTTCATTCCTAATTACTTAACCAAAGAAGGGGATGATATCTATGGCTTTTCATATCAAGATGTATCGGCAATATTAGACAATTCAAGAATATTTGATTATTCAAATATGCCCAATGATATTTTAGCACGAAAGCTCTTAAAACATCAAACAACAATTGAAGAAATAATGAACTTCGGATATACGATCATCCCAATGAAATTAGGAACGTTGGTCTCTAACGAAAATGAAGTCAGGGATATTTTAGTTAAAGGATATAATCTTACCAAAGAGATATTTAAGAAGATCGAGGACAAAATAGAAATTGATTTAGCTGTTACTTGGAATGATCTAAATTCAGTTCTAAGAGAGATAGGAGAAGGCGAAGTAATTAAGGAGCTTAAAGAAGAAATATTGGCAAATTCTCAAGAAATGACTCTTGAAAATAAAGTCAAAATAGGAACAATAGTTAAAAATGAACTCGATAAAATTAAAGAAATAATTTCTTCTGAAATATTGACTTGTTTAAAAAGTTTGAGCAATGATATTAAAACTCATGCTCTAATGAATGATACAATGATAGCAAACTTTGCTTTTTTGATAGAAAAAAGGAAGCTGGAAGAATTTGAAAGAAAATTAGAAACGCTAAATTCAGACTTTTCCGGGAAGCTGAATCTTAGATCTGTAGGACCGCTTCCACCTTATAGTTTTTATACTCTTGAAATAAAGAAGATACCGAATAAAGATTTAGATTGGGCAACGAAAAAACTTGGACTGAAAAATTCTCGGATAAGTAAAGATGAAGTCAAAAAAGCGTATAAAAGTTCAGCCTTTGCATGCCACCCTGACCAAAATACATACAAACCGGATATTGAAAATGAATTTGATGAAGTGAATAAAGCATATAAAATTCTCAATGAGTATTGTCAATCTTGCGAACAAGCAAATCACGGGGAAAATAAATATTTCGATATAGAGGAGGTTGATAATTCTACAATATTGGTAAAAGTGAAAGAATAAGATGGTAAAGGAAGGGAAATATATTTATTGCATTATAGGCACAAATCAAGATAGATATTTTGGATCTATAGGGGTGGGTGGCAAAGGCGATGAAGTATTAACAATTGGTTATGATGATTTAGGTATGGGTATGGTTGTAAGCAATCATCCTTTAACCCAAATAGATGTTAATCGTGAGAATATGTTAGCTCATGAAAAAGTAATTGAAAAGGTGATGGAGGAATTTGATAGCGTATTGCCGGTTAGGTATGGAACCATTGCATCTAATGCAGATGAAATACGCAATTTACTTGATAGAAGGTATAGAGAATTTAAAAATCTATTAAGGGATATGAATCATAAAATCGAACTAGGTGTGAAAGGTCTATGGGAAAATATGGATATTGTTTTTAAAGAGATAATTGAAGAGAACAAAAAAATTAAAAAAGCAAAAGAAGAAATCAAAAATTTAGAGGAAAAAATAAGTATACAATCGAAAATAGAAATCGGAAAGATGGTTGACGATGCTCTGCAAAAGAAAAAAGAGAAAGAAACACAATGTATTATCGATGTTCTACAAAAAGCTTATGTTGATATCAAACGTAATAAAACAGTCAGCGACGAAATGTTTATGAATGCATCATTCTTAGTAGACAGAGGCAGAGAAAAAGAATTTGATAATATAATGGATGACTTGAATGAAGAGTATAAGAATAGAGTAAAATTCAAATACACCGGTCCATTACCTGTATTTAATTTTACTAATATTGTCATTTATCCGGAAGCATGGGAGAAATAGAAGAATAAAGTAAGTGATGGTTATTCATATAAGTATTAATGGAATTGAAAATGGAAACACCGAAACAGGAAGGCAAATATATTTATTGTATAATAGGTACTAACCAGCCCAAAACATTTGGTGAGCATGGGATTGGTGGAAGAGGAGATGAATTATTTACCGTGTGCTTTAATGATATTGCAGCTGTTGTGAGTAATGCACCAATAATTAACTATCCCATTTCAAAAGTGAATATGCTTTCACATTCCAAGGCGATTGAAGTAGTAATGAGAGAACATGCGGTATTGCCCGTCCGTTTTAGTACGATTGCCGAAGATGAAGAGAAGGTTAAGAAAATATTGGAAAAGGAATATGATAAATTCAAAAGTTTGTTGAACAAACTTGAAGACAAAAAAGAAATTGGATTGAAAACAATATTTATTGAAAATAAAATCTATAAATATATTTTAGAAAAACACAAAGACATAAAGACATTAAAAGAAAAGCTTGGGGGATCTAAAGCATATAATCAGCTTGTTGAGGTAGGCACAATGGTTGAGAATGCGTTAAATAAAGAAAAAGATCTATGTAAGAATGATTTTCTAAATACTCTTTCGCCATTAGCAGAGGAAATCAATATTAATAAAGATTATGGAGAACTGATGATTTTAAATGCAGCTTTTTTAGTAGAAAAAAATAGAGAAGCTGAATTTGATAACAAGGTTCATGAGCTCGATGAAAGATATGGCGATAAAATAAGATTTAAGTATATCGACACAGTTCCGCCGTTTAATTTCGTGAATTTGGTAATTGAGACAGGGAAATATTAATGTTTTTAATTGACGACATATTACTTGCACCATTGAAAGGTGTTATATGGATCGCTCAAAAATTAGACGATATGGCTCAAAAAGAATTAACAGACACTGATAGTATAAAAGAAAAACTTATGGCACTGCAATTAAAGTATGAACTGGATGAGATTAGCGAAGAAGAATATAATGAAGAAGAGAAGAAACTTTTAATGCGATTTGATATGATTCTAAAACAAAAAAAGGAGAAAGAAAATGTATAGTATAACTGATGTAAGCAATGCTGTAAAAGAATTTTTACGTAGTGCTCTCGGTGCAATCGATGTAAAAATTGTTAAAGTGTTGAAGAAAGGTGATGCATGGGAAACCGAAGCTGAAGTATATGAAGAAAGTTCATTTATTAAATCCCTTGGTTTACCAACCAGAGTAATGGATAGAAATTTATATTCAGTAAAACTGAACGAAAATATAGGAATTGAATCTTATGAAGAAAAAGAAAGAGTGGAGCACGAAGAGTAGCTGATGGATGGATTATATCTTTATTGTATTAGGGGGGAAAACGATTCTTCTTCTTTTTCTTTAAAAGGAATTGATAATATGAACGAAGTATACGTCATACCTTATAAAGAATTAGAAGCGATAGTAAGCAGAATCTCATTGGATGAATTTGATTCTGAAGAGATAAAAAGAAAGGCACAAGAGAATTTAGACTGGATTAAGGAAAAGATTGTTATTCATGAAAAAGTAGTTGAAGAAGCCATGAAACGAAATGGCAAAGTAATGAGTGTGATACCCATGAAATTCGGGACAATCTTTGCCGGAGAAAAAAGATTAATTGAAACATTAGATAAACAATGTGAGCAATTCAAAACTGCTTTAAATAAGCTGGAAGGCAAAGAGGAGTGGGGCGTAAAAATGTATCTTACCGGTAAGGGACAAATTGAGGAAACAATAAAAACAGAAAGTGAAATAATAAAAGAAATAGAAAGGAAAATAGCTGGTTTGCCTGAAGGCATAGCGTATTTTCATGAATCAGAATTGAAAGAAGCAATCTCAAATGAGGTAGTAAAAAAAATAAACTACACTAAGAAAAATATTTATAAAGAACTGAAATTGAATGCAGAAGATGCAATAGAATGTAAAATATTAGAAAAGGAAATAACCGGCAGACTTGAATCAATGATATTAAATGCTTCGTACTTGATTAAAAAAGAAATGGTAGAGGAATTTATACAGAGTGCAGAAAGAAAAAATAAAGAATTGAATCCACAAGGATTCTCTCTTGAATATTCCGGTCCATGGCCGCCATATTATTTTGGTGAACAAAATGTTTGATAGGAAAGAAATGTAACATTAATAGACGCTCTTGATAAGGTTATAGAAAGAGGTATTGCCAAATTGATACTTACCCTGGTTGAACTTATTAGAAGACTGATGGAGAAAGAAGCATTTAGAAGAGTTAAAAAAGGGTCTCTTAATCTGGGACTTCTTGGAATTTATGATGTCAGAATAGATGCTTCTGGAAACCTTAAGGATAGATAATGAGAACACTGATTTATGTCCCGATTATACACACAGGTGCAGACCTTGGTTCTTTGGCTCAACTAGTAATGAAAAGAGGTATTGCGGATTTGGGAGAAGATATTTGGAAAGAACACCAAAGAACAGTTGAACGTCTCTGGGATGTCATATCGGATTATTTTGCTTCTATAGATGTATCCGGAATGAAAATATATCAAGATGGAATGATAGCCGAAGGAGAATTAGGAGAAAAAATAGTTGAGGAATGCGTAAAAGCAGGAAGTAGAAATTACGAATTAATCGCAAAACTCCTTAAAAGAGGAGCCACTTTAATAAAGTCTGAAGATTTCAATCTCGTTAAAGAAGAGCGCGATAGACTGTTTAAGATAACTCAAGCTAAGACAAAGCTTGAAAAATTATTTGGATTTATAAGATATAAGTTAACCAAAAATACACTTTTAAATAAAAGAGACAAATTTATTGCCCTAAGAATAGATGAGTCTCTACCTGAAGATCAAACCGGTATTCTTTTTATCGGTGCCTATCACAATATCAGGCCTAAACTCCATAGAGACATTCAAATCAAAGAAATAAAATATGTACAAAAAGTAAAAGAATACCAACTTCTCTTACCCTTTTATTACAAGGATAGACAACGATTTGAGAAGTTGAGTGGATATCTTACATCAGAAATAGAAAAAGTTTAATTTACTTAAAAATAATAAAGGAAATTAAATGTTTACTAAAAATGAATTAGAAGCTCAAATAAAAAGGTTATATGTTAAAAGAGATTGTTGCCGAACTCGAATAATTTAGAGTGCCGCTGTTGTCTGTAAACCTGGCGCCTGGACAGTGTTCAGTTGGATGTTCGAGAAAAAAGTTGAGCGATGACCTAAAAGACTGAAAGGCAGAATCGCTGTGGGTTTATTTTTTTCGTCCCTAACAGGATTTGGAATTCATAATTACGGAGTGACGACATATTATTTTGGTGAACAAAATGTTTGATAGCGAAAGAAATGTAACATTAGTAGACGCTCTTGATAAGGTTATAGAAAAAGGCGCGGTTATCAATGGTGAAATAGTTATCAGTGTAGCCGATGTTGACCTAGTCTTTCTCGGATTAAGACTTATACTTACTTCCATATCGAAGGCAGAAGAAATAAGCGGGAATAGATATTCTTGCTCATCAGAAGTGCCAACGCCGGAAGAGTTGGAATACATAAATAAATTGCAGAGAGAAATTAGAAAGTCGGAAGAGAATATTTCTCAAGTACTAAGTTTAAATAACCCAAAAGAAACAGAAAAAGGTATTGCCAAATTGATACTTACCCTGGTTGAACTCATTAGAAGACTGATGGAGAAAGAAGCATTCAGAAGAGTTAAAAAAGGGTCTCTTTCATCAGTGGAAATTCAAAAATTAGGTTTGAGTCTTAAAGCAATTGAAAAAAAAATTAAAGAAGTTCAGATGATTTTTGGACTTGAGAATGAGGAATTAAATTTAGACTTAGGTCCATTAGGAAATCTGATGTAAAAAGAGAAAGCTGTTCACAACCACACGATAGTATAATATAGTATAATAAGGATATAAAAATGTCAACACAAAAATTGGTTCACGCAACTGAAGCAACAAATTTAGCCGATATCTTAGAACGAGTTTTGGATAAAGGAATTGTAATAGCCGGAGATATCCAGATTAGAATTGCTGATATTGAATTACTAACAATTAAAATAAGATTGTTAGTTGCATCAGTCGATAAAGCGATGGAAATAGGAATTAACTGGTGGCAGCATGATTCATTTTTAAGTCCGGGTTCATCAACCAATAAAAATATTCAAAGTGAAGAATCCACAATTCCCTAAAAAGTAGCTGTTGCACCCAAAAGTTAAGACTAAAGATGAGTAGAGGAAATAAGCTGCAAATGAACAATGATGGTTACGAAATATTAATTGTGGAAGATAGTCCGGCACAGACCGAGCAATTGAAACATACACTCGGCCAGCACGGCTACAATGTTGCCACTGCTTATAATGGCAAAGAGGCATTATCATATTTGAGCGAGCATAAACCACAGATGGTTATTAGCGATATTGTTATGCCGGAGATGGGTGGTTATGAACTATGTAGAGCTATTCGTAAAGACGACATTTTAAGGGAGACTCCGGTAATTCTTTTAACCTCCTCATCCTGTCTCGAGGATGTTAACGAGGCATTAAAATGCGGCGCGGATAACTTAATGAGAAAACCCTATGATGAAAAACTCTTGCGTTTTTGGATAGATAATATCTTAATAAATAGAAGACTTCGTTCAAGCAACAAAGTGGAAGCCGGAGTCGAACTATATCTCGGCGGCAATAAACATCTAATAACTACTGAACGTCAACAGATTGTGGATCTACTTATTTCTATGTATGAACAAGCTGTGTATCTAAGTAATAATCTTGAGATACGTGAACGCCAGCTTGATAGGTCGAATCAAATACTGATTGGTATTTACAATATTGCAAGAGGTCTTAACCAGGCTACTACAGAAAAAGAAATTATTGAGGAAGTTTTAGAGCGTGTTTTAGAACTGCCTGATATTAAAGCTGGTTGGATATTCATACGCATCAGTGATACCGAGTTCAAGCTTGCGGCAGCTAAAGGATCACCTGATGCACTAAACATACCGTGTGCTATGGAAGGGGATTGTCTTTGCAAACGGAAAGTATTATCCGATGAAATTGAAAAATCTTCGAACGTGCTTGAATGTGAAAGATTACTACATGCAAAAAACAACATGCTGGGATTACGTTCTCACGTCACGCTGCCGTTACGTTTTGGCAGTCGTGTTCTTGGTATTATGAATTTAGTAGGTACGGCAGATGTTTTATTTAGTGAAGATGATTTACGCGTTCTTAATAGTATCGGGGACCAAATTGGTATAGCTATAGAACGCTGCCGTATGAATGAACATTTAGAAGAATTGGTAAGTGAGAGAACCGCTAGGCTATGGGAATCCGAGTTGTGGTTTCGTACCGTCTTTAATTCACAACAAGACGCTATGTTTGTACTTACGACGGATCAACGGATCATCGGTTCAAACACTGCGGCCAAAGAAATGCTCGGATATTCCATTGATAAAATTAAGAGTCTTTCAACAGAAATTTTTCATGTAGATCATGAGCATTTTATACGATTCGGCGAACTCACGCGCAAGGCGTTTGAGAAAAATGGGGCGGCACGGTTTGAATTTAAGCTCAAAAGGAAAAACGGAAATGTATTTCCTACCGAGCACATAGTCTCGTTACTCCATAACAATAAGAACGAACTTAAAGGTATTCTCAGCGTTGTACGGGATATAACCGAACGCAAACGCGCTGAGGAAGAAATTATTTTTCAAAAAAACAGATTTGCACAATTGTTTGATAATTCTCCAATTGCAATTGCTTTATTAGACAATCAAGATAAAATTGTACTTATCAACGAATCGTTCTCAATATTGTTTGGCTATTTTCTTGAAGAAATTAAAGGAAAGTCTCTTACCGACTTAATAGTTCCACCCGAATTGAAAGAGGAAGCTAAACACTATTCAGATCAAACACGTGAAGGTTATCATATAAATAAAGAAAGTTGCCGCAGAAAAAAAGATGGTACTACTATTTATGTTCAAATTATTGGCATACCTGTAGCAGTAAATGACAAAACAATTGGTATATATGGCATGTACGTGGATCTTACTCAACGAAAAAAAGCTGAAGAAGAACTTACTAAGGCAAAAGAACAATCCGAAGGGTTGAACCGCTTAAAAAATTTTTTCCTTTCTAATATGAGTCATGAATTGCGAACGCCATTGATTTCTGTACTCGGTTTTGCAGAATTGCTTCAGCAAGAATTAAAAGACCCCGAACATTTGGAATTTGTGAACAACATAATTGAAGGGGGACAAAGATTAAACAGCACTTTAAGTGGAATCTTAGAAATCTCAAAACTTGAAACAGCAAATTCGTTTTTAAATTTGCAGCCATACAATCTTGCTGACGAGATAAAAGCGAGAGTAAAATCGTTCTTACCTATGGCTCAGTCAAAGCGGTTATTCCTTAAAACCGAACTTAGCGATACATATCTTAATGCTCATATAGACAGTGAACTATTTGGTAAAGCGCTCTATCATTTGGTCAGCAATGGAATCAAGTTTACAAAAAAAGGTGGCGTTTTTGTTTCGTTGAATCATGTAAGAAAACAAGACCAGGATTGTGCAGTTACGAAAGTAATTGATACGGGAGTTGGAATACCAAAGGAGAATTTTGATAAGATCTTTAGTGCGTTTAGTCAATTAGATGAAGGGTACAGCAAAAGTCACGAAGGCACAGGACTTGGATTAACAATTGCAAAAAGAATTGTTGAGTTAATGAAGGGAAAGATTGAGGTAGAAAGTGAAGTAGGTAAAGGATCAGTATTTTCAATTTGGCTGCCGGCAATCCTAGATGAAAGCCAAATTGAGATGAAAGTAAAAGAAAAAAGAAGAACAATAATCATTGAACCACCCACCATCAAAGAAAAGGGATTGAAAAAAGTATTAGTGGTGGAAAATAATTCATCCAACCGTTTTCTTATCAAAAACTGTTTATCCACTTATGTAAGAATAATTGAAGCTGAAGATGGAATATCGGGAGTTTCAATGGCATCGAAGGAACACTTTGATCTAATACTTATGGATATAAACCTCGGTGCCGATATTGATGGCATTGGCGCAATGCATCAAATAAGAAAAATACCGGGATATGCATGTGTGCCAATTATTGCAGTTACTGCTTACGTTATGTTTGGGGATAGGGAATGGTTCTTAAATGAGGGTTTTGACGATTATTTAGCAAAACCGTTTACTAAAGATGCCTTAGTTAGTTTAGTAGAAAAGACTTTTGCAAAAGTTAAAAAGTGAATTGAAGTTTAATAATACAACATTTTGGCAAGTGAGTTAAAAGATAACTGATTAGTCCGATGGGCACAAAAAGAGAAAAACTTAATTGCCCCTAGAAAATAGATAAATGTGAGTACTTGTGACTAATATTATAAAAGGTTCACTGCATTTCTCAAATTCTCTTGCTGAAGGTGACTGTAAATTTGTGTAGTTGCCAAATCTTCATGGCCTAATAATTCTTTTATGATATAAAGTGAAATTCCTTTTTGAGCTAACACAGAAGCAAAGGAATGACGTAAAGAATGAAAATGGATTTTTTCATTTAGGTAAGATTTCCTTACTGCTTGCTTAAATTGTTTACTAATGAAATTTTCATTGAGTTTTATTCCAGAGCACTTTGAAAAAACATAATCATCATTATTAATGCTGAATACTTTTGGAAACCGAATTATAAGAATTGTTTTGAGATTAAGATTTATTGGAATAATTCTTTCTTTTTTACTCTTGGTAGTGAACTCTTCCGTGCATTTCACGGTTATTTGATTTTGATTGAGATCAATCCAAGACCATTTCATATTTAGTAACTCACCAAGACGCATACCAGTATAAAAAGCAGTAATGAATAAATCTTTGAGATATTCTTCATTCGTTTTTTCAAGAATGGTTTTCAATTCTGATTCAGAAATGAAAACCGGAAATGCTTTTGAAACTTTTGGAATTTTGATTTTCTTAAAGGGATTCTCCGAAAGATAATTCCAAAGGACGGCCTTACTGAATGCTGCTTTGAGTGTGCGATAGTAGAGAGAAGCCCCGCGCTGTGTTCGCTGAAAGGTTGAAGTGATAAACTTATCAAGAGTGCGAAGATCCAAACGATTGAGATAAACATCACCGGAGAATTGAAGCAGAATTTTGAAAGATGTTTTTACTGAACGAACGTAATGTTTTGATTTTGTGATTCGAACGTAATCGAGATATTCATCTTGGAATTTTGAAAGAGTGATTGGTTCGATTACCGGCTTTTGTTCGAGATTAGGTTTCTTAAATGATCCTAAGAAGCGGATTGCTTCTTTTTCATTTTTGGTTTTAGTTGAAGCGGTAGTTCTTTTACCATTGACGAAATATACAAGTTGGTAAAATGGCGACTTATTATTTTTTACAAGATACATGGCAAACTCCTTTTCGCCGTGTATGGACTATGTATGGAGTGCCACAAAAATCTTTATATTCAGCATGAATTGTAAAGAATCCCGCTTACTCATAATCAGCGGGTCGGAGGTTCAAGTCCTTCAGGGCCCACTTCAAAACCCCGAAAAGAAATCATTTTCGGGGTTTTTTGTCCCTTCAATCTTTAAGTGTCACTCTGATCTTCGTATATCCTGGAGGGACTTTGGAGGGACTTTTCGAGTAAACATCCGTTTATACCTCTCAAACATAAGGAGGTAGTTCCTTATGTTAATTTCAAAAACAAAAAAATCTCCTTTCTATCAACTCATTTATTTTGTTGATGAAAAAAAAACTTCAGTATCTACAAAGACTTCAAATTATAGAGAAGCACAATTATTTCTTCTCAATTATTTGAAAGAGAAGGAAACAGAATTAAAGTCAGTATCAAAACAAATAACTCTCTTGCAATTCAAGGATGAATATGTTGAATATCTGAAAGCCACAAAATCCAAAAACTATGTTCGCTCAGTTGAGCTATCCATCAAAACATTAATTCGATATTCCGGTGATCTTTTTCTTCATCGAATTGATATTCGCACTCTCGATAAATTTATAACTTCTTTATTTGCTAAAACTCCGAGGGCTTGTGTTGTTTATTACAGAACATTAAAAGCTGCATTCAGTAAAGCAGTTCTTTGGGATTATATCTCGGAGAATCCGTTCAAAAAAATAAAATCACCAAAAGTTTCTAAAATATTTCCTGCGTTCATTTCTGAAGTTGAATTAAAACTAATCATGGAGAAAACAAGTGAAGACTTTCTAAGAGATTTATTCTTTACTGCATTCTATACAGGTATGAGATTAGGAGAACTTGTTAATATGAAATGGTCTTGGATTGATCTGAACGAAAATCAAATCACAGTTCAATGTTCAGATACCTTCACTCTTTGCGGCTTCAACCAAACTAAATGAGTGCAGAGTGCAGAGTGTAGAATGTAGAGTGCAGCGAAACAACAGAGTTTAACAAAGCAATAACCGCAACTGAATGTAGATTGTGTTAAGAAATAAAAATCACTATTTTCAAACGGAATAAAATAGAGCGAAAATGGAATCGATAAAAAAGAAATATATAATTGATGAAAACAACAATAAGATAGCGGTTCAGATTGATATAGAAACATA
>Ga0265292_1001340_pt1 | contig 22061 bp, 22 predicted proteins | sample Munlanlewell296A_FD_189080 | JGI IMG/M metagenome (GOLD analysis project Ga0265292, IMG submission 189080) | Leachate microbial communities from a municipal landfill in Southern Ontario, Canada - Leachate well 296A | ecosystem: Engineered > Solid waste > Landfill > Unclassified | place: Canada... | reverse complement strand
TATCAGATAAATTATCGGTAATATAATCTCCAAATATTATCGGCAATACAGAAGTTGTTATACCATACTTGCTTTTTAAATACTGAGTTGAACCATAATATTGTTTCCTGTTAATCCTGTCATTAACAAAAATTGTATCATCAGATATAAAAATTCTTGCCGCCTCTATTCCTGTTCTGCTTTTAATGCTTATAAGGTATTTGTCAGGACTTTCAAACTTTATACTTCCAAGTAATTTTTCTGCACCTTCCTTACTTGAAATTAAAAATTCAGCTTTTTGAATGAAAAAGCTTTTCGATGTAATATTCTGTTTTCTAATGCTTTCAAACAATTTTTCAGATATTATCACGTCTGACACTCCATAATTCCTGTTTCTTCCATTCCTAATTACAGAACATCCCGTACTTAATATCAATAGAAACAATATGAAATTTATCTTCCGCAATTCTCAATCTCTTTAATCAAATTGGTTTTCGTGCTGTCTATTTTTATCGCAATACTCCAGTTCTCGATTGCCTTAACGCATTTTTTTTGCTTTTTAAGAATAAAGCCATAGTGTTCATACCACTCAGCATCAGGTTTTTCACCACTATTTATAATAGCCTCCATAATCTTATCTGCTTCATTCAATTTCCCTCTTTTATAAAGGACCCATGCGTAAGTATCAAGGTAAGTCGTATTTCCTTTTTCCTTTTCTATTACCTTCTTTGCCATCTTTTCAGCCTCTTTAAGCTTCATGTTTTGCTCGGCAAGGTAGTATGCATAATTATTTAAAACAGTCAGTTCCTCACTATTGGATTTTATTGCCTCCTCAAATATTTCAAATGCTTTTGTATAATTCTTCATCCTGTAATATACATCTGCTCTCATCGTAAGTACCTGTATAATACTGTCTTTATTATCTCCGGCCAGTATTTCAGCCTTCTTTAATTCCTCCAATGCAATCGAATATTTACCATTTTCAAGTGCCCCGTTTGCATATAATACTTTTGCAAGAAATGATATGTTAAAACGTGTAGCACATTCTTCTCCCTTAATCATTAATTTGATATAGTCTCCCAGCTGAAGATACACTAATAGTAGTTTCTCCCAGGCATAATAATTCTCCGGTTTCGTTTTAATAATCTCTTCCAAACGCAAAGAAGCATCAATTAATTTTGACTGCCTGATCATTAGTTCTGGCCTAAGAAGAGGGATGATATCATCTTCTTTGTAATTTGCTTCCAAAACCATAATACCAATTATCAATTCATTTCCCTTATCCTTAATTATTTCAGGTAGTTCAATTAACCGCGCCAATAATGAGATCTTATCTTCGCGTGTAACCTTGTTGTTAAGAATAACTGTATTTAACAGTAAAAATAATTCATCATACCTCTTTTCCGTAATCAGAAAATCACAAAGAGAAAGCTGTGTTTGGGGATTGTCAGGGGTTTTTCCCAAAATCTGATCATAAACCTCCTGCGCTTTTTCATTTTGCCCATTACCCCTGTAAATTTCTGCTAGAAGTCCGTTGTAAAGTAGTTCATCAGGGTATTCCTTAAGCAACAATTGAACTTTAACAAGTGCTTCATCATATTTTTTCGCGGACATCAGACTTTTAATCGCAGATAGCGTGGAGCTCTCATTTACTCCATATTTCTTATCAAAAGAGTCAAATATTATCTTTGCCTTTTCAAAATTACTGTTTTCAGAGTACAGGTTTCCCAATGCTAATTTAAGATTCTCTTTATCAGGGTTATTCTTTACTGCTTTTTCATAGTAAATTATCGCACTATCCAGATTTCTTTCCTTATAATACATTCCGGCAAGCATCATGAGATACCAAATGTTTTCCTTATCAATTGACAAAGCTCTGACTGCATACTTTTTCCCATTCTTAATATCTCCATTTGATAGTACTATCTGTGCCATCTGATAATACGCAGCATCACTTTCAGAATTTATTTTGATACATTGTTCAAGGTATTTCAGGGCTTCACCCCCGTTACCCATGAGTTTTTGCTTTATTGCTTCAACATAAACATAATTGAATGCAGCTGCGTCGTAATTATTGCCCTGCCCTCCGGTCACCATAGCCGGAATCATCTTCTTTCCGCAAGAAGAGATAAATAATATCAACAACCCTAACAAAACAATATAATATCTACATGCTTTCATTTTTACTCTTTTCCTGTATGACCAAAACCGCCAGCACCTCTTTCAGTTTCTAAAAGACTATCAACCTTTATCCATTCGGCTTTTTCATGCTTTGCTATAACCATCTGGCATATTCTTTCTCCATCCTTAATAACGAAATTCTCGTTCGAAAAGTTTATAAGAATAATACAAACTTCCCCTCTGTAATCAGCATCAATTGTACCCGGAGAATTCAATATAGTAACTCCTTTATTAATAGCCAACCCGCTTCTGGGACGCATCTGAGCCTCATAGCCTGCCGGCATTTCAAGAAAAAGTCCGGTTTTTACAAGAACTCTTTCCTGTGGTTTAAGAACAATTTCATTATCTATATTGGCTCTTATATCCATTCCGGCTGAAAAATCGGTAGAATAAGCAGGTAATTCATGCTTTGATTTGTTTATAATTCTAATTTTCATTTGTTTGCTTCCCGAAAAAAATTGTTAACATTCTATCCTTGTATTGTGCATATCCTATAAAAAGAATAATAAAAATCGTGTTAATAAGAAGCTCCGCGACTAAATTCGGATATTTAAAAAATTTACCAAAAACAACCATTCCAATTGCCATAACAAAATATGGAATAAGCCGTTTTATATTATAGTGCACTTTGTAACGCTTCTCTGCAAAAATAAACGACATGATTATCATTGCACCGTAAGAAGCGACGTGAGCCCAGGCAGATGCCATATATCCATAAACGGGAATAAGTAAAACATTTATCAAAACAGTAATGGATGCGCCGATCAGAGTAATGTATATACCGAACCTGGTTAAATCGTTTAACTTATACCAGATACTGTGATTAACATAAATTCCGTACAACAGGTAAGCCATGCTGACTATCGGAACCACAACGATTGCTTCTCTGAAATTTTTATCGACAATAAATTGAATTCCTGATACATATAGGTTAATGCCCAGATATACTAAAAGCATAATTATTACAAAATACTTCATTACAAATGCATATGTTTCCTTTGCATTTTCATGTTTTGCTCTTTCGAAAAAAAATGGTTCTGCAGCAAATCTGAACATCTGAATAAAAAGGGCCATTAATACAGCAATTTTATATCCAGCCCCATAAACACCAACTGTTTCAAGACCTTTTTCTTCGCCAATCATTCTGCGTAAAATAACTTTATCAAGAGTATCATTAATAGAGCCGCTCAAACCAGCAATTAATAGTGGAAATGAATAATTTAACATTCTTAGCCATACTGTCCTGTAAAAAACAAGCTTCGATTTAATTATGAACGGTAATAACATTAGAAGCGTTACGGCGCTTCCAATAAGATTTGATAGAAAAACATAACCAACCCCATAGTCAGGATTATAGACTTTTCTGAACCAGCCATGACTATTATTATAAATTCCCGGGGCTATTTTCAGCAAAAAAATAACTGCCCCTAAAGTTATAAGAACATTCACTATTTTAATAAAACTAAATACAACAGGCCGGTTTTCTTTTCTTAACCTGGCAAAAGGAATTGCACAAAAAGCATCGATTGCCAAAATTGCAGCAAACATTCTAATGTAATCATGATTATTGCTGTAATTCAGTACTACCGACACCGGTTTTATAAAAATATAAACCAGAATTACAAAAAGGGAAGAAGTGACAAAAAGACTTATCAGAGCTGTGCTATATACTTTTTCATAATCTTCTTTCTTTTGTGCAAATCTGAAGAACCCGGTTTCCATACCATAGGTTAGTACAATCAACAGCAGAACCATCCATGCATAAAGCTCTGTTACAATACCATATTCTGCTTTATCAAAGATCCTGGTATAGAAAAATGTCAGTATACCATAGTTCAGAAACCTTGGAACGATGGTACCAAAGCCATAAACGAGGGTTTGCTTAGCAAGATTCCTGACCTCTTTCACTTTAAAAATTTGATGTCAAATATACTTCTAATGGCTCAATCCTTTAATTCCAATGTTAGTTTTGATGAAAATATTTCAATTTGAAAACCAATATTTTCGTGTATCGTCCAAAGTTAAATATCTTTGTATTCAGATTTGCAGAACGTTATTAACCAAAATCTTATTTTCATGAACATCTCTTTTAAAAAGTTAATACTGCTTCCGGTTCTTTTATTAGTTATTTCATGTAATGCTCCCGGAGGTAACGAGAATACTATTATTTCCATCAAAACAACTCTCGGAGATATAAAAATAAAACTATATGATGAAACTCCTTTCCACCGCGATAATTTCATAAAGCTCATAAATACAGGTTTTTATGAAGGTGTCTTTTTTCACAGGATAATTAAGGACTTTATGATACAGGCCGGAGATCCTGCAACAAAGTCTGGCCCTGTAACAAATCTGCTTGATTCTTTAAATATCTATACAATTCCTGCCGAATTCACAATGCAATACTTTCATAAGAAAGGAGCGCTGGCGGCAGCCCGTGAGGGTAATGATGTAAATCCTGAGATGAGGTCTTCGGGGACTCAATTTTATATCGTACAGGGAGTGAAATATAACGATGAAGATCTGGTATTGGCAGAGCAGCGAATAAATAATAATATCAAGCAAAGTGTATTCAATAAAATTATACGAGAGACCACTGATAGTGTTCGTTTATCGGGAAAAACAATACCAAATGGTGAAATACAGGAAATTGCTTCTGTAAAGATGTTCCAATATCTTACAAATAATAATAATTACAAGATTCCTGATGAGCAGCGCAATGTTTATAAAAGTATTGGAGGAGTACCACGGCTTGACGGTACATATACCGTTTTTGGTGAGGTAATTGAAGGATTGGATGTTGTTGATAGAATTGCCTCTGTGAGCACTGACAGCAAGGACAAACCTGTTAATGATATAAAAATTATCAAAATAAAAATTGTCAGTAAATAACTTCGTATTGATTATTAAATAATTTCTTAATGCTTCAAAAAATATCGGATCTTTTAAAAGAAGTCTCAACATTATCGGTAAAAAGCCCGGAAGAACTTGAATCTTTCCGTTTGAAATATCTCAGCAAAAAAGGCATAATTTCAGATCTTTTCGAAGATTTCAGGAATGTAGCTGTTTCAGAGAAAAAGGAGGTGGGTCAAAAGCTTAATCTGTTGAAGAAGAATGCACTTGAAAAATACAATTCTCTTAAATCGGAGCTGCTTACCACAGAAGACATTTCTCAGGCAACAGATCTTTCCCGTCCATCGTTTCCGTTTTCAACTGGTTCGCGTCATCCTATTTCGATTGTAAGAAACGAGATAATTGATATTTTTACGCGTATCGGTTTTACAGTTTCCGAGGGTCCGGAAATTGAAGACGACGATCACGTTTTTACAAAACTTAACTTTGCTCCCGAGCATCCGGCCAGGGACATGCAGGATACATTTTACATTTCAAGAATCTCGTCGGAAGACTCCAGCCCTGAAGATATTTTACTCCGCACTCATACGTCATCCGTTCAGGTGAGAGTGATGCAAAATCAAAAACCTCCTATACGTACCATTTCTCCCGGAAGGGTTTTCCGCAATGAGGCGATTTCTGCCAGGGCGCATTGTATCTTTCACCAGGTTGAGGGTTTATATATTGATGAAAATGTTTCGTTTGCCGATCTTAAGCAGACGCTGCTATTCTTTGCAAGGGAGATGTTTGGAAAAGAAACTGAGATCAGGTTAAGACCATCATATTTTCCTTTTACCGAGCCATCGGCAGAAATGGATGTAAGTTGCAAAATTTGCGGAGGAAAAGGTTGTAATGTTTGCAAATATACAGGCTGGCTTGAGATACTAGGTTGTGGTATGGTTCATCCTAATGTGCTGGAAGCATGCAATATTGATAGCCAAAAATATACTGGTTTCGCTTTCGGTATGGGTATTGAAAGGCTTACAATGCTAAAGTACCAGGTTAATGATCTGCGTCTTTATTTTGAAAATGATATAAGGTTCCTGGATCAATTCAAAACCGCATTTTAGAAAAATTTAATAATTATAACAAAGGGAATTTTAATCTTTGCACCTTAATTGAAACCATGAAATGAAACAACAAGATATTCATGTCCCGTTGTGTGATAAATGCTCACTTGAATCAGGCTCTATTTTCAAGTATCTGTCACATGAGGAAGTTGATACTATCAATTTTGAAAAAGATTTCAGGCAATATAAGCGCGGGGATATTCTTTACCAGGAGGGTAACCGGATAAGTGGTTTCTTTTGCATTAACAGCGGAATTATTAAAGTATTCAAAACAGGATTTGACGGAAAAGAACAGATAATCCGTTTTGCCAAGAAGGGGGATATTATTGCATACAGGAGCGTTCTGAGTAATGAATTAGCCTGTACATCTGCAAAAGTTATTGAAGATTGCCAGGTTTGTTTTATTCCTTCTGAAATACTGATTTCATTTATTAAAACAAATCCGGCTTATGCACTCGAATTATTGAAACTTGCCTGCCATGAATTAGGGGAGGCAAATTCATTTATCACCGATATAGCCCAGAAAACTGTAAGGGAGCGGCTCGCTGAAGTGTTATTGTTTCTGGTTAATGATTTTGGTTTTGATGATCAGCAATTCCTTAATATATCTCTTACCCGTGAAGAGCTTGCCAACATAATAGGCACGGCCACAGAATCGGTTATCAGGTTATTATCTGAATTTAAATCTGACAAGCTGGTTGAGCTTAATGGAAGAAGAATCAAGATCTTAAATATAAAAGGGCTCGAGAAGATCAGTAATGTTTATAATTAATTGGATTTAGAATAATTTTCCCGGCAAATTGTGCCTGAACTGTTTTCCAAGATGTTTATATGCATGTTCAGTTGCCTCGCGGCCTCTTGGTGTTCTTTTAAGATACCCCTCTTTAATCAGAAAAGGTTCGTAAACCTCCTCAATTGTTCCGCTTTCTTCTCCTACTGCAGTAGAGATTGTAGTCAAACCCACTGGTCCTCCGTTGAATTTATCTATTATTACGGAAAGAATCCTGTTGTCCATTTCATCGAGTCCATGCTGGTCTATGTTCAGGGCTTTTAGACCATATCTCGTTATTTCGATATCTATTTCTCCCGATCCTTTTACCTGGGCAAAATCCCTGATTCTTCTGAGAAGAGCGTTTGCAATTCTTGGAGTACCGCGGCTTCTTCTTGCAATTTCAACAGACGCTTCTTCATCAATTCTGACATTCAGTATTCCTGCCGATCTTTTTACGATACCTGTAAGTATTTCGTGGTCATAGTACTCAAGATGGAACTTGATGCCAAACCTCGCTCTCAACGGACTAGTAAGAAGACCTGATCGTGTTGTTGCGCCGATCAGAGTAAAATTATTAAGTGTCAATTGGACACTTCTTGCGCTCGGCCCCTTGTCGATCATTAAATCTATCTTGAAATCTTCCATTGCAGAATAGAGATACTCTTCAACAACCGGGCTCAAACGGTGAATTTCATCTATAAACAGAACATCTCCTTCCTGAAGATTAGTGAGCAATCCGGCAAGGTCGCCAGGTTTATCAAGAACCGGTCCCGAAGTAACGCGGAGATTAACCTGCAACTCATTTGCGATAATTGTGGCCAGGGTTGTTTTACCCAGTCCGGGAGGACCATGTAACAGGACGTGGTCGAGAGATTCGCCTCTCTGTTTTGCTGCTGTCACAAATACAACAAGATTTTCAATTATCTGCTTTTGTCCCTTGAAATCGCTGAAGCTTAATGGACGGAGTTGCTTTTCAAATTCCTTATCATTAACTGAGATATTGTCCTTTCTGATGTTGAGATTTTCTTCCATAAAGCAAAGTAACTATTTAATCAGCTTTGTGTCGCTTTCAGGAAGCTTAATTCCGACCCCGTTAATACTTATCTCCACATCATTTTTATATGCAATTACAAGCACAGGCATTCCTTCTTCGTCAAATTTCTTCCAGGTTTTCTCCCTGATACCCATCTGGAAAAACTGTTCTTCTTTTATTTTCCCGTTTTCGTAGTAATAACTTTGCTGTCCATTGGGATTGCCCTGTACAAAGCTTCCCTTGGATTTTAATTTTCCATTGGTGTAATATGCTCTCCATACACCATCTTTTAACCCTATGATAAATTTGCCTTCTTCTGCAAAGTCGCCTGATTTATATTTCCATTGGCCGTTCTTCTCACCATCAGAGTACTGTCCCTGTGCAATAATTTCACCCGTTACAGAGTATTCCGTGCATGATCCGTCGCGTTGTCCCTGGAAATATTCCTCTTCCCTCAGCAGAGCACCGTTATCATAATACCATTTCCACAATCCGTCTGGGCGGCCATTATTATAAGTACCTGTTTGCTCTACATTTTCTGATATGTTGTAGAACTTCCACATGCCTGAGCGTCTGTTATCTATAAATTGGCCTTCGGCCTGGACTTTCCCATTTGAATAAAAATCTTTCCATTTACCATTGCGGTTTCCGGCTTCATCAATAATTCCTTCTGACAGCATTAATCCGTTATCGTTGTAAATGAAAGCATTAATAACCTTACCATCTTTTCCATATTCCCGGTGAATACCGACAGGAACCTTATTCCGGTAGGGGCCGCTATAAATCAGTTTTCCATCCTGATCATATTTATTAGCTATTTCGATATCTGGTTCATCTTCAACCCTGGATTTCACAATCGAGCCATTTTCATACAGCATTGTAAGTACAAGCTTTCCCCGGTTATCATATTCCTTATAATAACCATGCATGAGGTCGTCTTTATATGTTTTTTCAGATTTTATTCCTCCGTTGGGATAGAATTCCTTCCATTCGCCCTGTTTCAGACCTTTATTGTCTGTTCTGTTTATTCTTTCCCGGCTGACAAGAAAGTCATTATTATATTCAAGTAGGGTTATTACATTTCCTTCCTTGTCATATTCCTTTGATAAACCCTCTTTTTTTCCACTGTTGTATGCAATTGTCTGCTGGATTTTACCATCGGGGAAACAAATAGATGCAGTACCCTCTTTCCTGTCGCCTGCAAAAAGCTCTTTCGACCATAAATAAACACCACTTGAGGGATCCTTTTTATATTTATAATACCATCCGTTCTTTTTTCCGATCAGGTAGTTTATTTTCTCTGTTGTGTCGCCTGCCTGATCGTAAAATATCCATATACTGTCAAGAAGAAAATTATTTCTTCTTCCCTCAGATTTTTTTATTCCTGTAACATAATAGCTCTTCCATAATCCTTCAGGCTTTCCATTTTTTATTAACCCTTCGCTGGAAATTGTTCCGTTCGGATATTTAAATATCTGATAACCATCTTTTAAAGTTCCGTTTTCCTGAGCAGAACCAATTTTACAGATTAAAATAAAAATTATGAAAATAGTGATCCGTTTCATGATTTAAAGACAAAGTTTTTCAGATATTTCCATCATTCTTCTTATAGGCTTTTGAGCTTTCAGGAGGACATCCATATCGATAATGATTTCAGGCTTTTCGTTTTTAAGACAATTAAATATTTTTTCCATTGTTATAAGCTTCATAAAACTGCATTCGCTGCAGGCACATGTTGAATCTCTTGGTGGAGCGGGAATATACGTTTTACCAGGGTTTTCCTTTTTCATCTGATGAATTATACCAGCTTCTGTTGCAACAATATAGCATTTTCCATTGTCTTTCATCGTAAATTGCAATAATGAAGATGTAGAGCCGATATAATCTGCAACCATCCTGATAGGCAGTTCACATTCAGGATGAACTATAATTTTAGCATCAGGGGTTTCTTTCTTTAATTTAAGAATTGCTTCCAGAGAAAATTCTTCATGCACATGGCACGTACCATTCCAGATAACTATATCACGTCCTGTTTTATTAAGAACATAATTTCCAAGGTTACGGTCTGGAGCAAAGAGAATTTTTTCATCACGAGGAAGTGATTCAACTATCTGAATTGCATTTGAAGATGTACATATAATGTCAGACATTGCTTTTATTTCAGCAGTAGTATTAACATATGAGACAACTGTTCTACCCGGGTTATTCTTAATAAATTCTTCAAAATCAACTGCCTTGCATGAATCTGCAAGAGAACAGCCTGCATTAATATCGGGAAGAAGCACCTTTTTTCCCGGAGCAAGTATTTTAGCTGTTTCTGCCATAAACTTAACACCTGCAAAAAGTATAATATCTGCATTATTTGATGCCGCTTTTTGTGAAAGGGCAAGGCTGTCTCCTACAAAATCGGCAATATCCTGAATATCTCCAGTCTGGTAATAGTGAGCAAGAATGATTGCATTTTTTTCTGCTTTCAATCTTTTTATTTCTGATATATAGTGTTCTGATGATTGTTTTTTCATTATGCTTCCAAAATTTCTAATGTATAAACTTAATCAATATAATTTTAATGATTTTCACCTCGCCCTGCTTTTCTATTTTTTATTAACATCATAATATTTTTATATTTAAATATTTAATTTATTTATGATGATAATAATATGCTGTTAATAGTGTTGATATAAAAGTCAGATTTTTATTGTTTTTTTTATCATTACAACTGTACTAACAACTTTTCAACAGCTCAAAAAATATACCGTTTTTGAAAATCAGCAGATTAGTAAACTAATTAACAACTGTTAAGATAAGATTGTTGATATTGGCAATGAAGCAAAAGTAAAGTTTTTAAGGTTTATTTCAGGTTCATATTTTTATTTTATTTTCTTAAAACTTTATTCCTTGCAGCATTCTATACTATGAAACAAATAAAATAGTTGACAAAACAGGAGTTTATGAATTTTAATCATCTGTTGTTTACATGTTATTAACAATAATGTGATTTAACATATCTCTTCTAAACAATTACATTGTTGTTTTGTTACTGTAGTATATATGTGCATACTTAAAAGATATTAAAATATTTTTTTCTTTTAATTAATCAATTATATTAATTTGCGTTCTGTTCACAGAAATCTTATTAAAAGACAATCAATTGAAAAAGAAAAAGATAGCAATAGTATCAGATCATGCCGGTTATTTCCTGAAGGAAAAAATATTAAGTTATCTTATTAAGGAAAAGCATGATGTTAAGGATTTAGGTTGTACATCAGAGGAGACGGTTGATTATCCTGATTTTGGTCATCCTCTGGCAAACACTGTTTCTGCAGGAGAATATGAAATGGGAATATCTATTTGCGGAACAGGAAATGGAATTAATATGACTGTCAACAAGCATCCGGGAATAAGAAGTGCTTTATGCTGGAATGAAGAAATAAGTCGATTGGCCCGGGCACATAACGATGCAAATATTTGTGCGTTACCAGGAAGATTTATCTCGGAATCTGAAGCATATCTGATCGTAAAAACATTCATCAACACATCATTTGAAGGAGGCCGGCATCAAAGAAGGATAGACAAGATCTCATTAAAAATGTATTAATATGCTTTCAAACTCATGCAGATACGGCATTAGGGCGGTCATTTATATAGCAAGTCAACCATTGTCAAGCGGAAAAACCGGCATCAGGAAAATAAGCAGCGATCTTGATCTTCCGACACCTTTTCTTGCGAAGATTCTTCAGCAACTGGCAAAACATAAAATTCTCAGTTCCTCAAAAGGGCCCCATGGAGGATTTTCCCTTGAAAAAGATCCCCGGAAAATTACCTTACTTGATATTGTAAATACAATTGACGGAAATGATGTTTTTACCAATTGTGTTGTGCATAACGGCTCATGTGAATGTGTAGAAAAGGATAAGAAACATTGTCCGCTTCATGAGGATTATGAAAAGACAAGAGCGGATCTTATTAAACTATTCAGCAATAAAACAATATATGACCTGGTAAAAAAGTCAGACAATGCAGAATTAATTACTATCTGATCGTTTCTTTTATCAAAGGTTTAATCCATAGCCATAATAAAAGAGAAACGAGAATCCCGGCTGAATTAAAAAGGACATCATAAAAACTTGCGAAACGGCTGGTAGTAAGAGTTGACTGCAAAATTTCCATTAAGATTCCATAGAAAAAAGGAATAAGAGCTATCAAAAATAAACTTCCTGTACTTTTTAAGGTTTTTCTGTATTCAAAGATAATGACCGACATCAGACCGAAATACATTCCGAAGTGCAAAATTTTATCGACGAATGGGGTATTAAAAATTGAAATTTCTTCAAACGTATCAGAATTTGCAAGGCTCAGATACATAATAATCAGAGCCACAAGAATTGAGAATATATTCCTCTTTACCAATTTTAATGTTTGATGCAAATTTAGTAATATAATGGTATTTTATTTATAAATTACATTTTTGCATTTTTAAATAATGGCAGGGATATATATACACATACCGTTTTGTAAAAAGCTCTGTTTTTATTGTGACTTCTATCACATAATTTCATCTGATGATAATTCAGTATTTGTCGATACTCTCCTGAAGGAAGCTTTATTGAGGCAGGATTATCTGGGAACCGAAGCAGTATCGACTATATATTTTGGCGGTGGCACTCCGTCAGTATTTTCGATAAAAGAACTAGGTAAAATCTTAGATGGAATAAATAAAATTTTCAGAGTAGAAGAGAATTGTGAAATAACCGTCGAACTAAACCCGGATGATGTTAATTCAATTTATTTAGACGGTCTAAAGAAGCTTAATATTAAAAGGATCAGTTTAGGTATTCAATCATGGAGGGATTCAGATCTGAAAATGCTGAACCGGCGACACAACTCAGCTCAGGCAGCTATGGCACTTAAAGAAACTTTTAATGCAGGATTTGAAAATGTAACGATAGACCTGATTTATGGAATTCCCGGGATGAGCGTTCAGGAATGGGCTTCAAATCTTGATTTTACTTTTTCATTTGATATAAAACACCTGTCTGCGTATCACCTAACATTTGAGCCGGGAACAGTATTCGGGAAGATGCTGGAGAAAGGGCTGATATCTGAAATTGAAGAAGAAGAGAGTGCATCCCTTTTCAATACACTTATAGAAAAATCAGAATCCGCCGGTTTTATTCATTATGAGATTTCAAATTTCGGCAAACCCGGTTATTTTTCAGTTCATAATTCAAATTACTGGAAACAGGTCAATTACCTTGGCCTTGGTCCGTCGGCACACTCATTTAACGGATATTCGCGCCAATGGAATATAAGTGATGTGAAGGGTTATATTAAATCTGTTAATACCGGGAAATCATTTTTTGAAAAAGAAGAACTTGACATAAAAGCCCGTTTTAACGAATATATAATGACGTCCCTGAGAACAATGTGGGGCATTGATCTTGAGTATATTGAGAAGACTTTTGAAAAAGAGGGTTATGACTATGTTGTAAATCTTGCCGGAAAATTCAGAGATTATGGATTGATGAAACAGGATAAAAAAACCCTGGTTCTTACAAACCAGGGAAAGATGATATCCGATAATATTATATCTGAGTTTATGATGCCGGGTGACGTCTAGTTATCTTTTAGAAAGCATAAAATTTGTGCGGCCTATAATGTTATCTTCAAGGTAAAGCTCAACACTATAATTGCCGATTATAAAATCACCTGTATTATCCAGAAAGATACACATTTCAACATCCTGATTTAAATAATCCACCTCCCGGGTGGAAGAATATATTGTTTTATTTCCTTTATAATTAAAAAGGTTATCCGGGCTGCTTGTTATTACAAGAGAGTCGGGTCTTATCACTCTCATAAATACCTGCTTTGGACCGGCTTTAGCCAACGGGTTCTCACGAAGCGTGAAACATATTCTGAGCTTATCGAGAAGATTTATTCGTGTTGTCTCTTTTCTCTTCTTGTTCAAAGAAACGGCGACAATGTCTTTAGCCTGAATGACTGAAGCAATTTCAACTTTGGTGCTTAACTCCTCTTTGACCTTTGAGAGCTCAGTATTAGTATTCCGGACCTGTGTAATTTGCTGCAGGATTTCAGTATTTACGGCAACAAGGATTTTATTTCTGCTATTAAGCGAATCGATCTGAACAATGTAACTTTTCATTATTTCACGCATTGTTGTGATCTCACTCTTATATTTTTTTATCAACTGGATGTTTGATGCGTTAACTGATAATAGCTGGACAATCCTAGTTCTTTCTTTTGCCAGACCTGCATTGAGACTATCGTTATTAGTTTTTAAAGTATCATAACCTACAACCATAAGTCTTAATTCATTTGCCAGGGAATCTTTTTCCTGGGTAAGGACAGTTTCCATTTCGACCATTTTATTTTTCTGGTCGAAATACATAAAGATCAGAAAAATAAGGGCTCCGGCCAGAATAATTGATGTGGCGATCATACCAATAGGAGGGCTTTTTTTCATTCCCTGTTCTATAGGAGTAATATTTTTTGTGTCTGTCATTTATATAATTGTGTTTAAAAGGTTATTAAGCAAAGATAATAATATTCCGATAATTATCATAATATCCGATTCATTGATTAAATTTCCTCAGTTCAGAAACAAGTTATTATTAGAACTATGAAATACATTGGTGCACATGTGAGCGCGTCAGGGGGCGTTGAAAACGCTCCGGTAAATGCAAACTCAATAGGAGCGAAGGCTTTTGCCCTCTTTACAAAGAATCAGAGACAATGGTTCTCAAATCCTCTTTCAAAAGCAAGTATAACAGCATTCAGGGAGAATTGCGAGAAGTACGATTACAAACCATTTCAGATACTTCCTCACGATAGCTACCTGATTAATCTGGGTCATCCGGAAGAAGAGCCTTTGGAAAAGTCAAGAGCCTCGTTTCTTGATGAGATGCAAAGATGTGAACTGCTTGGTCTCGACAAACTGAATTTTCATCCTGGCAGTCATCTTAATTCAATAGGGATTGAAGAATGCCTCAAAAGAATTGCAGAATCTATAAATATTGTTCTTGAAAAAACGAAAGGCGTTACGGCAGTAATTGAGAACACTGCAGGTCAGGGAACTAACCTGGGGCATACTTTTGAACAGCTAAGGGCTATAATTGATAATGTTGAAGATAAATCAAGAGTAGGAGTTTGTATTGACACTTGCCATGCTTTTACTTCGGGATATGATGTTAAATCGCCGGATGGATTTAAAAAGACTTTTGAAAAATTCAGTGAAATTATTGGTTTTGAATTTCTTAAGGGGATGCATCTCAATGATTCAAAAAAGGAATTTGCCACAAGAGTTGACCGGCATGATAATATCGGAAAAGGATTCCTGGGAGAGGATGTTTTCAGAATGCTGATGAATGACAGCCGTTTTGATAATATTCCTCTGATACTTGAAACACCCGAGGAGTCGCTCTGGGAAGCTGAGATTAAAATGCTTTATTCACTTATAAAAATGTGATTTTTTATACTTTCTATTTATTCAGAAGCTTATCAATATCAATTTCTTTGAGCTTTGCTTTTGTCGCTTTATAGCCAATCGAAAAGAGCTCATCGGCTTTTTCCGGATCGAGGATCTTGTAATTCCTTAATTCAAGAGGAGCGACAAGAAGATCAAATTTCTTTGCCTTTTCGATAATTTCTTTTGACATACTTAGCATGAAAGTCCTTTCGGCAATATTGATCAGGCCGCTGACTTTTTCCACGTAACCAACCGGATTAACGAACGAACCAATAAGAATTTTGCATTTATTCTCAATTGGTTTTACGGGCAGATTATCAAGAACGCCTCCGTCAACATAGCAAATATTATTGATCATTACCGGCCGAAAAAGCACGGGGATGCTTGCTGAAGCAATAACCGGATCAAGCAAATCGCCTGTTGAAAAGTATACTGCCTTACCGTTATTAAGATCAGTTGCTGTTACATACAAAGGAATTTTAAGCTCTTCAAATATTTTTGCACGTAAGCAGTTTTTCAATATTTTAATTACACCGCCAATTTGCAATAATCCCTCCCTCGGTAGTGCCGGGCGTATAAAGTCAAGCCGGCTGCCGGAATTCATTAACTTCAGGATTTCTTTTGGAGTATGGCCGTCGGCATATAAAACACCGGCCAATGCTCCGGCACTGGTTCCGGATATTACATCGGGATAGATTCCGGCATCATTTAAAGCCTGAATCAGGCCAAGATGTGCAAAACCCCTTGCGCCGCCGCCGCTTAATACAAGACCTATTTTATATTGTTTCCCCGACATTAAAATAATTATTAAAGATACCTATCCGTTCAAAAAATCAACAAGTAATTTAATATTAAGAAAAGTAACAATACCGGCGATAACCGATAAAACACCAACCAGAAAAGGACTATTAACATATTTTCCCATAACTCTTTTTGATGAAGTGAGGTAGATCTGTATTGCCACAGTGAACGGAAGCTGGATGCTGAGAAATACCTGTGACAAGATAAGGCCTTTAAACGGATTACCTATAAAAAAGATCATAATCAACGCTCCGACCAGAGAAACAATAATGCCTATCCTGGAATGGTTATCTTTAATATCGTACGGTTCCTTATACATTCCCGAGACTATCGATCCGCCGGCCATGCCGGAGGTGATAGACGAAGCAACCCCGGCAAAGAGAAGAGCAACTGCAAAAACAACAGAAGCATTTGTTCCCAGCAATGGTTCAAGAAGTTTTTCTGCCTGTTGAAGCTCATCAACTTTCTGGCTGTTTTTAAAAAAAGTTGCAGCAGCAAGCATGATCATAGCGCTATTGATTGCCCAACCGATTATCATGGAAAACAATGTATCGGCAAATTCAAATTTCAATTGCTTTTTAATGATCTTTTCATCCTGCAGATTCCATTGGCGGCTTTGTATTACTTCCGAATGAAGAAAAAGGTTATGGGGCATCACCACTGCACCAAGGACACTCATCAGTAACAACATTGACCCTTCTGGGATTGATGGTTTTACCCAGGAGATTCCTGCCGTAACCCAATCGACATCAACCAGAAAAAGCTCGTACAAAAATGATATTCCAATAATTGAAACAAATCCGATTATCCACTTTTCGATCTTCCCGTAAGAATTTGTGAAGAGCATAATGATCACAAAAATAGTAACGAGGACTGCGCCTGTTTTTATCGGAATATCAAAGAGCATGTTTAGTGCAATAGAGCCACCCAGAATTTCAGCAAGAGAGGTCGAGACTGAGGCAAGTACAGCAAAGGAGAGAATTGCTTTTGAGACCTTAGGATGAATGTATATTGTAGCCGCTTCAGAAAGGCAAAGTCCGGTTGCTATACCTAAATGTGCAACGTTATGTTGCAGAACGATTAGCATTATAGTTGATAAAGATACAATCCACAGAAGAGTATAGCCATAAGCGGAACCGGTTGCAATATTTGCGGCCCAGTTCCCCGGATCGATAAAACCAACAGTTACCAGCAGACCCGGACCAATATATTTGAAAATATCAAGAGCCCCGAAAGAAGGAGTATGATCTTTTCTTTTCAAATCTTTTAATAACCCGAAGGAGTTAAATAGATTCTTAATATTCAACATATTGGATATCTTCAAATCTCATTAAGCAAATTCTGTAATAACAAAGTAAGCTATAACAAATATAAAAAATGATAATGAAAATTATTACCGTCAGATAATTGGCTGTAATATTCTGTAATTATTTAATGACTATCGGTAATCATGTATATAAAACTCCAAGTCGCTTGAAAATCAATTTATTGACCCCAACCCCAAGGGGAGTAAATTGATTTTGGCTACGCCGAGCTCGCCAGCAGAGCTGGACTCGGTTCTTCGCTCCCCATGGGGCCGGGGTAAACGAAGAACCGGAGCAAAGCGGAGCTCGACGAAGTCAAAATCAATGAATTTATGTGAATGATTCCTGATACTAATAAATTGTTATAAATTTGATAAATAAAGCAAAGTAAGAAAGAATTAAAATGAACAGATATGCAATTTTTGCTAATAGCTTATGACGGTACTGATCCGGAAGCGCCGGAACGAAGGTTAAAAGTTCGTGAAGAGCATCTTGAAAAAATCGGCAGACTGAAAAGAGATGGAGAATGTTTGTTTGGCGGAGCTATTCTCGATGATGGAGGAAAAATGATAGGATCAATGATTGTATACGATTTTCCTGACCGGCAGTCGCTGGATGCCAGGCTGAAAGATGAACCATATATAACTGAAGGAGTATGGAAAAAAATTGAAATTCATCCTTTCCGTCTTGCAAGAATAGAATAAGACTGTAAGGAAATCAGAGAATTCCCCGATATCCAATGCGCAAGCAAGAGTTTAGTAGCCAGACCTATAAAGTTGATTGCAAAATAATAACAAGAACAAAAAAAATGGATACAACTCAAATTACAACGTTCAGGTCTGCTGGTAGCTAAACCAAAGTTTGATTGTGAAGGCGCTGATTTATTGGTATTAATGAACGTCGAAAAGGGAGCTAAGTTTTGTCGTGTTCAGTGCAAAGGTCGCTCATTAATAAAATTGATGTCGAAGTCGCATGTTGAAGTTCCAAAGAGTTATATTCAAGGGGCTTTCGTTTTAATTTTATTTATCAATGATGGGAATGAACGAGATACTAACCTTTTCTGTTTTTTCCAAAACGATATAGAGAAAAGATGGAAACTGAAGACATTTAGAAATTCTGCAAAGGATTTTTATCGTTTATCATTTTCAAAAGTAACTTTTAAAGACGTTAAGAGAAAGGGAAACCTTATGGAATACTATTTCACCAACCATAAGATAGAGGAAATTAAGAACGTTATTAGACAATCCGATATAAATAAAGAGTTTATGAAAATGTTTGCCTTACTGAAAAATCAAGATGACTTGATAAAACTCCAAAAGGAAAAACATAAATTGGAAGGAATTATAAAGGAAATTAAGCGTACCGAAGAAATCAAAAACATCTTGGAGGAGAAAATAAAGTTAATGGAAGAATATTATGAGCATCTTGAAAGTCAATTCAAAGCAGATAAATCAACTGGCCCTGTGCATAATACGCTGATATAGGCAAGACCTTTGGTTTTACCCCGTTCCTTCCTGTCAGGCACATTTGCAGCTCGCTTTTACCTCTGCACATGCCAAAAACTGCAAACGAGCCTTCTAGACAGTCCCGCCTGGTTTATAAATATAAGATCCTCTTTTAAGCATATTATAAGAAAAGTTTAATTTTGCCGATACATTAATCCTTTTGAAGACAATAAAGGTAGGCTTACCTGCAGGGCAAATATTAGTACTAATGTTTCAGATTTATGAACGAAAGACTCTTTGCAATAGGAGATATACACGGCTGTTTTGATTCATTCCGGGAATTAGTTGAATACAAAATTGAGATCAACAATGGTGATAAACTCATTTTGCTTGGAGACTATATTGACAGAGGAAAGCAAAGCAAGGAAGTTATTGATTATATAATTGAACTACAACGAAAAGGTTTTGATATAATTCCTCTGATTGGCAACCATGAATCAATGTTGCTTGATGCAATAGGTAATGAAGAACACTTTTCATTATGGATTCAGAATGGCGGTTCCAAAACAATGGAGAGTTTTAAAATCAATTCATTGAAGGATCTCCCCAAATTTTATATAGATTTTTTCAAAGCGTTACCATTTTATTATTTATATAAGAACTTTCTTTTTGTACATGCCGGATTTAATGATGAAATAAGTAATCCATTCGAAGATAAATATCACATGATATGGACACGCAAAGAAAAATATTCAAATCCAATATTAAGAGATAAAACTATTATTCACGGACATTCACCTATCTCAGAATCTTCTTGCAAGAGAAGAATTCAAGAAAACAATCCTGTAATAAATATTGATACCGGATGTGTATATTCTGATTATGTTGGCTATGGACGTTTATCAGCTATAGAGTTAAATTCAATGAAACTTTTTTCCTGACTTCCGCATTTTTTCTAGCTGCAAAAAAACATCACTGATAATGAGTTTATTATAATATAAAAAGTGTTTTTTTGGGTGTCCCAGGGAGGTTTTCTAGTTTTAAGGCATGTTTGTTTGAGAGAAAAGTAATATCTCTAACGGTCGGTTAAAACCGACGGTAATGAATAATAAATAATTTTGGATGTCCCAGTGCGGAAGTCAGGAGGGAAAAAAATAGAGTTCAAAGGAATATTGGCATAATTGTTAATAACCTGATAGATTTTAGGAATAGCCTACCTTTTTTATGAATATTCAAACTGCAGTTGTCATGCCTGACAACTGCAGTTTAGAACAAACCTACTGAAAGATTAAAATAACGAACTGCGGTTTGGATAATATCAACTGCGTTGTAGATATTAGCCTACTGCTGAAAGTAAAAGACTTACTGAAAAGAAGAATAAACGAAAAAGTCGGATAAATAATATTTCTTTATCTTTACTTATATTGTATTTAATTATGAAAACCCAACTTATGAAAAAGTTAAAAGTTTTATTACCGGCCTTGTTTCTGACAACTATTCTTCTGTCGCAACAAGCTAATCAGATCAGACTGCCGTTCAAAATGGAAGAATTAACATCACCAAAGTTTGCAAAAGCCGTTGTTCTTGCGGGGGGAGTCTGCGTTATTCCGCTTGGGATAATAGAGAAGCACGGACCACATCTTCCTCTTGGTTCAGATTTGTATGAATCAAGAGAGGTTGCGTTTCACGCAGCAGAAAAAGAATATGCTGTGATTTTCCCTCCATATTTTGTGGGGCAGATTTTTGAAGCAACACATCAGCCGGGAGCAATAGCTTACAGTAATGAACTAATGTGGAAAATGCTGGAAGAGACGTGTAAAGAATTGTCAAGGAACGGATTAAAAAAGATCATTCTGTTAAATGGGCATGGCGGAAATGGTAGTTTCCTTCAGTATTTCTGTCAGTCGCAACTCGCAAAACAGCAGGATTATGTAGTGGTAATGTTCCGGCCGGGCAATGATCCGGTAAACGGACCAGAGATTAAATCGTTAAAAAAAGCCAAATTGGATGGACATGCAGGGGAGGAGGAGACCTCAATGATGTATTATATTAATCCGGCTCTTGTTGATCAGGAAGCTTTGAAAAATGAATCGGGTTTAGATCAGGACAGATTGAGTAAATTACCATTTGGCTACACCGGTATCTGGTGGTATGCAAAGTACCCGAATCATTTTGCCAGTGATGTTAACACACCAAATAAAAGACTTGGAGAATTGTTAATCGCCAGCGATGCAGGGCAGCTTGCAGAATTAATAAAATTCCTGAAAAAAGACAACACAATACAGCAGCTTCAGGAAGAATTCTTCAAAAAGGCACAAAACCCTACACAAAAGTAATTTGCTAATCAAATATAAAAATCTGATATAATGGCTTTTACATTACAACCCGGGCAGAAGGCAATAGATTTTAAACTTCCCTCAACAGAAGGGAAAGAATACACTCTTTCAGATTTTGGAAGATTTAAATATCTAGTTATCTTTTTCACATGCAATCATTGTCCTTATGTGATTGGTTCAGATGAAGGTACCAGGAAAACGGCTAATAAATTCAGTGATAGGGGAGTAGGATTTGCCGGAATAAATTCAAACAGTGAAAACACTTATCCGGAAGACAGCTATCTCAACATGATTGAAAGGATGGAAAAACTAAAGTTTCCCTGGGTCTATCTTTATGATAAAACACAGAAGGTGGCAAAAGTTTATGGAGCATTACGAACACCGCATTTTTATGTTTTTAATGAAGAGAGAAAACTTGTTTATACCGGACGTGGTGTTGACAGTCCGCGGGATACATCAAAAATGACAATTAATAATCTTGATATGGTACTTGAGGAGCTTACCGGCGGAAAACCCATATCTGTTCCGATGACAAATCCGATTGGTTGTAATATAAAGTGGGAAGGCAAAGATGCTCACTGGATGCCGGCCGATGCCTGTGATCTTGTCTAGTTCAAAATAAATTCTATATCTTAACCCACATTGCAGCTATGTATCTGTAACATTCTGATAATAAGAATTATCCTTTTTAAACATTTCGACAGGGGGGACTACGGATTTTTTTCTCACGAATGGAAAATATTTATAGCTCAGCAGATC
>Ga0265292_1001339_pt1 | contig 22076 bp, 20 predicted proteins | sample Munlanlewell296A_FD_189080 | JGI IMG/M metagenome (GOLD analysis project Ga0265292, IMG submission 189080) | Leachate microbial communities from a municipal landfill in Southern Ontario, Canada - Leachate well 296A | ecosystem: Engineered > Solid waste > Landfill > Unclassified | place: Canada... | reverse complement strand
GGACGCGTTGGAGGAATAAACAGAAGAGAAATGGGCCACGGATTCTTAGCGGAGAAAGCACTAACTCCTGTCATTCCAGATAAACTTTCGTTCCCTTATACCATTCGTGTAGTATCGGAATCAACAGCATCAAACGGTTCTACATCACAAGCTTCTATTTGTGCCGCAAGTATTGCCCTTATGGATGGAGGTGTGCCTATTAAAACTCCTGTCGCTGGTATATCTATCGGATTAATGTTTGATGAAAAAGATAAAAATAAATATATTCTTCTTTCTGATATCCAAGGACCAGAGGATCATTATGGCGATATGGATTTCAAAGTTGCAGGAACAAAAAATGGAATCACTGCAATTCAGTTAGATGTGAAAGTAGATGGAGTTCCTATAAATATATTAAAAGAAGCTCTCGTCCGTGCCAAAACTGCTCGCCTACAAATTCTTGAAACCATTACTGCCGAAATACCAACTCCTCGTGCAAATATATCTCCAAATGCTCCAATGATTTTGACTGTTAAAATTAAAAAAGACCAAATCGGTTTGGTTATCGGGCCAGGAGGCAAGAATATAAATGCAATACGTGAAGAAACCGGAACGGAGATAACAATAGAAGAAGATGGTACTGTATTTGTAACAGGAAAGAATGGAGGTGCAGAAAAGGCCGTAAAAATTATTAAGGAAATGACGCACGAATACAAAATAGGAGATAAAATAGAAGGTGAAGTTGTAAAAATTATGGACTTTGGGGCTTTCGTTCGTATTGGTCATGATACAGAAGGACTAGTTCACATATCAGAGATTGCCCCATTCCGAGTAGAGAAAGTTTCTGATATTATTAAGGAAGGTGATGTGGTCCCAGTGAAAATAATTAAACTAGATGAGAAAGGAAGATTTAGTTTGTCTATCAAAGAAGCAAATAAAGATTTCTTTAAACCTAAAGTTTAAAATTTTAGAGAAAAATGAATGAAAACGAAAAACAACTAAATGACAAAAATATAAAAGTTCTCAGAACTTATACTTCGGACATGGTAGAAGCTATTAGAAACAATGAGATGTCTGTAATAAAAATTGCTCTAGCAGAAAAAGAAAAGAGGGAACAAGAAGCCGAATATAAAGAAGCGGAAGGAACAAACACTTCAAAAACATTTCTTGTGATAGGCGGAATTATTTTAATTGCAGTTGCAATCTTCGGATCATACTTTTTAATTCAAAAGAAAAAAGAAAAAGAAATCCCGCAACCAATAATAAACAATATTGAAACTTTTATCGCATATGATTCACAATCAAATATTGATGTAGCAAATTCAATTAATGCTAGTGACTTGTTGAGTATAATTAAACAGGAACAACAAATAGATTCTGGATTAATAAAAGCGTTATTTCTTACAAGAAAAATAAATAACGTATCGGAAGTATTAACCTCGAAAAATTTTCTTTCTTTGGTTGGAACAACTGCACCGGGAGCACTAACTAGATCTCTCTCTGATAAATATCTACTTGGAAAATACTCAAACCCGAGTGCCGTAAACGAAAGTGATAAGTCCGCAATATTTTTAATTTTTCAGACAACCGATTATAACCAAGCTTATGCATCTATGCTTGATTGGGAGAAAACTATGTTAAAAGATTTATTTATCTTGTTTAATATTAATATTCCCAAATCAGATAATTCACTTTTTGAAAAACCATGGAAAGATATTATCATAAACAATAAAGACGCTCGTGTTTTGTATGGAGAAAATGGAGAAGGGATATTTTATTATGTCTTTGTTAATAAAAATAATTTCGTCATTACTAATAATATAGAGGTGTTAAAAGAAGTAATATCACGCTTAAATACAAAAAATGCCAAGCCATTGTAATTGTTGTTATTTATTATATAAATGTTAATATATGAATATGAATTTAAGAATTTACAAAATAAAATTAGAAGAAGAAAAGAAATTATTAGAAGATGAGTTAAGCGATCTTGGCAGAGTAGACAAGACTGGTGACTGGGAAGCTACTCCAGAGGATGAAATGAATACTCAAGAAGTCCAAGATGATGGTGACATGGCAGAACGAGCAGAAGATTATGAAGAACGCTCAATTAAGTTAAATTTACTTGAGTTGAGACTTTCTGATATAAATGAAGCCCTAGAAAAGATTGAAGGGGATAATTATGGAGTTTGTGAAAACTGTAAAAAAGAAATTGAAAGGGACCGCCTAGAAGTAAATCCCGCAGCTCTTACCTGCAAAAAGTGTATGGATAAAATTATTTAACTTTATTAAAACTCTGAAATAATTATTTCGGGGTTTTATATTTATATGTCATTTTCAAGAGTATATTCAGCACAAACACATCTTTTAAAAGGAAAGATAGTTACAGTAGAAATAGATATAACAAAGAAAACTTTGCATTCTTTTACTTTGGTAGGACTTCCAGATAAGGCTGTCGATGAATCTAAAGATAGAATGAGTTCGGCTTTGAAAAATTCAGGATATGATTCTCCCAAAAATCAAAATCAAAAAATAGTTATTTCACTATCACCTGCTGACCTAAAGAAAGAAGGACCATATTTTGATTTAGCAATTGCTCTTTCTTATCTACTTTCAGCTGAAGAAATAGATTTCGAACCGAAAGAGAGAATTTTCTTAGGAGAATTATCTCTTAACGGAGAGCTAAGACCCATCAAAGGAGCATTACCTCTAACTCAAGAAGCCAAAAAACTTGGTTATAAAGAAATATTCTTGCCAATTGATAATGCAGAAGAAGCTGCTCTTGTTGATGGAATAATAATTTATGGGGTAAAGAATTTAAAAGAAGTTATAGACCATATTTATATTCCGAAAAAAGATAAGAAGGGAAATTTATTAGAAAAAGAAAGACCTAAAATATCTCCATTCCCAAAAACTGAAATTATTCACAAAGAGAAAATAAACAATATAGACTTCTCAGATATTAAAGGACAGGAAGGTGCCAAAAGAGGATTAGAAATCGCAGCTAGTGGAGGACATAATATTGCAATGTCAGGACCACCTGGAACCGGAAAAACAATGCTGGCTAGAGTTTTCTCTCAGATACTTCCAGACTTAGATAAAGATGATTGTCTTGAAATTACAGGAATACATTCCGTCGTAGGATTACTAGAAGATGCTATTATTACAGACCCGCCATTTCGGGCACCACATCATACAGCTAGTTATGTATCTATGATAGGGGGTGGAACAAACCCCAAACCTGGAGAAGTAACTTTGGCTCATAGAGGGGTATTATTTCTAAGAACGGTCTCACAATCAATGGCGGGGTAGAGGGAGTTACTCAGTTGCGGGACAGTTCTATTAGGAAATGTCCCTCAATCTACGCAAGCAATAGCATTCTCATAAGGGTTCCAATACTCTCAGAAACCGAAAGAAAACGAGAAGTGTTAATCGGTAATCCAGGTATGTATCATGTGAAAAGAGAAAAATCCGAATAATCCGAATCAGAATGAGATCACAAAATTGAAGAAATTCGGGAAATTCGGATCAGAACGAAATCACAGAGAATCACAGAAATTCGGCAAAATATGGAACTTTTGGGTTCAAAATCCCGATAATCTAGATCAAATGAAATGTTCCCAAATGTTCCTAAAATCTGACAAATCTGACACAGAAAGATAAAAATCCGACACAATGTCCCAAAATGTCCCACATTTAGACTATTTTGAAGTTCAAAAATCCGACAGAATTCAGCAAAAATCGGCAAAATGTGGCACTTTTATAGTTCAAAATTCCAAATATTCCGAACATATCAAATATTTCTATTACTGGGAATAGGGCAAAATGGGTCAAAATTCCGATAATCCAGATTCAGATGAAATGTCTCCAAATGTCTCCAAAATCTGACAAATCTGACACTTAAATGTCAGGAGATGTCATAAAATCCTACAAATCCAACATTTTGACCTTATTTTGAAGTTAGAAAAATCTGACGAAACCTGACGAATTTGGCAAAACTTGGCAGAAAAAGGTATCTTTTGTAAACCAAATCCCAAAAATCCCGATCCCGCAACTCAGTAGAAATACGACAAATTCGACACTCGACACAACAAAATCCGACAAATCTGACAAAGACCACAGATGAAATCTGTCCAGAGATGTCCAAAAATCCTGTACAAAATCGGACACAAATGGACGAAACCGGACGAATTGTAAGAAAAAATCCGACACAAACCTACGAAACCACACGAATTATCAAATAAAAGCCGACACTAGCTATGGACAACGAAACAGATGAAAAACAAATAGAACAGAAACAACCGGAGACCCAGCAGGAACAGGGACCTGATATTTTTAATGAGAACTATGTATGGCCAAAGATAGACCAACAGCGCACCAAAGAAAAAAAGGGACTATTTTTGCACTATTTTTTACTAAACCGGGGTGTTATAAGAAAAACCTGTAAAGATGCGGGGATTCATCATGATACATTTTATAGTTGGCGTCAAACTGATCCAGACTTCGTTAAAAAGCTTCATTTATTGTAATTATTGACATATAGGGGCGTCTCCTTTTATAATGTTATCCCCAACAGGGTTATTGGGAACTGCTATAATAGATATGGCTATAAATTTATTTATTTCAAGATTGAGAAATGCCTCTTAGCTCCGCTAAAAGAGATATTCTCCAGCCCTTGAGTTGGTGAAAAAACATAAAAGCCCTCTTTCGAGAGCTTTGTAATTGGGGAATTACTTTGTGCGAAAACCATTCTTGCTTGCAGGGGCGGTTTTCTTTTTCCCAGTGATGAATGCGTTATTTATCTTTCTTTGCATCACCATAACCAGAAAGAGGAAGGTGTTCAACTGTTGAACTCTTCTTCTCCCTAGCTTCATCTAGTTTCTCAAACTGACCGTATTTGTCTCTACCAGCGAGACGTGATTGTCTGTCTGCCATAAACTTTTTTTGGTATTTACACTACCTTTCTCTCAACCTAAAAGAGCGGGGCAATCGTGATCAACCACACTTATAACTTACTGTTAATAATCGCCCATCTAAAATCCAAACTTCTTTGGGTACTAACTGCACGATTCTAACTTCGTCTATTTTTTGTGATCTCACTAACAAGCGTTAGTGTGTTTATGGTTAGAAAAACAAAAAACACCAAAAATTCTTTGCACAGCGCTGGACAAGTGTTCGTTATATTGATTGCTCAATTACTAAACTAATCCCAGTGGAAGCTGGAACATGATTATTCATCTTGTCCCAGCACCATGCAAAACTTTCTTGATGTTGTTATGGTTAGCTGATAATGCGCGTGCCTCCTTTTTATGCTTGGAACTTCCACGTATCCAAGCGGAGAGAAAAACTTATTTACTTTTCAAGATACCTATAGGTAATTGTATCATATAAATGAGAAAGTCAAGCATTATCTCTGTGTGGAAAACCCCATAACACAAAAGATTAGCTGGATATATTTATCACAGCTGGTATAATCAATACTCCCAAAATGTATTGGAAAATAAGTATAACAATGGTATTATGTGTCTAGTAAAATAAAACTATGAAAAAAGATCTAAAAAAAATTGCAGAAAAAAAAGCCAGTAAGGAGGAGTCCGAACGAGAAATTAAGGAGCATTTTAATAATCCAAAGTTGGGGAAAAATAAGCACTCGATTGTAATAGGGGACAGTAGGCACATGAAATCGGTTGCTGACAACTCGGTGCATTTGGTTATTACCTCACCTCCTTATTTCAACGCTAAGGATTATTCGTACTGGCCAACCCTAGAAGACTATCTCAAGGATATGAGAGGTACAATCACTGAATGTTTCAGAACACTAGTTCCTGGAAGAAAGTTTTGTCTAAATATATCGGATCTTCCTGAAAAGGGGAAATCGGGTGTTCGATGGATTCCGCTAGGCAGTGAATTACTAAAAGTATGTCTTGATGTTGGGTTCGAATTAGTTGACCGAGTTTTTTGGTATAAAACCCCCATGAAAGGATTTCAATATGGATCCTTACCATATCCACCGTCTCCCCTTATATGTGACAGTATGGAATATATTTTTATTTTACGAAAACCCAATGGAAGTAAACCTGATTACAGCCACTTAACTAAATTGCAAAAAGAAGCAAGTCGTCTAACTCGTGCAGAGTATGCTGAATATACAAAACAAATTTGGACCATGGGAAGAGTACGAATTAAAGGAAATGAAGATGGTCACATAGCACCATTTCCAGAAGAACTTCCCCTCAGGTGTATTAAACTTTATTCTTTTGTTGGTGAAACTGTTCTTGACCCATTTGGAGGCAGTGGAACTGTTACAAAAATGGCCATGCAGAATAAACGCCATTCAATTCTTTACGAAATAAAGAAGGATTATCTTAAGCACATTAAAAATAAAGTTGGTATAAGCGGAATACGACAAACTTTATTATTAGATGATCCGATGGCTAATTCTGAAATAGAGATTACTTATGAAAAATAATTTTATTTCATCAATTTGGAACTTCTCTAACTTTTCTCTAAAAGAAACAAATTATGTAACTCATGATTTTTTACGATGGTATGGCAAGCTTGTTCCTCAGCTGGTGTCCAAGCTTATTAAACTTTATTCAAAAGAGGGTGATATGATATTAGCTAATTTTGCTGGTAGTGGAACGGTTCTTGTTGAATCAAATATCCTTAAGCGGGATTGTGTTGGAGTGGATTCAAATCCACTAGCTATATTACTATCTTCAGTAAAAACACATCCTCATGCTCCAAATACGCTATTATTCTTAGGTAAAATTAAGTTATTACTAAATTCTTCCAAGAGAAAAAAATATCAAATGTCAGAGCAAGATCTAAAATGGTTCTATACAGAATCATTTCAAGATTTAATGACTATTCAAGATGCTATTAAGAAAATACCTTCCCAGTATGATAAAAATTATTTTTCTTTAGCGCTAGCTTCAATTATTAAAAAATCATCAAAAGTAGATTCTCGATGTGTTAATCATATTGTTGTAGATAAAAACAAACGCAAGGTGGATGTTTTTGATGAATTTTCAAAAAAACTTAATGAGATGGCGGAATCTATGAAAGAATATAAAAAAATAGCAACTAGTAATAAGGTAAAGATCCTGAAAGGTGATGCACGTGATACAAAACTACCAACAAAATCAATAGATTTAATAATTTCTCATCCTCCTTATCTTGGTGCTATTGATTATTCTAACATTTATCAACTAGAAACAAATATGCTTGGTTTTAATTATAAAGAAGTGGATGTTGGCGATATCTCTACTAATAGCATGCAGAAATATCTTGTGGAGATGTATAAAGTTTTCAATGAAATGCATCGTGTCCTAAAAAAGCAAGGATACGCGTGCGTAGTAATAGGAGACAATCGCAAAGATGGTCAAATTCAACCAACCTTTGCATACTTTATAAAACATGCTACCGAAGAACTTGGGTTCCAATTAAAGGATATTTTTATTTGGGTGACAAGCCAAAAAGCTGGGATGAATGTAAAAAGACGAGGGAATCACATCGACCATAACTATATATTAATTTTTCAAAAAGTTGCCTGAAACATTTACCGAAAACTTTGAATATATATCCTGAGTTGGATCTATAATTTTGGAACTCCATTCCTCGTTTTGGGAAACTGAGATGGTGCTAACTATGGAATCCGTGCGACTATTTCCACCGTGAGCTTTGGCAAATTCTATAATTGTCTTGTTTTTTGGGTTGTAAGAAATATCATTTGCCTCGCAATGTCCTTGTAAGATGCGCAGAAATAGTTCTTTTCTTTCTTTTTGATTAAACATTGAAGTCATCTTTGTTACATCTGAAACACTGTAAGTTGGTTTTGATTCAACGATCAAAAAAATATTAGTTTCGTTTACTATTTTTAATGCAACGATGTCTGGACTAAGACTACCGGTTTGTCCTCGATAAGCACCATCTTTTGCTGGATTCGGGATAGTAAAAGTTCCTTGAGAACCAGGCGGGTTATATGCAATAATTTTCCAGCCACTTCTGGTTAAAAATTCTTTTGCTATATATGTAATATTGTATTCTCTAATATCCATTGTTTTTGTTATACCAAATAATATCACTAAACACTGTTACGTCTGGTAATGTGCCAAATATGCGTTGCTGTTTTGATAATGTATATGTACATTTCTCATGGACGTGCTTGATTAACTCATCTAAGCCAAGAAGATCCGTATTCATTTGGCTGTGTACGGGGCATTTTGTAAAATCTTCTGACATATTTTGAAATGTAGGGTTGCCTTTTTTCTTTGCTGAAATTGAGGAATAACTTATTCCGTGCGGAATGTGTACTAAATTATAAACTTTTTTCCCCACATCATTCATGCAAAATAAATTAAAGATTCCACACAAAAAACCAGCATATGGATCAGTTCTTAATTTTTTACTTCTATATTCAAATATCACAGTGCTTTCTCTTTGTTCAAATAGTGGGGGTAATTGCTTACTGTCTAGACCCAATCTTTTTATAAATGAAGTAGTGTTTTCTATTTTTGCTCGTATCAAAGATTTATAAACCAACATAAATTCTTTAATAAAAACCTCAAAAGTTATGGGGGTAAAATGATTTTCTTGAAAAGGGTACTTGTCTTCCAAAAAACCAATTTGTTTCTTAACAACATCACTTCCCATTAAATTAATTTTTCCATTATTTTCTACACATTCATTTATAAATCTTATCCAACTATTAATTTGTCCTTCTATTTTTGGGGCAGTTTGATGTTTTCCATCTAATTTCAGATAGCCATCTTTGTGAGGCCAAAAGAATACCAGCGTAGGGTTGGAATTTATTTTAGTAGTTTTCAAATATGTATGAATTACAAAAGGATTTGGTTTGTATGCGACAGCTCTGTAAGCTGTTTTTTTACCTCTTTCAAGTTTGACTTTACATTCGGGCATTACACAAGCTACTGGAACTTTTTCTCTTGATATACAAAAAATTCTTTCGAATCTTTGCATTACATGATCATGTTGAGGGGTATGTGTCATAAATTCACTAGCTACTAATATTTTTGATTTGCCATCTTCTATATTTTGAATAAGTAAATCTGGGGTGGCAAATTTTATATAAGGTAATATAAAATAATCGAGACGATCCTTGAAATCGCTAGAAAGTAAAGAACTGTCATTGGTTTTTGGGATTTGTCTAAGAGTTACTTCTTTCTTTGTTTTCAGGATAGTATTTTCATAGACCCAAAGCGCAAAATCATAATCATTGTCGTGCCAAATAATATACATTATAGTTTTATCGTATCAATATTTGGTGAATTTTACCAGCGATTTTTTATATTGGGGTTTGTTACAACCAAAACAAGCCCCATGAGGGGTTTGTTTTATAAAGGGAGATTTGTATGCTTTTACTATTTTAATGCAACTAGCAAAAGAAATAGAATAACCAGAGAGGGCCTGTGGTAAAATCTAGGGCTTTGCGGTATGATATACACATAATCTTCTATAAAGTAATCTAAACTCAAAAGAACAAAATTAAACCATGATTTATCAATCGAAATCCATTAAAGAAGTTGTTAGCGAAATGAATATTAAATACTTTCTCCCACATATACAGAGGGAGTTGGTTTGGCAATCACCGCAGATCAGTAAATTATTTGACTCTTTAATGAGAGGTTATCCAATTAATACTTTTTTATTCTGGCGTATTGTTAATAAGAAAGATATTACCAAATTAAAATTTATTGAAAATTATGAAAAAGGAAGAAAAAATGAAGTACATACAAATACTGATAGAGATGAGTATTGGCTTGTTTTAGATGGTCAACAACGGTTGCAGTCATTTTTTATAGCACTAAAAGGTACTTATGGTGGCAAAGAATTATTTCTTAATGCTCTAAGTGAGAAACCAACCGAGGAGGATACTGATGATGAAGAAAATGAAATTATTTACGAAACTAAATTTTTCAAAAATTTATCTAACTATTTTATTAAAAATGATTCTGGACCAGAAAATAAGCAAAATAAAAAACTATGGATAAAAATTAAGGATTTTGTTTTTCTCAACGAGGATAAGCTCTATGATTTTATAGAACAGATTAAGAATGATCTTACTGATGACTTGCTTCATTCGGATACTAAATTACTTGAAAAAAATATAAAAAAATTGCATATGCTAGTCGCCACTGAAACGATATTTTATTATCTTGAAGATGAGGAAAATTACGACAAAGTACTTGATATTTTTATTCGTACAAACTCGGGTGGTACAAAACTTAGTAAGTCAGATCTTTTATTCTCAATGATTAAGTTACAGTGGAAAAATAGAGATGCATACCAACAATTCAACCAATTAGAATCCGACATCAACAACAAAGGCGAGTTTGAATTTGATAAAGATTTTATATTAAAAGCATCTCTTGTTCTGATCGGCGCAGAACCGAGATATAGTATCGAAAATTTTAACCGAGAAAACATTTCTGCTATCGAAAAACAATGGGATAAAATAGAACACAGCATACGTACCACAATAGATTTAATAGTAAGCTTCGGAATTACTTCTAAGAAAATTCTTAGAAGTAAAAACTCACTGATCCCGATAATTTATTATACTTACTATAAAGAAATAAAAACATACGCAACCGATGAGTTATCCATCACGCAAGCGAGGAAAAGTATTAAAGAGTTGTTGCTTGGAGTCTTGCTTGTTAATTTGTATAGTAGCCAGACAGATGAAATGTTAAAGAGAGCAAGAGTGGTAATCAATAAAAACGAAAATGATTCCTTCCCTGCTAAAGAAATAATTAACAATCTGCCACCCGGAAAATCAGCTGAACTAAAACACGAGGGATTCGATGAAATCAGTTTTAATGATGGACGGGCTATACTTGTACTGGCACTTTTATATCCTGAATTTAATCTCAATTCTGTTTCAACAAGGAATAAACCCAATGTGGATCATATCTTCCCTCGTAGCTTGAAAGACAAGGGTTTTGATTTAGAAATCTTAAATAATATAGGGAATCTTGAACTTCTCACAGATACGGAAAATAAAAGCAAAAACGCGACTCCATTTGAGGAATGGTTGCAATCTCGTGATCCATCGTTTATAAAGAAAAATTATATTCCCGAAGATAAAAACCTACATAATGAAAAGCGATACAAAGATTTTATAGATCACCGAAGGAAAGCATTATTTGATAGGCTACAAGAGCAGCTAAACTCAAAGAGCCTAGCTTGACGTAGCACTTATTGACTAGAAATTATGATAATGATTACTTTTATTAATGAAAATAGGCAGAAATGATTCTCATATGGACACAGATTTTATAAACGAGAAAATAACAGTGTCAGGGGCAGTGGTTTTTTTGAAAACAATATTTATTGGAATACTTCTTTCAGAATCTTGGTTTCTGTCTCAGATAATATCATTGCGACTTCAAGAATATATAAATGCCGGAGATCATGAAATAATGGCTATTTTTGTTAGTGTTATTCTAACTCTTCTATTACTAACTTATATTTGGATCCGTGATTGTAAAGAAGATTGTAAGAGAATACTAAAGAGTTCAAGGTTTGATATATTTGGATTGGCACTTTTGGGTATTTTTATCTCGTTTGTAGTAAAAGGTATTGGTACTGGAATATATATATCTATTCTTAATAAGATAGGATTTTGGGAGCTAATTTTATTGCTTGCTATACCTTTCGCTATGGGGTCTGCATTCTTTTTTCGTGCTTTTCAAATAAAATTTAGTAAACGTAAAGGAACAGAGCCATTTTTTATAACAGACGTAGAAGGAAAAAATAAAGAAAACGATTTACTAAACTACGCTGATCAAGCAACTAGATTTGCAGAAAGAGTTTTCAATGGTGGTTCATCGGACAGTCTAGTATTTGGGATAGATGCCCCATGGGGAATTGGAAAATCCACATTTGTGAATTACTGTATTGAATCTTGGGAAAAAGAAGAAAGATACAAAAATAAGGTAGTGGTCTATAAATTCAATCCGTTGAGATATGAGGATCGCACTAATCTATTCGAAAAGTTTATTGATGGTCTAATAGCTACTTTACAAAAAGGCTCATTTTCTCCCGAAATTCGCCCATTAGTATCAAAGTATTCACGCCTTATAAAAAGTAAAGCAACTTTTTCTTTTTTAGGACTAGAGTTTGAACTGTTCCCGGGTAAATATACAGTAGACGATGTGTTTGATGACTTAGAAGATACCCTAAAAGATTCTAGCAAGAAAGTCATTATAGTAGTTGATGATCTAGACCGACTCAGTTTCCCTGCAATAAAAGACGTTCTTTTTGCTGTAAAAAAGAGTTTTACTCTTTCAAATATATCCTATGTGCTTTGTTATGATACAGAGAATATTGTAGCTTTGGAAAAAGAGAATAATGATAATAGGTATGCAGAGAAAATCAGGGAATTTCTTGAAAAATTTGTAAATGTAAAAATAAGCCTTTTCCTAGATGGTGATATATTATCAAAATATGTAAAAGATAACTTTCACCTTGCTCTTAGAGAAAATTTACAGATTGGTGTGCAGACTCGTGATCAACTGAAAGAGGCACTTAGTGTTTTACTTGAAATATATAAATCACCGTACTTTCATGCCTACCAACCTTTTCTTGGGGATATACGAAAATTGAAAAGGCTGATCAATACGATGATGCTTTTTGAAATAGAAAAAGTAGATTTTGAAAATAGTGATTTTAATAAACAGGATCTTATCAACCTCCTTCTTATTTACATAAATTATCCAAAGATTTTTAGACAAATATACAATTCTGAAACAAGTGGAAGACGTGGATTTTTTACTGCTCTTATTCCATATGACGACGATTATCCAAAACAAAATTCAAATTCTCGAGCAAGCGAAGGAAGTTATGAAAACTCAAATTGGTATAAAGAGTATGTTGATAAACTTTACGAAAGTCAGCGTTTTCTGGTGGACCAAGTATTTGATGTTTCAAAACGATTGCCAAAGGAACGGAGAATTGATTCTGTGGACGAACTTTTGAAAAAAACATATGCTTGTTTCAATGGTGATGGGTTGTGGACCGGCGGAAGAAACTTAGAAGAATACCTAAATCTTATAGTAAAATTAGCAAAGCCTCAAAAGCGAGGACAATATAAATTTTATTTGAAATCAAAAGAGATGGTAAAAAAAGGTATTCCTATTGAAAAAGCACTAGAGGACCCGAATTTTGCATTTTCAGAAGGTGAAGGTAGCCATGAACAACTTTGGAGAATTATTGTAAATAGTGCTTATGAATTTGATTCGAAGGTGGGGTCTCATTTAATTTCCTATTTACTTGAGCATATAAAAGATTATTCTTTGTTCACTAATGAAAAGATTGGCGTTGGTTTGCGTGATGATATTGATTTTTTTCTCGTAAAACTTCTTGACGTGATAGGTTGGTCAGATCCTAATGATGAACATACTGAAAACACTGAGGAAAATATTACAGAGATCGCTGAATGGGTTTTTGGCGAAAACAAACATGTTGATATAGGAATTTTAGAAACTCTTTCCAAAGAAGATAGGGGCATTCTTGGGTTATATGATTTGATGGCATTCAGATTATTTTGTAGTGCAGACAGGGGTGGTGATATATTTAATCTTCAAAGATCTTTATCGAAACACGGAAACCCTTCCGTTCCAGCTGATATTAATAATGTTGCAAATGAAATGAGAGAAATTTCTCAAAAAACATTCTCGATTTTCAAAAATCAATATATCCTAAAACATAAAAATATATTTCAGTTGGTTGATAAAACGACCTTAACCGACTTTGCTGGAAAATATCTTGATTTTATTGAACAACAAATCAAATTAGGGAAAATTACCGAAAAAGAAAAAGAGTCTACTATTGCATCTCTAAAGTCTCGAGTAAAATCTTTTATTACATACCAACTTGGAAATTCATTTATTAGTCAGGGAGTTGGGTGTGGTTACTATGATGAAACTGGTGCCACTGACGGAAAAGGAATCGCTGTTGCGATTAATACATATCTTTTTGAAGAATGCTTTAATCCTGAAAATGACACTATATGTTACGAATATTTTTTAGATTATCTACTTATTAACTTTTCCAGTGTATTTGCTTCACGCAAGGGTCGTAATTATATACCTCATATTGATGAATTTACTAAAGTTATAGATCATACTAAACTTGTTGAATACTGGAAAACACACTCAACTGCAATAAAGGCACTCAATTTAGAACAAAAAAGTAAGGTTATAAACACAGGCAATTACACTGCCTCATATGCTGGAGACCTAAAAGAAGTTTTCTTAGTACTAGATAAAGCTGTCGAGGAAACCGATTCATAACAAATTTTAGACTAAATTGAGCCCAAGACAACCAAAACAAGCCCCAAGAGGTCTTTTCCAGTAAATAGGGCTTTGCTACGTTTTTGGGATTTGCATGCAACTAGCACAAAAAATAGAATTACCAAACGGGGGTATAGCAAAGTCATGGGCTTTGCGGTAGAATAAAAAGACAAGCGAATAAAAGTAACCTAACCCATTAAGAAACTAATGGTATGGTGAAGAAGCCCGTTCAGAGTAAAGAACCCATCATTATGGGGTGCTCTGAACGGCCATATTTGGAAACAGATATGAGTGACGCAAGTCGCTACCCATGTGGTGGGCTTTTTGCTACCTACTCATGAGATTATTAATTAAAAAAAATCACCATGAAAAAAATAATAATTATTGTAGGTGTTTTGTTGCTAGGTATATTAATAGCGAATCCAGTCTTCGCCAGTCTCAACCAATCAAAAACACTCGATGCCGTGGATCGTAGAATAGAGATAGCAGTAGATTTATTACAAGAACAGATAGATGATCTCAACCAAAAAAACAGGGATCTTGAATCAAAGATAAACGCAAAGGTTAATGTGACCCCAACAATCACACAACCACAGGTATCACCAAATGATGCAGGGCAAACACAGAGAATTGATACGCTAGAAAAAAAGGTTGGAATAGTTGAAACTGCTGTTAATGGATTGAGATCAGCGATAGATAAAACACTCAATTTACTAAATCAACTTCTAAAACTTTTATGATAAAGATGTGATCATTGCGGTCGTTATTATTAGTTTAATATAAATCAAAATTTATGGGAACAGTAATATTAGGATTAATTATTGTGTGTATTTATTTTCTTCCTACGGTGTTGGCCAATTTTAATAAACATACAAAATCAGATTCAATTTTTATAATTAATTTATTTTTAGGTTGGACTTTAATTGGTTGGGTTATTGCGTTAGCTTGGTCAGTAAGTGAAAACAATAGGGATAAGACTAAAAAAGTATAATTCGGAGTAGTAAAGAAACTTATAAAAAAGATAGGAAAGATTTTGAAAATATGAATAAAATAAATCCGGATAAACAATGGAAATTATTCAATCAGGATATTCAAAAATATATAAAAGAAAATGATTTTTATTCTCTTGGGGGTGTATACTATGAAATGGCTGAATTTTTGAAAAAGGAGGGTAAGGATAATACCTATTTAATAAATCTTGGTTATAAAATGAAACTCAAGTTTCAAAATGAAAGATTAAATGAATATAAAAATTCTGGAATTGTCAACTGTGTTAAAATAATGACAATTACTAATTGCCCTAATATTGATAATAATGCTTGTGAAGCATGTATGGAATTTAATGGTAAAATATTCCCCATTAGTGAAGCATTATTATCAAACCTACTTCCTGTCAAAAATTGTTTATATCCTTATGGTTGTCGGTGTGTTTATGGGCCAGCCGTTTAGATTTTTTTACTTAAAAAAGTGTTTTTATGATATTATTTAGGAATGAAAGGTGACAATAAAAAGAGTATTATAAACAAAAAATAATATGGAAAATCCATGGCTACAATTATCAAAAGAATCCCCTTTTATTCTTCCTTGTGATAAAGAGGCAATTAACATATTCAATAATAAAAAGCATGATACTCCATTTGAGATAATTCTTAATGAAATGCCATCACCATATATAGGAAATCCGGAAGCACCAATAGTATTTCTTAACCTTAATCCAGGATATTCTCCTGATGAATCACTTAGTCCAAAAATCTCTCATTTTCGCGAAGTCGCACGTGCAAATTTGCTTTACCAGTTTTATGATTATCCATTTTATGTTCTAGATCCGTCACTCAAAGGAACACCTTCTGGATACGAGTGGTTTAGTCAAAAGTTTGGTCATTTACTGCGTGCCGTCAATATGAGTCCTATGGATATTTCCAAAAAAATATTTTTGGTTGAATATTTCCCATATAAATCTCGACAATGCTCACTAAAATGGAAAAAAGAAATCTTGCCCTCGCAAAAATACGCCATTTCTTTAGTTGAAAAAGCAATCGCTCGTCAGGCAATGATTGTCATAATGAGAGGCGAAGGACCATGGCTCAATGCTGTACTGACTTTGAAAGAATACTCAAACCGTTATACACTACACAATCCACAAAATGTAACAATAAGCGAAAACAATCTTGGCAAGGAAGGATTTTGGGCTGTAGTAAAAAGGATCTGTGGGTGTTAGTAATTTTGTTATTTAGTATGATCAAATAATGAATGGTGACAAAAATAATAGAGGCGAAAAAATACATAGTAAAAAATAGTAAATTAGAGTAAAATAAGACCATGAAGCGAGAGAAAATATCTCAAAAGCCCTACCTAAAAGATTCTGAGGTATATACTCTTTGGAAATACTTAAATGGCAATCTCACAAGTAGAAACGTTTTTCAGTTTGATGATCTAAAAGCTCCCAACACAAGTAAATTCGCGGTTATGTATTTTATAGCAAATTTATTTGACCGATTAGGTATTAATATTGAAAAACCAATATTTAATAAAGATATTTATTTACAATTTTATGGTAAAAGAAAGGATGCAAAAAAAGCTAAACAATTTTTGAAAATACTTGATGATGATTTTAATGTAGCTGAACTAAAAAATAATGCTTTCCTTTTAGAAAAATATGGTGCATTAGAATTTATAGAATTTGAGAAAGGCCTCACTAAGAAAAATCATGATAGACTCGCTGAGTATTTTGATTTTTATATTGACCAATTTATTGCCGATGATTTGGTTCAAGATGATTCAAATTATTTGAAGTTTGAATTACAAAAACAAAAAACATTGGGATTAATAAACAATTATAAGGAGAAATATGGTAATGAATTTATTCTCAAATATGAACCTATTAGTAGTGAGTTTTCACCATACCATGATACTTTTTTATTCATTCATTCAATAATTGCACTTGAAAAACTGGGTGATATTAAAGTTAATAATGCCTGGTTTCATGACGAAGTTCCACCAGATGAACAAACTAATGACTTCAAAATAAAACTTATTGTTTTAGGACAGGAGATCAAAGAAATAGAACAAAAGAAATTTAGTCCAATACTAAAAGTCGAAGGGAATACAGGTTACTTCAAATTTTATAAAGAAGGTCCAAAAATTGAAATCGGTAAAGTTGGCACAAGAAAATATCGTTTACTGGTTTGTCTACTCGATACCCTAAAATCGGCAAGAACTGTAGATTCAGTTTTTGAAGCTATTAAGATAAGTAAGGATAAATCTGACACTTATTTGAGTGATCCATATATCTCTCCTAGTCGGAAACTTGCGATAATTCAAAATACAATGAAAGAATTACAAAAAATCGAAGGGCTGACTGGGAAAGTTGTACTTGAATTTCCTCATGGTAATCGAACTGTGTTATTAAAATTCAAACCTTAGCGAGGGTATTTTTTATAGAGGATTGATTTAGTTATGGGTATATATAAATATGACCCATATTTTACTTGATTTTTATGGATTAAAAATACAAAAACCCTCTCAATCCCTCTGGCCCCGTTCAGCTTAGAGGGTTCTTTATACTCTAAGCATGAGTAGCGAAGAATTAAAAATAAAGATTAAAATACCGGATCAAGAACCCGGAGATGCTAATTTGTTTCGATTGTTTGATTTTCTTCTCACAGACAAATCGCAACCTATTCTAGAGAAAAAAAGCGAGGCAATAAAAATAATTGAACCACTAGTATGAAAAATGACTTCAAAATTATTAATGACAGCGGAGATAAGAAGTATTTTACTATTATCCCTAATTACATTCTCAATCACTCAACACACCTAGATAGGGAAGTATATATCCAAATGAAAAGGATCACCGGAGAAGATGGAACGTGTTGGGCATCTCAAAAAACATTAGCCAAGCAATGTGGTATGAGTATAAATAGACTAAAAAAATCTCTAAGTTATTTATTAGATCATGGGTGGATAAAACAAATCGGGAAGAAAGAAGTAAATACAAAAGGAGGTATTCAAAAAGTAAATGAGTACAAGATTGCTGATTTATGGAAAATGTATATGGAGTTTTATGGAAACAAGAAAGGGGTGTCATTAGGTGATACAGCTCATGATAAAGGGGTATCACAAAATTGGGAAAGGGGTATCAAAGAAAATGATAAAGGGGTATCACTAAATGACGACAAAGAAGAACCTATTATAAATAATAACCAAGAAAGAATAATAATAGGGCAGGCTTCTTTAGAGAAGCAAATAATCGAAGCAATAAGTTTGTTCAGGGAAGTAAATCCAATGTATATGGAGTTTTATAAAAGTCCATATGAAAGAAAGGCGATGGGAAAAGTTATATCTGCATATGGGTTTGATAAAACAAAAAAACTTTTACTTTCTCTTTCTGAAATTGTATCAAAAAAATTCGCACCTAGAATAACTAAACCAACGGAACTAAAGCGTGATATTGGCAAATTTATATTATTCTCAAAACAACTACAAGAAGAGGAAAAGGAAAGAATGCGAAGACAATTATAGCTTGACTTGATTGTTCTTTAGCGACCTAATGTAGTAGGTCGATAAGAAATAAATTAAAAATTAATCAATAATTATATGGAAACAGTAATAAAGAAAAAAATAATAAGAGTTGCTACTTATAAACGAGTATCAACTGACGAACAACTAAAAGGAAACGGACTAGATGTTCAGGATGAAAAATTAAGAACTTTTGTATCACTGAATGATTATGTTTTAGATGAAAAACATGTTTATTCGGATAAAGGATTTTCTGGATCACTTTCATCTGAAGAAAGGCCTGGGATAAAGAAACTTATGGAGGACGCTAAAAAACATGAGTTTGATGTTGTGATAGTTTATAGATTAGATAGATTTTTCAGAAAAACTAGATTACTACTTGGTGCAATTGAAGAACTTGATAAATTAAAAATAGGATTCAAGTCCGTAACAGAGTCAATCGATACTACCACTAGTACTGGGCGATTTGTAGTGACTTGCCTTGGCGGAATAGCTGAAATGGAACGCGAAACCATCAAAGAACGAACGATGGGGGGAAGAGCCAAATCAGCAAGAGATGGAAAATGGATGACAGGAGTTCCACCATATGGATATAATCTTGATAAAGAAACAAAAAAATTAAATATAAACAAAGAAGAGGCAAAATGGATTAAAACATTCTTCAAGTGGATTGTTGTTGATCGTTTGTCACTCCGAGAAGTTCAACAGAAAGCAAACGAAATGAAAATACCCCTACCGCGCAGAAAGAAATCAGATAAAATAAGATTGAATCATTGGCACAAGAGAACGATTGGAAGAATGCTTACCAATGAAACCTACACTGGAACTGCCTACTTTGGAAAATATAAAAGACCATTCAAAAACCTTACTAGTTTGATTGATGAAAGTTTACTCAGAGATAAAAAGGATTGGATTGTTATTCAAGTTTCACCTATTATCTCAAGAGATTTATTCGATCAATGTACCCAACAGCTTATTAAAAATCGCGAATTTTCAAAGCGAAACCAAAAAAGAACATATCTATTTTCAAAGATTATATATTGTGGAGGATGTGGTTTCAAATTATTTGGGGGGTATCAACCATCTAGAAAGGAAGGTAATATAGGCACTAAATATTACCATGGATATTGCACTAAAGAAGAAGTTGGGGTCAGTAAACGATGCCCAACATGTGAACAAATAGCAGAGTCTCGTCTCATGCCAATATGGGATCAATTAAAAGAGATTCTGAAAAAGCCAGAGATAACATTAAATAAATTAACCAAATACAACTCTGAAAAGACAGAAGAAGATGATACAAAAGACGAGTTGGATCAAGTAAACAAAACTCTGCCCTCGATCATTGAAAAACGACAACGACTCGCAATACTATATGCTGATGGAGAAATAGAACATGATGACTATAAAAAAGCATTAATTGAATGCAAGGCACAAGAGGAACAGTTACGACAGGACCAGTTGAGATTAGAGCGAAAACTTCTCACTAGAAAAGAAATAAAAGAAGTAGCAAATATAATCAACGAGCAGTATAAAAGGTTGCTAGAACGGCTAGATTCACTTACCTATAACGAAAAGCAGGAGGCCATGCGGTTAATGCTCAGGAGAATTATAGTATACCCTAAAAGAGCTGAGGCAGAGATTGAGCTTAATTTCAATCCGGGAGAAGAGATGATCGTATCACCCTTTTTAGTGGCAAATGATATAATGTTGAGGGACAATGGTGCTTGACGAATTCCCAGAATTTGAAAAAAGAGTATTAGAATCTCTTCGCCAACCGCTTGAAGATAATATCGTTTCAATATCACGCGCCAAAGGTTCGGCCATATTTCCATCGAATTTTATCTTAGTAGCAGCGATGAATCCTTGTCCTTGCGGGAATAAAGGGAATAAACAAAAAGAGTGTATTTGTAAACAAGGGGACATTGATCGTTATAAAAGAAAATTATCAGGCCCAATTATGGATCGCATAGATATATGGGTGACAGTCGGGAATGTAGATTATGAAAAACTTTCAAGTGAAATACAAGAAGGGGAGAAAACAAATACAATAAAAGAAAGAGTGAAGAGTGCTCGTGATATACAAATAAAAAGATTTAAAAATTCTCCAAGAAAAATAAATACCAATAGTGAAATGAATGTGAAAGATTTAAATATTTACGCACCACTCGATGAGACAACAAAAAAACTTCTAAATCAAAGCGCTGAACGCTTACAACTCTCCGCTCGTGCATACCACCGCACCATCAAGCTCGCCCGCACCATCGCCGACCTCGAAGGAGTTCCCAATATTTCCCAATCTCATATTCTTGAAGCCCTCCAATACCGCCCCCGAGAATTTTAATAAGATAATTAATAATCTTTATTATTATATCAGTGTAACACTTGCAGACGGCCGTCACTAAGTGTTACACTTTAAAGATGAAGCCAAAAACTAAAAATAATAAATCCCTGTTTAAAAAAAGAAACCTTAGAGAAGGAGTTCAAACTTTGGGGAATATATTGCTTGCTGGTATTGCTGTTGCTGGTATAATTGGTGTTGCCGCTGTTGCTCCAAATGCAATGCAATTAGTTAAATATTTTGTTCCAGAAGATGATATAAAACGTCATTATAGATATCGTGCCAATCATAGCCTAAAAAAATTAATCACGGATGGTTATGTTCAAGAAAAAATAATAAATGGAAGAAAAACATTTTCACTAACAAACAAAGGGAAATTACGGTATGAATCTCTTAAAGAAAATAGACCAAAGAGGTGGGATGGGAAATGGAGACTTGTATCTTTTGATGTATATGAAAAGAGTAGAAATAAAAGAAATTTACTTAGAAAAGAATTACAATCATACGGCTTCCAAATGATCCACCAGAGTACATGGGTATATCCATATCCCTGTGATGAATATATTACATTATTAAAATCAGACTTATCTTTCGGAAAAAATGTTCAATATATGCTTGTAGAATATTTAGATATGCATGTGGAGCTAAAAAGAATGTTTAGTTTATAAAAACTGGAATATTTTTATAATTTATCTATAATTTATTTAAATTTACTACTTGCAACACTTAGTGACGGCCGTCTGTAAGTGTTGCAAGTGTGTAAATAAATATAGTAATGAGATAAATACCACTAGTTTAAATTTCTTTATCAAGACGCTTAGCTTCGGCCCAAGAAAGTTCATAAATTTTTTTCATGGCATCAGCGATTTCGGCACTTTCAATAATTATTCCAAGTTTTTCGCGCCAAGAAGCAATCATAACTTTAT
>Ga0265292_1001338_pt1 | contig 22077 bp, 25 predicted proteins | sample Munlanlewell296A_FD_189080 | JGI IMG/M metagenome (GOLD analysis project Ga0265292, IMG submission 189080) | Leachate microbial communities from a municipal landfill in Southern Ontario, Canada - Leachate well 296A | ecosystem: Engineered > Solid waste > Landfill > Unclassified | place: Canada... | reverse complement strand
GCCCACCCCTTCCACGGCAGCGTCCACAAAACTACGAGAAGAATGGTGAGTTGCGTCTGGGTATCAAGCAATAGCTCCGTTGTAAATGCCTGGCTAATCATAATGAAACGAAAATCCTCTTACGACCTTTTCTTTCCGAACAATATTTACTTCATTATAAATTATCTCGTTTTCTCCACCAACTCGGGTACTCGCCGGTGCGGAATGAAACAATATCGAAGATAAGCAATACGATGATTTCCGGGAGCACCGCGGCGTAGAACGTATCGCTCACCGAATGAGAAGAACGATCGGCGGCAATGAACACGGCGAGGAAAACAACGGTGAGCGCTACGGTAATTGTCCACCCCTGCCATGTTACCGGATAGTATGCGGCGAACCACTTCCAGAATTGCTTCGGCTTGAACCAGTATCTTCTCATATATTCTCTTCTTTGGCCCACGCGATTGTTTCCCCAAGATCATCGGGGGATTTCGGAAAAAATATCGGAATGTTGTTTTGCTTCGCCCATTCGATTTCCGCCTTCGCACCGCCTGATGTTTCCCAGCCGGGAATCGCGCACATAGCGTCGGCCGCCCGTTTCAAGAACTCAAAATCCATTGCCCTATAAAACTCCTCTGGAGCGCTCGCCTTCTCCTCGAAATGCTCTGTGTGGTTGTGAGCGCAAAAGAATGGCACGCTGGCGTTTGCAAGTGTGATCTGGTATTGTTCGGCGGTTCTTATGTTTTTTTCTATCGTTTTCCGTTCCCCATCTCCGAAATAAGGTCCGGCGATAAAAACAATTCGAGGTTTCCGTCCCGAGCTATGATTTTCCATGATAATCGTATTTGTTGGTATGCTTCCCTTTTGCCTTCTCAATAGGATATTTCAGCGCATTCTTCTCGAGTTTCTTCTCAATAGCATCGGCTAAATCAATATCTATGTCGCTCGCAAGCTCCAAAAGATAAATTGCGACGTCGGCAAGTTCTTCTCCAACCTTGTCTCTATGAGTTTTCACATGCTCCAAAACTTCCTCCGGAGACTTCCACTGAAAATGCTCGAGGATTTCAGCGGCTTCGAGTATCAGCGACAAAGCAACGTCCTTGTGGTTGTTGAATTTCCGCCAATCGCGCTCGTCCCGAAACTTATTGATCCGCTCCGTGAGTTCCCGTATGTCGGACATTGCCTAAGGTTTACGCCCACCGCTGAAGATGACGTAGAGGCCGAGGAGGATGACGATCCCGGGCCAAAATAAGTGCCACTCAAACCTGTATCCCGGGAATACTTGATTGAGAATCGCGATAACGCCAATAATAATAAATAAAATACCCACAACATTCCTTTTATCCGAAAGAGGCCTCTTGCTGTCTTTTGTCTTTTCCTTAATATTGCTCGCGACGGCTTGGACTCCCTCCCGCACGCCTTTTGCCACTTCCTGAATTTTGGCTTTCTTATCTACCGGCACATCCTCGCCTGGTTCCTTCGGAATGGCGAAAATAAGGACAAGATAAAAAACAAAAGCGAATCCCATACTCGCAAGAGCAAGAAGAAGAAAAACAACCCTCACAACAACCGGATCTATTCCAAAGTAATCCCCCATCCCGCCCGCAACGCCCGCAATGACGTGTTCTTTCCTGGAACGATAGAGTTTTTTATGTCCGCTTTCCATGTTTTTATTTTCGCATAATTCAGCTATGAATTCAAGAGTCTTGGAATGTAAGACGCGACAATTGCCGCGGTTTCGGCCCGCAGCGTTAATTTCCCAAGATTCAAGATCTTACAAGCATGTCTTTTCGCAAGCTCAATCTCTTCGGGATCCCATCCGCCTTCCGGGCCGACAAAAACGCCAATCTTTTTCGCCCACGTAAATTCTTTTTGATCCGGCTTCGCGCCTCCTGCATCAAAAAAAACGTTAAGGTCGTTCTTTTCGGCGCTGCGGAGCGCATCTTCAAGCTTCGCGGGTTTGCAGAGAGTTGGAACTATCCCCCGCCCCGACTGCTCGGCTGCTTCTTTGATAATCTTTTCGAGCCGCTCATGTTTGAAATCCAATTTCACCGTCCGAGCGCATAGGAGCGGCGTAATCTCTTTCACGCCTATTTCGGTTGCTTTCTGCACAACCAACTCAAAGTTTTCCCGCTTCAGTATTGAACAATATAATATTACATTTGTTTTCGGTTCGTTTTCATTTTTAAAAACCTCCTCAATCTCAACCTCGAGGAAATCATTTTTGAGATTAACGATCCTCGCTCGCGCCTCGTTTAACTTGCCGTCGGCAAGTAGAACTTCATCGCCGGGCTTCAGGCGCAACACGTTTCGAATCTGACTGACGAGCTCCTTATCATCGATCCGGAGTTTCTTTTTCAATAAATCAAAGTTGCCGATAAAACGGTGTCTTCTCATGAGAAAATAGTAAGTAGCTCATCCAGGTTTTTGATAGTGTGGGTTGGCTCTCCCGTTTCTTCGTTCGGCAACTCATTTGAAAACTTCCCGCGCTCCAGCCATATCGTCATACAACCATGTTGGTTCCCCCACCTAATTCCCCGAATGGTCCTGTCGTCAACAATCGCAGCCTCCTCTGCCGATACGCCGAGTTCCTGGAGCGTCTTCTCGTACAATTTACCCTTATTGCTCTCCGCAAATAGGATAAATTTGAAGTACTTTCCGATTCCGGTCTCTTGTATAATTAAATTCCGTTCTTGGATTTGAGGCTGTCCTTTCGTCGCAAGCGAAACAATCGCAAGTTTGTACTTCCCAGCAAGAGCTTGAACGACTTTTAACGCCTCAGGAAAGAATGTCTTGGTTTGAGGGTCGTAAAGTGTCCACCCCCAGTCAAAAATAATCGTTTTAATAGCCACGCCTATAATTCTACAATCTCCTCCCACGGCAAGCCAAGTTTTCCGAAATGTCCGTACGCGGCGGTTTGGCGATAGATTGGCCGACGGAGGTTCAGACGCTCGATGATTGCGGCAGGACGAAAGTCAAACTTCTCTTGCGCAAACTTTGATAGGTTTTCTCCTTTCTCGTTTACGGCTTCAACCATTAACGGCTCTGCTTTTCCTATGGCGTATGCGACCGAGATTAAGCACTTCTTCGCAAACCCGTGAGCAACGATATTTTTCGCTGCGAACCGCGACATATACGCCGCCGACCGATCTACCTTCGTCGGATCTTTTCCGGAAAAACACCCTCCGCCGTGCGGCACAAGCCCGCAATAGGTATCCACCATAATCTTTCTTCCGGTGAGCCCCGTGTCCGCCTCAAAACCTCCCTGCACGAATTTTCCGGTTGGATTCACGAGAATCTCGAGTGATGAAACGTCTCCAACAACGGGTTTAACCAGAGCTTCAACAAGCATGTCTCGTATTTTCTCTTGGCCCACATCTTTTGCGTGCTGGGTGCTTACCAGAACGGTTTTCATTTTCCCATCTTGGACAGTAATCTGTGTTTTTCCGTCTGGCCGAAGCCAAGGAAAAGCGGCGTTTGTTCTCCGCAACTTCTCAAGCCCGGCTGCAAGAGCGTGAACTTTTACCAGAGCCTCCGGCAAAAATTCTTTTGTCTCGTCGGTTGCGTAGCCGTACATAATCCCCTGGTCGCCCGCGCCTCCCGTATCAACCCCCTGCGCAATATCAGGAGACTGCTGAATAATATTTACGATTACTTTCAGATTATCCGCATATCCAATGTCGCGATACACGGCCCGCGCAATACCCTCAAAATCAACCTTCGCGGAAGTCGTGATTTCGCCTCCTATGACGAGAAGCCCGTGGCTTCCGAATGTTTCCACCGCAACGCGGCTCCGAGGATCCTGTTTTAAACATTCATCGAGGATCGCATCCGAAATCTGGTCGCACACTTTGTCTGGATGGCCGGACGTAACGCTCTCAACCGTGTATGTGTTTCCGTGGTACATAGGTATATAAAAATCGAAAAACTCTTCCCCAAGGAAAGAGTTTCTTCGCGTTATCTTCCCCTGTAGGGCCGAATGGAGCACCTTGAGTTGCCTCACACAACTTGGGTTGCCGCCGGATCATAGGGTCGGATCCCTCCCCGGACTCTTGATAATTAGCTATTCGATTGTAGTTTAAGTGTACTACGTCCGCCAAAGAGAAACAATAAACTTTTCCACAGGAATACTCTCGGATCAGCTGGTAATTTTTTCGGTTACCCTACGTATTGACTATAAGGTCGAACCTTGTTTATAACTAATGAGCCCTTTGGACAATCAAACGAGATGAAATCTCAGAAAGAGAGGGTGTTATGTATTCCGGAGTGCCGGTACTTCTCGAAAGAAGAAATGCATCCGAAGAAGCATTCCTCTCGACTTTGAGAGCGATGGGAACTCCAGGAAAGAGGATAGAGGCAGTTCTTCAAGCTGTTGCAACGCACGCCGATGAGAACTGGACGATCGTAGTTCTCCTTGCAAACCACGGCTGCCGGGTATTGGTTGAGGTCTACAACCCTTATCCGCAGAACAAGCTCGCAGAACACGAATTTCCCTTCCGAGGAACCGTCGGAGATCAAGACGATGTCGTCGAGGAAATCCGCGACGGATGCGTCTCGCTCTTCGAACGGGCTCGGAAACAATCTGCCACAGCAGGTATACCCGTTCCCACGTCAGTCAAGTAAGCAATTTACTATTCGGGGTTGGTCGTTGTGACCAACCCCGTATTTTTTATGAAGAATGTCCTTAAGAGGAAAATCGAGTAAACTTATTGTGTATGCAAACGAAAACAACGTGCCCCGACTGCGGTCCTGTTCCCATAAATCATACGGTTGAATGGATCTCGGCATTGTTTGATTGGCTTCTTTCTCCGTTTTCGAGTGTAGCGGATGCTCTCTGGAGAAAAATCGTGCCTCTTTTCTCCGGCGTGCATGGAGAAAAAATGATGCCGCCATTTTTTAGGGCGCTTGCTTTTCTGGGGCTTGGAAAAATTCTCTCCGATCCGGACGAAAAGGATTTAATGAGAATCAAATGCGTTTGGAAAGAAGCGAAAAAACGCGGAATTCAAATGTGGGAATTCCGTCCATTCAACATCAGGAAAGACCTCTTTGTGGCTCAACATAAGGATGAAGTACGAGTTTTCGACGGCCTTCCTCGGCCGCGAGGCGCGTATTCAAAGGGCCTCCTTTGGATGGACGATAAGGGAATTATGAAGAGAAAATTCGAGGCGGCTGGGATTCCCGTCGCGCGAGGCGGAGCATGTTTCACAAAATCGCGGGCTCTCGAGATATTCCAATCAATCTCACCGCCGGTGGTTGTAAAACCTCATACGGGCTCGCGAAGCAGACACACGACCACGCACATCATAAACAGAGACGGCCTCGTGCGGGCATTCTCTATCGCAAAACAGCTCTCTCCGTGGGTCGTAGTTGAAGAAGAGCTCGACGGCATGGTGTTCCGAGGAACGATTGTCGGAAACGCCGTAGTCGGAGTGATACGAAGAGAACTCCCCCGGGTCATCGGGGACGGGAGAAGAACCGTTCACGAACTTGTAAAAGAAGAAAACAAAAACCCTCTGCGGCACGGGCCCACTTTTCATGAGATTCCGATAAACGACGAGGCAGAAACAGAGCTCGCGCGACAGGGCTTAACCCGGAGAAGTATTCCCGCCCAGGGGCAATCCGTCACCTTAAACCAAAAAGTGGGGCGGGGGTCGGGAGGAACGACAACTGACGTTACCAATCGCGCGCACCTGGAGAACATCTCGCTCCTTCTCGAGGTTCGCAAAGTTGTCGGCGACCCGCTTATCGGGGTTGATTTTGTAATGAACGATATCGAAAAATCCTGGAAGAACCAGAAACGGTGCGGCGTCATCGAGTGCAACAGTCTTCCCTTTCTCGATCTCCACCACTATCCGTTCCTAGGCCGTCCGCGAAACGCCGCCGGAGCGCTCTGGGATATGATTTTTCCGGATTTATCTTTCTCCACAACCCAATCACCCAAAAGCTCCAGAAACTCGTCGCGGCGGGCCTCCATTCCCCGTTCTTCAAAATGATCTACAGGGTGGTCTTCAGGGGTTTCTTCGTAATGACCCCGCACCTCTCGATCCTCAAAAATCCGCAGATGGTATTGCCATTCGAAATCTTGCTGGCGGCGCAAACTTAACACCTGTCCATCATCGGTCCAAGCAATAAAATGGTTGCCGAAGCCCTTGGTTTTCAGGTACTCAACAAAGTCCTTCATCGTACGGCCGGGCGCGAGCCACCCGAGATGGTATGACTGCCGTCCGTGATGCCTTACGATCCCTATCTTAGTTAAAAAATCCCGCACATACGGGAAAAGCGGCGTAATGAAAGACCAGAAGGTTTTCTTGATGCGAGTTGACGGTGGCATACTGTTATTCCTGTCCCGCAACGGGCAATTGGTAAAGCGATGTTTTGCCAGTAAGTATTTTGTAGAGGTTCTCGATGAAGTCGCCGCCGGCATAACCGATGATAAGGGCCAAAGCCGGCGTTATGGATGGCAGGCCCAAAAAGGTAATACCCAAATCTTTTGTAACCCAAGCCGCGAGGAGCCCCACTGCGCCGGAAACGGCAACGGTGAAAGCAAAATAACCGGGCATGAAGGGAACGTTTTTATAGGAACCCCGGTATTTAATGTACCCCACGAGTCCCCGCACCACCCCGCCCACAAATCCTACGAGGAGAACTAAAAGTAAATCTGGCATAGGTTTATTCTAACATATCGCCGCAAAGCTGCGAGGCGTACCAACTCCCAAATCTGAAATGGTGGTCCGTCTCCAAAGATTGCTCGAACGTGGAAAATGATTCTGTGGCGCGACTCATTGAGTATTCTCAGACAGAGTCACTCCCGGTTGATTAGCAAGCAACGATTCAATCTCTGTCGTCACACGGTCGGCTACTTGGTGAACCTAAACGTATCCAACATTGTCGAAATATCTCTTGCGGGCTCTGCGCCAACGAAATGAATGCCGAAATCGTAATACAAACCGGCATGCTTAACGGTCATGATGCGGTTCTTGAAGCCAGTTTTTTGGTCGCAAACTTCTTTAGTCGACCAAGATGTGTTGCAATAATCAGCTTGGAACACTCTTGCGCCTGCAAAGTCCACTTCTTTTACCCCTATGAAATCAAGCCCCGGGCCAAAGCGCGATCGGTAGCAGGTTATTTTATCGGCGAGATCAGCGGCGAGATAACAACCAACGTTAGGCCTAGTCGCGACGTTGATAGTGATTGCGTTATCGAAGGCAGCGGGAGATGTGGAAAGATAGAAGTCGGCTTCATCGGCCGTGGGGGAATTTGCGATTGGGCCGGCACCCGGAATATCCACCATGCCCGAATAGCCAGTTGGAGGGTACTTAATCTCGTATCCATACTTAGTGTTGCTGTAGAGCAACCAAGTGGATGTATCGACGGGGGTGCTTGTGGTTGTTGATGCCGTTGTCGGGACCGTTTGGTTCGAAGTTTCAGATTCAGTCGATTTGGGGTTGAAGGAATTCCAAGCGAGGCCGACGACAAGGACCGCCACAAGAACAAGGGCGACCGCAACTAAAACAATGGTTCTTTGATTTGTTTGACCACTTGAGCGTTCAGGCATGGCAAAGGAAAATTGCAAGGAAACTTCTTGCTTTCATGCTAGCGCTATCAAGTGGAGCTGTCAATTTTTGCCGCACTGACATGACAATATTTTGCCTAGACATCTAAACTTGCACTCTTTGCACGTCGTTGTGGACCTGAGGGAAATCGAATCCCTGTCTCCGCAATGCGAATGCGGCGTATTACCACTATACTACAGGCCCAAGGGTGAGGGGCGAATGTTCCCGATTTACTCAAATCTCCGATTTGATTGTAAATCGCAATCCGCCAAAGCGTAAGCGGCGGAGGACCGTATTCTACCACTGAACCATAGGCCCCGAACCTACACGAATCTTAGAGGAATAAGCGGTTGCTTTCAAATGTTCTGCGGCCGTAGGCACAAATGTGCCTGCGGCCGCAATGAAGTGGAGTTAAGCTACGAATCGGATCTCGGTGTTCACGGTATGGCCACGCTGGTCATCCCAAAAAACGAGATGTCCGCGATCCTCGTCGTGATTCTCGTAGGGAACCCCGAGAGCCAAAACCAGGTTCAGCGCCTGGAGAATTCTTGCTTCAGCCGGAAATTCCTGGGCAAGATCTAGAATTTCTTCTCCCCGCAGGAGTGCCCGGCTGATTCTTTCCAAAACTTCCGGTTTCTCATCCCGCGGAATGGTGGAGTGAATCCCCACCACAAAAACGTCTTCTATCGTGGGGTGGTGAGAAACGCTGAACCACAACGATCGGTTCTCTGTATTTTCCGCATCTTCGGCTGACAAGGTGATTCTCCTTTCTAGAAGAAAAGAATGGCGTTCTCGCTCTGCGATATTTATAAGACGTTTACCGGAGCTTTGTCAAACAAGTTATCCCTGCTCCAATTTCATCGAAAGGATCTTCGATGTGCCGTCTTCATTCAACGTAACGCCGTAGAGCACGTTTGCAACTTCCATGGTGGCGCGGTTGTGAGTTACAATCACGAACTGCGTCTTTTTTGAAAACTCCCTGAGCATCTCGGCGAAACGCCGGGCGTTCCGGTCGTCGAGAGGCGCGTCGACCTCGTCAAGCACAAGAAAGGGCGGCGGACTTACGGAGATCAATGCGAAAAGCGCCGCAATGCCGACCAAGCTTCGCTCGCCTCCCGAGAGCACTTCAAGCGAGTTAATGCGCTTTCGCGGCAAGCGAAGATCGAGCTCGATCCCCCCTTCTGACTCGTCTTCTTCCTCCTCCGCTTCCTCTGGCTCTTCTTCGCCTTCTATTTCAACATCTCCCTTTATCGTCGGGCGTTTCGGTATCACGAGTTTAAGCTTTCCGTGTCCTCCGCTGAACATTAAACCGAAAAACTTATTGAATTCCTCGTTGATCTTCACGAGCGATTGCGTAAACTCGCCGTGTATCTTTTCCTTTAAATCTTGGATGAGCTGTGCCAGGTCTTCTTTGGCTTTTCCCAAATCTTCCGATTCCCGACTGAGGAATTCATAGCGGGTTTCGGTTTCTTTCGCTTCTTTCATCAACGCCTCGTCAACTTCCCCGATACTTGCCAGGTCGCCTCGCAGCTTAAAAATCCTCCTTTCGACAAGAGCCATATCCTCGTTTCGAAATGCGGGATCAATGGCTACGCCCTTGAACTCTTCCGATGTACGTCCCGCTTGTATGATTTGATGCTCCAATTCCTGAAACCGGAGTTCCAGCCGCTCTTTTTCAAAGAGCTTGCTTTGATTTTCTTTTTCCCATTTCTCAATCTTGTCTTTCGCCGCCTCAACGGCCGCAACCGCAGCCTTAAATGCATGGTAGAACTGTTCCTGGTTTTTCTCGAGAAGTTTTTCCTGGTCTTTAAGTTTTTTAATGTTTTCCTCGAGAAGATCGAGGTCTTTTTTGATCTTTTCGAATTGGGATTTCAAGCTCGTGGGCACCTCTGTGACTCCCTTTCCTGGTTCATCTCCCAGCACCAAGTCAATATCTCCAATCACGCCTTGAATCACGCGATGGATCTCGTTCATCTCCTTTCCGGCCGCGCTTTCAAGTTGATGTTTAACCTTTTTTATGAGACCGAGGAGTTTCTCAAGCGATTGCGGGCGCGGCGATTCAATATTCGCGCGCTGTAGTTCAATTTGCGCCTCAAGGCGTCCGAGATCCTTCTGGAGCGTGCTCCGTTTCTCGAAAAGATCCTGGGTTTGTTCCTTGATTTTCTTCAGTTCCTCCCGCTCCTTCGGTTGGCTCGCTTCAACGTGCTTCTCTTTAGACTCGGCAACGCGGCGTTCTTCCTCAAATATATGGAAGTGTTTCTTGTGGTCTTCAATTTCTTTTTTTGCCGCGGATATTTTCCCTTGCAGTTCCTGCCAGGTCGAACCGAAAAACTGGTTTTCCAGGTTTTTAAGCTCTTCTTCGAGCGATTCCCGCTTCTCCCACCGGCTCGTCTGACGCTTCAATGACCTAAGGTGCGGCAAAATTTCCTCGGTCAGCGCTTTTACTTTTTCCAGATTGATCTGGCTGTTTTTCAACCGGCGCTCGGCATCGAGTTTTTTAATCTGATATTCCCGAAGACCAAGAATCTCTTCGATCATTTCCCGCCGGTCGGTCGGCGAGGCCTGAATAAACATATCGCTGTTCCCCTGCGTTACGACAATCAACCCCCGGCTCCCCAGCCTCGCTTTCGCGAAGAAATCGATAAGATCGCGGAGGAGAATCTCCGACTTATTTAAAAAATAACGGCTTGCGCCGTCACGCCGCACCTCGCGAAGCACGGTTACTTCTTCGAAATCCACCGGGAAAAATTTATTTTTGTTCTCAAAATGAAGGCTCGCCTGCGCGAGCCCCACGCGCGGACGCTTCGCGGTGCCCGCAAAGATTAGGTCTTCAACCTTGCCTCCGCGGAGATTTTTCGCTTCACGCTCACCGAGAAGCCATCTTATGGCGTCGACAATATTCGACTTCCCCGAACCGTTCGGGCCGACAATCGCGGTAATGCCCGCCGGAAATTCCAAAACCGTCCGCTGAGCGAACGATTTGAACCCGTTGAGCTCCAGCCGTTTAAGAAAGTTTGCCATTTTTATAACGACGCACCGCGTTCTTTGCGGCCTCTACCTCCGCTTCTTGTTTTGACGAACCTTCGCCCTCGGCGATCAAATCGTCTTTGAGATATGCCCCAATCCTGAATGTTTTCTTATGGGCAGGCCCGTCTTCTTCGATAACCCGATATGTCGGCGTGACTTTAAACTTGTCTTGCGTGTATTCCTGAAGTTCGCTTTTTGAATCTTTATAACTTTTTGTTTTCAGGACCTCTTCAAGGTGTTTCAAAACAAATTTCTCGATGAACGTTTTCGCCGCTCCGAATCCCTGATCTAAATACATCGCTCCGATCAAGGCCTCGAATGCGTTCGCAAGGATGACTTCTCTCGCCTTTCCTTTGTCCCGGCTTTCTCCCTTTGACATCAAGATCGCTTTCTCGAGATCGATTTCCTGGGCAACCCGCGCGAGCATCTGATAGTTCACGAGCGCAGCGCGAAGCACGGTAAGCTGGCCCTCGAGCCAGTTCTTCGATCGTTTGAACAATTCTTCGCTTACGATGAGTTCCAGCACCGCGTCGCCGAGGTACTCGAGACGTTCATTATTCGCCAAACCGGAATCTGGATATTCGTTTAAATACGAACGGTGCGTTAAGGCCTCGGTAAGCAAGCTCTGGTTTTTGAATTGTATCCCAATTGTTTTTTGGAGCGCATTCGTATTCATTGCGGATTATGTGGTTTTTCCCTCTTTAGGTTTTTCGTTTTTCTTTTTTGAAACATCTTTTGCCGCTTCCTTCGGTTCACGTTCCCGATAAATAGTCCCCATCACTCCATTGATAAACTTCGCGGAGTTCGGGCCGCCGTAGTTCTTCGCAACTTCAATTGCCTCATTGATCGCAACTTTCGGGGGCACTTCGTTCGGATCGGCATACAAAAGTTCGTAGAGCCCCACGCGCAAAATATTCCTGTCGATAATCGCGATTTTATCGAGCGGCCAGTCCGGCGCGGCGCGGACGATTGTCGCGTCAATTTCTTTCATATGCTCCGCGATGCCTTTCAGAATTCTCCAGGCGAATTCCGGCTCGTCAATGCCCGGAGCAAATTCGGCGAGGTTGCGTTCGAGAATTTCCGTCAAATCTTTCTTCTGACGATAAAAATCCCATTCATAGAGGGATTGGAGAAGGACGGTTCGTACGAGGTGTCGGGTTGCCATGCCAATTTTGTCTAAATTTTCGAGCCAAATTGTGGCGAAGAAAATTTAGCCACAAGATTGAGCACCCCGCCAATGGCGGGGTAAGGGTTTTGTCCGTAAGATTTCTGCGTCATGAACTTGAAATTTTACACAAAACCGCTTACTTCTTCCCGCACTGCCCGCAGACGCGATGCGCCATCTTCGGCCCGCTACAATTTGCACAAACAAAAAGCCGCACTTTTTTCATAGCTAAATGCGACCGTCTGCGGCCGACTTTCCCGTGTGTATGATGTTTAACCGGTACGCCACCCATGCCAATTTTGTCTAAAATTTCGAGCTCAATTTTAGGGCAAAGAAATTTTAGCCACAAAACTGAGCATCCCGCCATAGGCGGGATCGCCTTACGACCTGCTTCAATAATAAATCATCCCTCTCAAAAAAGCAATTTCACCCCGCCTTTGGCGGGGTACAAGATTTCTCACAAAAATTCCTACGCGCGATGCTTAGAATTTTTTAGAAATCTAATAAACGTCAACCGATGCGCCTTGCTTGGCCCATGCCTTTTGAGGGCCCGAAAGTGTGCTGATGTTCCATACCCCTTATGGATATGAAATCCGTACTTCGGATACTTTCGGGAAAGCCGGTCCATAAGGCGATCTCGCCACACTTTTGCGATAATCGAAGCGATTTTGATAGCTGGGATTTTCTGGTCTCCTCGCACAACCGTTTTGGCATTCGGAAAGTGCTTGTTTTTCCCAAGGAACAGTCCTCCGTCAAGAAAAATCTTGTGATTGGAAGACTTCAAACGATGCTGTTCCTGTAGTTTCTTAAAAGCCCGCAATGCGGCCCGGTTGGCTGCCTGCGAAATGTTTATACGCTCGATAGTTCTCGGGTACACTCGCGCAATCGCGTAAGTTATTTGAGAGTGGCTCTTAAGATACCGGGACCATTCTGCTCTCTGTTTTTTGGTCAGATGCTTTGAATCGCGAAGTTTCCCTAATTTTGGATTTGAAATTGACTTTCCGTTACGGATCGCAGCCGCGGCGACAACCACCGGCCCCGCAAGCGAGCCACGTCCGACTTCATCAATGCCAACGGTAAACTTCATTAAGTTTTATAGTATCAGAAACATGTCGCAACGAAAAAGGCCCCGGAAGTGAATTCCCAGGGCCTTTTGATTTTACGGTGTTAGTACCGCGTTATCGTTGCACCATCCCAAGCACGGCTCGTGCTTCGGGGATGGTGTAGTATTCGTCGCCGATTTCCATGGCACCCCTGCTGGATGAGATCAATATCCAGGGCTGCCCCTCGTGCGGTATCGCGTGGACAAGTGTATACCTCATACCCGCAGCATCGACATCGACAGAGGGGTGTTCCCACGAAATTCCACGAAGTTTAATCCAGAACGGTTGGCCAGATCCGATGTCTCCGCGAAGACTCTCCCGTCCAGCGATCCGGAAACCTTTAAGGCGACCAGAGAGTTTCTTCTCGAAGTCATTGAGGAACATTTCCAGTTTCCTGAATTCCTCCTCCGACACCAAAAGAGCGGTCGAGGGAGGTGCTTGCGTTTTCATAAGCGTCTCCTTCTGGTTGGCTAGGACAGCACGAGGTGCGTCAACAACCTTCTGCGAGCCGTCAGGATTGGTGACGGTCTCGTAAACGGACATCAGATCGCCTCGGGAACCATCGCCGCGGCGCCGACGTTAAGGCCAAGCATCAGGCGGAGGTCGGGAACCGAGAAACTGCGGGTTGCATCGCCCACGGTGACCCGAAGGACCCAGCGGCCATCTTGGATATAGGCGCTGTGGAAGATGTAGGTCACGCCTTTCGGTGTGATCTGCGGCTTCGTGCCTGGAACACCGATAGCCTCGAGGAATATGGGGCGATTCGCGGAAAACACCCCGTTGCGAACCATGTCGTCGAACTCCGCGAGTCGTCCACCCCGAACTGGCTTGCCGCCCTCGCGCTCTAGATCCGCGAAAAACTGCTCGAGGGTCTCGTGGGGTTCAAGCGGGTTGATTATCTGTTTCATAGCGCCGTCCTTTTCCTAAGTTTTGAGTGCCTTGTTGCTATTAACCAATAAAGCACATTGCTTATTTTCTGTCAAGATAATTCTGTTCCGCAACGATGGCTTTCGTATCCCCGCTACGGAATGTTATCCACAACCACCATTCTCTTTTGACAGACCTCATGGTACAGTTTCCCCTAACGAGCATGCGTGCACATCATTCTTCTCCGCCCCTCCTGCCCACTCCATTAATTTTTCTCAAGCAATCTTCTGAATTTAGAAATTCCCCCTTAGCCAGGGGGAATTTTTTTGGTCGATATCAGAAACACGGTAAATATTAATTAACCACTATGCAATCTACAACTCTCACAACCGCACGCCTAGAAGCCTTTGCCACGAACGTCGGCAGAACATTCTTGGAAAAGAAGGGGTTTACCGAATTATTCCCGCCCCGCATCGTGCGGGCTTCCGGCGCCTGCGAGAACATTAATACGCTCTTCGATGTGAGCTCCGAAAAAAACAAAAACTGGTTTGGAAAGCCCGGCAAAAAACACAAATCCTATCTCGCCCAAACTGCCCAACTCTATCTCGAAGCTTTCGTGCCCTACCTCGATAAGGTCTATGCAATCGGACCGAGTTTCCGGGCAGAGGCGGGAAATGACAAACGCCACCTTACCGAGTTTACGATGATCGAGATTGAGTTCGCGGGAAACTTCAAAGAATTACTTGGTTACATCGAGAGCTTTGTGTTTACAATTGCGAATCGGCTGGCAGGCCTCCGATCCCAAGAGTATCAACTGCTTGGCCTCACATCCCGCGACGTGAAACGGTTACGTCGGATAAAACCGATATTCCCAAAAATCACATACGATGAAGCAATCAAACTTCTTGGCCTGAACTGGGGCGACGATATCAAAAGCGGTGACGAGCGGCGTCTTGTAAAAATGTTTGATAATCACCCCGTCCTTATTACCCACTATCCGGACCCGCAGTGGGACCACGGCAAGGAAATTGAAGTTGAGAAATTCTTCAATATGATCCCTGACCCAAAACACCCGGGGCGCGTCCAGTCGGCGGATCTTATTCTCCCGATTTCCGGTGAAGCAGTCGGTTCGGCCGCGCGCATAAGCGATTACCGAACGCTCAAAAAACGCCTGGAACATTCACGGATGTTCAAGCGCCTCGAAGAGCTGGGCGGAAGTATGGCCGATTTCTCCTGGTATGCGAAAAGGATTCAAGAAAAATCCGTCCCGCACGCGGGCTGCGGATTCGGTATGTCTCGCATCCTCCGCTGGCTCAAAAATACCGACGACATAAAAAAGGCGGTGGCTTTCCCTTCGAACCAATACAATATTATTTAGTGAATTCTGGTGTTGGCCCCGCCTTCGGCGGGACATAAGGATCGCTAAGCGAGTTCTAATGTGCGCGGGAGAGGATTCGAACCTCCAAGCCCTTGCGGGCGCTACCACCTCAAGGTAGTGCGTCTGCCAGTTTCGCCACCCGCGCGCGTTTCAAAATGCTATCTTAAAAAACTGCGATTTTCAAGCTAAGAACGTCTTGATCTGATGATTCTCGCTATCGCTCCACCGAGAAACACCAAAGCAATAACATTGAGGATAAATCCAAAAAAATTGACCCTGACCGAGAGATCGGGAGGGCAGCCTGGACTATAGAAACTTAAAACACCGAAAGGAAACCCTGTGATTTTCTCTGTGATCACGCACGCATACATTGCTCCGGGTTCAGGCGGAGTGATCCGTTGATAAATCGAAATCGATCCCGCCGAAAACGAGGCAATAGAAATTGGCAAGAAGCTCAGAACTATCGCCACAACAACAAGAAAAATTATCTTCTTATCAATACGCATGAGTTACACCGACACCCCCAACTTCTGCCGCGTCCGCGCGCCGGACATCTTGCGAACAAAATACAACTTTGAGCGATGCACCTTTCTGGGAGCCGAGAGAATTTCCACTTTCGTAAGGAGCGGGGAATGAATCGGGTAGGTTTTTTCCATGCCAACGGCCGCGAGGACGGTTCGTACCGTAAATGTTGCTCCCGCTTCCGATCCGTGTTTCCGGGCGAGGACCAACCCTTCGAGGGTCATTTTGTCGTACACAACGCGCACCTTCGCGCCGGGCCGTATTTTCTTTAAAATTTCTTCTGCGATCATAATTATTTTTTTACAAGATTTTTGATTTTTTTTACCAATTCATCGATGGGGATTTTCACTTTTACAAAATAATCCACCGCGCCAAGCCGCTTCGCTTTCTCCATGTCGCTATCCTGCCCTAAGTTGCTTACCGCAATGACGGGAATTGGATGCAACTGCGGATCAAGCGAGATCCGCTCCAGAATATCAAATCCCGATATCTTCGGCATAATAACGTCGAGCACGATCAGGTTTGGCCGAAGCTCTTTTAGAATCGCGAGCGCCTCTTCTCCGTCAAAGGCCTGCGTTACGCCAAAACCCTCCCTTTCCAGCCTGTTTTTAAGCAGTGAGGAAAGGAAGTGGTCGTCTTCAACGATTAATATCTGCGGATTCTCTGGCATTGGTTTCATTATACGTTACCTTCCACAAAAGAGCTTTTTAGTTGTCCCAACACTCATCCTCCTTGCTTTATGCACAAGAGAACGATCGATCGTTTGCATTTGACATAAGTTCACAATGAAACATCGCGAACGTATCAAATGATTAGTTTAATTGGTCCACGCACAGCTTCCGCTACGCGTGCCTTGTTACGACTTCGCCCATGTCACCGAGCTGAGACTGATTCGCGTAAGCGAATTTCATCTCTTCCCGGCTCCCTTGGCGTGACGGGCGGTGAGTACAGGACTCGAGAACGTATTCACCGCGGCGTGCTGATCCGCGATTACTAGCGATTCCGGCTTCATGGGGGCGAGTTTCAGCCCCCAATCCGAACTGAGACCGGATTTGATGGGATTTGCTCCGCCTTACGGCTTCGCGTCCCATTGTTCCGGCCATTGTAACACGAGTGTTGCCCAGGGCATCAGAGGGCCATGCGGATTTGACGTCATCCCCTCCTTCCTCCCCGCCCGGAAACCACGAGACATGAATCACGTATCACGACTCACAAAAATTTTGTGCATCGTGCTACGTGTGTTGTGTATCATGAACTCTGGGCGGGGCAGTTTCGCGTGACACTTGTAACACACGATAGGGGTTGCGCTCGTTACCCCACTTAAGGGAACACTTCAAAGCACGAGCTGACGACAACCATGCAGCACCTGTCCTTACGGTCCCTTGCGGGAGGGCCACCGTTTCCGGCAGCTTTCCATAAAAATTTCAAGCCCTGGTAAGGTTTCTCGCTTACTGTCGAATTAAACCTCATGTTCCACCGCTTGTGCGAGTCCCCGTCTATTCCTTTGAGTTTTAAGCTTGCGCTCGTACTTCCCAGGCGGCCTGCTTAACGCGTTAGCTACGCCGCTCCGAGGGTCGATACTCGAAACAGCTAGCAGGCATCGTTTAGGGCGTGGACTACAAGGGTATCTAATCCTTTTTGCTCCCCACGCTTTCGCATCTCAGAGTCAGGAACGGTCCCAGTACACTGCCTTCGCCTTTGGTGTTCCGCACGATATCAACGGATTTCACCCCTACACCGTGCGTTCCGTGTACCTCTAACCTCCTCTAGTCGTGTCGTATCCGTGGCACTTCCACCGTTGAGCAGTGGGCTTTAACCATAGACGCACACAACCTCCTACATGCTCTTTACGCCCAATAAATCCGGATAACGCTTGAGGTCTACGTATTACCGCTGGTGCTGGCACGTAGTTACCCACCTCTTTCCGTTAGGTACCGTCATTTTTACGATTAAATAAAAATTCTTCCCTAACTACCGCAGTTTACGACCCGAAGGCCTTCTTCCTGCACGCGGCGTCGCTCGATCAGGCTTTCGCCCATTGTCGAATATTCTCGACTGCTGCCTCCCGTAGGAGTACGGACCGTGTCTCAGTTCCGTCGTTGGGGGTCAGGCTCTCACCTCCCCTACCGGTCATAGCCTTGGTAGGCCGTTACCCTACCAACTAGCTGATCGGGCCTAGGTCGCTCCCAGAGCATCTTGCGATTTTACTCCGACGCCCTTGCGGGGTCGGAGACCATCGGGAATTACCTCACCTTTCGATGAGCTATGCCCGACTCTGGGGTACGTACCAAGGTGTTACTAACTCGTTCGCCGCTAAACCAACTTCTCCGTTGTCTTGATGTAATCGCAACTTCTTCAAAATTGGTTCCGCTCGACTTGCATGCCTTATCCACGCCGCCAGCGTTCATCCTGGACCAGGATCAAATCCTCTGAAAAAAGAATTTTGCTCGTCGCGACGTGCGCTCCTCCGCATGAAGCAGTCAGAGTGACCATCGCCGAAATCAAATCCTTAAAGTCAATTTAAGCTCTCAATTGAGGAGCTTAAATTGATCGTGATCCGCCTCGCGGCGAACCACTACCATTGGGACAACTAAAAAACTCTCTTATATTTACCAGTCCTTCGATTCCGCTCAGTCCGCCAGCCGGCGGATTAAGCTTCTCGAAAGATTCCTATATTCAATTGTGAAAAGGCGGTCATCAACATCGCAGGGTATAGTATAGGGATTAATTCAGCCCTGTCAACCCGTAAATAGGTATAATAGAATAGTGAATTCAAGCTTCCCCAAGGGTTTCTTTTTCGGCGCCGCTACCTCCGCCCACCAAGTTGAAGGCGGTAACCACAACGACTGGACCGAGTGGGAAAAAGAAAACGCCGAGCGTCTGGCAAAAGAAGCGGCTAAAAAATCATGGCCTGATTTTATTTTAAAGAACTACCCCAATCCCCTCCAAAAAGAAAATTATATTTCCGGCAAGGCCTGCGACCACTATAACCGCTTTGAAGAGGATTTTGATTTAGCGAAAAAACTCGGCCACAACGCTCACCGATTCTCTATCGAATGGTCCCGCATCGAACCGCTCGAAGGAAGATTTAACGAAAAAGAAATTCAGCACTACAGGCAAGTTATCCGCGCGCTTCGGAAAAGAAATATCGAGCCATTCGTGACGCTATGGCACTGGACGCTCCCATTGTGGGTCCGCAACATCGGTGGCTGGGAGAATAAACAAGTTGTTTCTTATTTTTCTCGTTATGTTCAGAGGGTTGTTCAAGAGTATCGCAGCACTGTGCGTTTTTGGATCCCGATCAATGAGCCGGAATTCTACGTCGGGCTAGGATATATTATGGGTACACAACCGCCAGCCGTGAAAAATATTTTCAGGGCCAACGTCGCTCTGAGAAACCTTGCGGCTGCGCAAAGGAGTGTCTATAAGATAATTCATGAAGCCCATCCTAGCGCCGAAGTCGGCGTAGCTCAAGCCACAAACCATATGTTTCCGTATAAGAACCTCCTACGGAATAAAATCTTCGTAAAAATTCTTGAATACGTTCAAAATCGACGATTTTTAAACCACGTCAACGGCACATACGACTTTGTAGGCATTCAGTATTACCAGTCTCTATTCGTGAACTTCAAATTCGGCAATGGACAATGGGGGCTCGAAAAAATACCGCCGCCGCAAGATCAAGCGAGTGATCTTGACTGGTTCATCTATCCAGAGGGCGTATACCGTATGCTCAAACTGATGGCGCGATATAAAAAGCCAATTTATATAACAGAGAACGGGATTGCTGACTCGCGCGACATTAAGCGTGCTGATTTCATCAGGGAACATCTCGTCTGGGTTCAAAAGGCTCTTCGAGAAGGCGTAGACGTGAAGGGTTATCTCTACTGGTCACTCCTGGACAATTTCGAAATGCCGAGACTCGACGGCTTCTGGCCGCGCTTCGGTTTGGTGGAGGTGGATTATTCCGCCAAAGGCGGATCCGCCTCGGGCGGAAAAACGCTGAAACGAAAAATCAGACCAAGCGCACTTACGTACAAAAAAATGATTGCCGAAGTGCTCCGTACATGAATTGGCTCTCTGTTTCTCTTGTCGCGCAGATAATCCTCGGCACATCTGCGGTTTTCGACAAGCTACTGCTTAGGCGGAATTTTTTCGATCCGTGGGTATACACTTTTTGGACCGGCATCTTGGGACTTCTTGTTGTTTTTTTTATCCCCTTCACGGGATTTCACGCGGTTCCGCTCATAACCGTTTTCACAGCCCTCCTCGCGGGAGGAACATTCACGCTTGCTTCGTTTTTCTTTTTCCTCGCTCTCAAGAAAAGCGATGCATCGGTTGTCCTTCCGATTATCGGGGGCCTCGCTCCCTTGTTCACGTTCCTCGTGGGGCTCGTGCTCCTCAAAGATTTTCTTACCACGGGAGAACTCATCGGCTTCGTTTTGCTCCTCGTCGGCGGCGTAACTCTCCTCGGTGCGGAAAAGAAAGCGCCACGACTTCAGATATTCGGAATTGCGCTTATCTCCGCCGCGCTCTTCGGTCTCTCAAATGTTCTTACAAAAATTGTTTTTAACGCGAGTCCTTTTATGACAGGTATGATTTGGATCCGACTCGGCGGCGCACTGCTTGTCGCTCTCCCGCTCGCGTTTCGCGCTTTGCGCGTCCGGGTTTTAAAGTCAACGCACGAAAGCACTGGCACAAATCGGACGCTCTACCTCACGAACCGCTTCTACGCCGGGATCGGAGGAATCTTGGGTGTTTGGGCTATTGCGCTTGGGCATCCGGCCCTCGTCGATGCTTCGGCAGGTTTGAAATACGTGGTGATCTTCCTCGGCGCCTGGCTTCTGCTCCGCGAATCGTTTCACGGCAAAGTGCTTTTCATAAAACTTACAGCGGCTATTCTCATTGTCGGAGGTCTCGCCTGGCTTGGATTTGTTGGGTATGTCAGAAGCACCCCTCTCCCTCCCCCAATTGCAGTAACATGGGGAGTTACGTTTTCGGAACTCATGAGCAAACGGCTCAATCTCGATTGGCGGGAAAACTACCGTGCGATTCTCGACGATCTCCGCCCGGGCGGAGTGCGACTTGTCGCGTATTGGGATCGCGTGGAGCCGAACCGCAGCGAGTTTGATTTCGCGAACCTCGATTGGCAGATGGACGAAGCGTCAAAAAGTAATATTCCGGTTATCCTTGCGATCGGCCAGAGAGTTCCCCGGTGGCCGGAATGCCATTATCCGGAGTGGCTCAATCAAAACGACAACGAGCTTCGGGAAAAAGAACTCTTAAAATACATAGGTACGGTAATCGAGCGATATCGAAGCCATTCCGCGCTTTACCTGTGGCAAATCGAAAACGAACCGTTCCTCCTCTTTGGCGAATGTCCGCCGGTAAACCCAAAGTTTCTTGACCAAGAAATTGCCCTCACGCGAACCCTCGATCCGCAGCATCAGATCCTCCTCACCGACGGCGGAGAATTCGGAAATTGGTACCAAGCTTCGCGGCGCGGAGACGTGTTTGGCGCAACGCTTTATAGGAAGGTGCACAACAGGTTTTTCGGCTATATCACTTATCCCCTCACCCCGGAATTTTTTCCACTCAAGAAATCGGTGGTACAATTTTTAACAAGAAAGCCGGACCAGAAATTTGTCGTAATCGAGCTGGGCCTCGAGCCGTGGGGAGAAAAACAAATTTACGAAATGTCGGTCGAACGACAATTTGAACTTTTTAATTTATCTGATTTCAAAGACACTATCGAGTATGCTCGGCAAGCCCGCTTCGACACTTATTATATGTGGGGCGCGGAATGGTGGTATTGGTTGAAAGTAAAACACAACGACTCGCGATTTTGGGACGAAGCGAGAAATATTTTCCAATACAAATGAAAAAACTATACATCGGTGTTGATATCGGCGGATCAAAAATTGCTGGCGTTGCGCTTTCCTCGCTCACTGGAGCGCCAAAAAAGAGTTTCGTAACTACTTTTCCGAGAACGGAAAGAGGGTTTTTTGAAACTCTAAACCGAGAAACTACTACGCTCATTGGGAATAGCCGTCCGATAGGAATCGGGCTCGGTCTCCCAGGGACTCTTAATTATAAGCGCGGGATACTTATTCACGCCGGCAACCTTCCATTCATCAAAAACTGGGATGTCAAAAAGTTCTTCGCGCGGTTCCTGGTACCCGTCAAGATCGACAATGACAGCCGCTGTTTTCTTCGCGCAGAAGCGATGTTGGGTGCTGGGCACGGCTATAAGAACATTGTAGGGGTTGCCATCGGTACCGGTATCGGCGGTGGAATTATTGCGGATGGGGCGATGTACTACGGCACCCACGGCAGAGCAGGCGAACTGGGGCATATGATCATCGACGGCAAGAGAACATTTCAACAATTAGGTGCAAAAGGCGCATTTTTGAAACTCGGGAACAGGAGCAAGGTTATTGGTGTCGGCATCGCAAACATCGTAAACATTCTCGATCCCGA
>Ga0265292_1001337_pt1 | contig 22085 bp, 11 predicted proteins | sample Munlanlewell296A_FD_189080 | JGI IMG/M metagenome (GOLD analysis project Ga0265292, IMG submission 189080) | Leachate microbial communities from a municipal landfill in Southern Ontario, Canada - Leachate well 296A | ecosystem: Engineered > Solid waste > Landfill > Unclassified | place: Canada... | reverse complement strand
CATTTTCAGTAGAATTTGCACCAAATGAAATACTTCTGAAGTCGTCACGCAAGAAAATGACCTACAAATAACTGATTATCAAAAATTTCAAAGAACTTTCTAATATTTAAACGAGACACTAGTGTTGAGAATTTAATAATAGCCACTTTCGAAGATCCGGAATGGGTTCATTCCTTTCTGAAAATATTACAGGCAAGAAAGAAGGTGTTTATCCGGTCGTTGAAAGGGGCAAAATATGATCTAATTGAATTGGGTGGCGGCGATGCGTCGACTACAGTAATATCCCCGGAAATTTTCAATGAATTTGTTGCTCCTTATGATGCATCGCTCATTGAACTTGCTCATCAGGTTGGACAACGAATAGTCTATCATACCTGCGGCGGAATGATGCCTATTTTGGAAGACATTGTCGCGATGAAACCCGATGCCATGGAAACGTTCACCCCTGTAGGCATGGGCGCTGATGTAGATCTGGCTGAAGCCAAACGGCGCATCGGAGATAAGGTATGCATGATTGGCGGGTTCGACCAGTTTCACTTTTTCACAGCTGACCTTAACCTCATAAACGCTTATGCAGATGAAGCAAAGAAATGTATATATTAAATCATTTGTTAATTTTTAGTAAGATCCAATCGTTCATCTCATAAAATATTATTTCTTTAATGGTGTCAGTTGCAATAATAAATTTTCTTTGAAATCTGCGTGGATGACTGGATTATTTCCATTCAGAGTCTCTAATTGTTTATCATTAGCATAATCGTAGACCGAATATTCCACATCCTTATCCAATCCCCGAAGCTGGATTGATTCGGTTTTGGATACCGAATCAGCAAAAATACCATAGAATAAATTGTTCCCTTTTTTTACAACATGAATTTCCGGTTTGTCAAAGGCAAGATCATATAAATTTAAGTATTCACCACTGCTTATTGCTAATTCTCGGTATTTAGGGATCCATTTTTTCCATATCTGAAACTGGCTGGAATCAAGATCTTTGTAAAAAGTAGTAACCTGGGCACCTGTTCCCATGGCACTTTCAAATGACTGATCAATTGAATAACCCTGCCATTCATCCTTTGGGACCTGGTAACAATCCCCTACGCAAAAAGTAGGTCCATGAATGCCTTTTTCCACCTTAATCCTGTTTCGCATCTGTGCCCGGCTAAGAGGATCCGATGCGTTTGCAATTTGATAATAAGGCATATTATAAGGTGAATGTACCACGCCGCAAATACATACTTCCTGGAATGCATTCTTATTATAATTTTGTAATGTTTCATAAACCACCTTAAAAGCCTGCGGAACCTTCTGGAAGGATTCCAGGGGTGATTTATGATGATGTGCCTTATTAAAACAGGGGGGAACGGCTGTCAATCCCCGGGTATCTGTATATAATCCGTCGAATCCCCACTTTCCAGTAAACTTTATAACAAGATCCCTGATGTAATCCTGTGCGGGTTCATAAGCCGGACAAAGCTGATATACATGTCTTGAATCTGTCGGAAACGAACCGTCTTCATTTTGGACCAGCAGATCGGGTCTCTCTTTTGCCAGTTTGCTATTCGGGCTAACTCCCAGTGGATACCACCAAAGATTTGTTTTAAATCCTTGTTTATGAAGTTTATCCACAAAGGTTATTATATCTTTATCCCCATTTGGGAATTTCCCTGTTTCCTTACTTCCATCCCAGTCACCATATAATTTACTCCAGCCATCATCAAGATTTGCAATATTTATTCCCATTTCTTTAAGTTCAGGAAGTACTTTGTAAAACATATCCAGTGTAAAATTAAAACCAAAGCCCCAGCCTTTCCAATATGGTTCATAGGCCTCTTTTGGGGAGGTTTTCATAATATTTATCCCACGGCATCCCAATAATGCATGATAGGTCTGCAGCGCATCATAAAAATCGAGATGATGAAAAATGACTGCACTTAAAACTGTTTGAAAGCTTTCACCTGGTCTAAGCCATTCCTTCAATCCCAATTTATCATCGGTCTTTTCAAGGATCCCGGCATCTACCGTACCATCCTGGCACACTTGAACAGGCAGGCTCAACCATTGAGGTTTCTTTTCAAGATGTGCAATAGCAATACCCATGGTTTTTCCCCATATATCTATGAAAGGCATTCCACCTCCCAAAATATCACGACCTCTGGTACGATGCATTCCCTGGAAATTATCCTGTCTGAATCCGGGAGCCAGCCAAATCAAAGAATAGGTATTTCCCGCGTCTACGACTCCACCCTGGAATGTGGCAAATTTGAAGGGTTGTTCTGAGGGTTCAGCAAGCTGTCGATTCAATACTATTCTCTGGCTAAACACACTGTCAATGTGTATGTTTTTCGACCCCAGGTTAGCATAACTTGTTCTGAAGAGCGCAACACCGGGAAACTGATCTGGTATGAAAATCCTGGTCTGACGCTCAATTTTTAAATCACCCTGACTATAAGTACCTGCAATATTTGCTTCGAGTCCGGTTCCAAACTCGGGATCGGTACTCTGTTTCTGTGAAAATTTTGATCCATCAACGATAAATTTCAGGCATCTTTTCCCGTCAACTACAATGCCCTGCTGAATGGAAGTATCATAAGCCATTATCGAATGATCTCCGGCAGGCAGCCATTGAATAGTAGAGGTAAAATCTTTTGCAATTATAATTACAATCTCTTTTGACTTAATCATGAATCCGGATTGAGAACATGAAACCAGGATAAGAGATAGAGTCAAAAGTGAAAACCATAAAATAGAATTCTTTTTCATGAATATATTTTTGAGGTTAGTAAAAGTCCTTTCTTATTTACTGATCTTATATTTCCAGTTCAATGCGTTGAATTATATGATCCTGATATTGTTCTTCGAGCTCAACAAAATAGCCACTCCATCCCCAAACCCGTACAATTAAATTCTTATGTAACTCGGGGTTCTTTTTTGCATCTAACAATTGTTCCCTGTTGACTGCGTTAAGTTGAAGCTGATGACCCCCTAAATCCATATAAGATTTTACTAGCGCAGAAACTTTTCTAATGCTTTCAGGATTTCTGAAAACAGTATCATGCAACTCAAGGGTTAATGGGCCCCCATTCATTATTTTCCTCATATCGGGTTTTGAGAAAGATCTTATTACAGATACTGGTCCGTCTAATTTAACATTCAAACTTGGAGAAAAATTAGCTGAAAGTGGTTCACCTGTCAATCTGCCATCGGGTGAGGCCTTAAGATCTTTAACATGCCACAAATAGTACATGGCGGTGCCTGATCCTGGTCTGAAGCATCCACCCCTCTCATTCCTGTATTTGGATGTAGTTTCTGAAAAATCATTTAACAGTTGTATAGCAATGTTATCAGCATAATCATCGTCATTCCCCATTTTAGGTGTATTGTACCTTACTTTAACCCACAAGTCATGGTTATCTTCAAAATTATTCTCAACAGCATGTATGATTTCTTTTGCACTTATTGTATGTTCATCATACACATGTTTTTTTATAGCAGCCAGAGAATCAGCGGCAGTAGCAATTCCGGTACCGTGAATTCCATAATTGTTATATTTGGCTCCCCGGGATATATCTTTCGCGTTTTCGATACAGCCGTTCATTAACAGGGATTGAAAGGGCGATGGTTCGATATAAATATTTTTAATTGAATCAGTTATTGAGTCTAATTCATTTTGAATCTCATGTTTGACATTCTTCATGAATAATTCAAAACTTTTACTTGACTCAAGGTGTTTTTTTACGCTGATATCTATTACTTTGGCAAAAGATAAAGCCCCAATATTTGGGATATCCATTCCATAACCTGGTATAATAAACTCCCAACAAGCCGCAACCACGTAGTTTCTTGCATCTTTTAAATCATATCCTTTGGACAATAAACCCGGAATGACAATCTCATCATTTGAATATTGAGGAAACCCAAGTCCCTTTTTAGTTAATTCAGTTCCCAGGTCATATTTCTCAATATTTGTGTATTTATTAACACGTAAATTAATTTTCGGATCAATAAGGTTCAATTCGAAACTGGCTTTCAAACACATCTCTGAAAGCATATTAAAGGAATCATCTCCATTGGTATCAACTCCGCCCAAAACCAGGCTTTGTCCATTATCGCCCGGTTGTATGGCAGCCGGCTCAAGGTCACTGTCTTTATTGAATGAAATAAATAATTCTTCCAGTAATTCAAATGCTGATTCATAATCTAAAACATGCGATTCAAGATCTTTTTTCAGATATCCGAACATGTATTGATCGAATCGTCCTACCGTATTTTGATAATTCCCTGCTGCCGATAAAGTAAAATGGAGTATCCTGAAAAATTGTAAAGCTTCATGAAAAGATTTTGCACCCTCTCCTGGTATTCTTTTTAACATATTAAAGATATCTTCCCTACCTTTTTTTTGAGCTTCTTCAGCATACCTGTCTGTCAGCTTTTCTACATCATCAATCGACTGGATTACTGCTTTAAGAAATTCAATTCCTTTAGGATTATTTTTAATATATTGAATATCAATGGCCTGCAAAACTTCTTTTCTTCTTTGTTCAAGTCCAACTTCGATCGTATATCCGTAATTTGAATTAATATTGCATACGCGCCCCAGTTCATGAACGTAATGGTTCTTTTTAATTTGAGTCCATTCATCATCAGTAAATATGTCCGGAATTTTTTGAAGGCTCCTTGTAAAAACTATTCTTTCTGCGGGTAGAATAACCGGAATTTCCTTTTCCAAAACCCAGGTTAACCTTTTTTGTGATCTCCGGATATCTGTCACTTTCTGTTTTTTCAGGGAGATTGAAAATTCATTTAGCAATTTGGTGTCGATGGATTGCCTGAACTGATGATGCTTCTTTTGAGAAACATAGTTTAGTAATGATTTAATTCTTTGATTCATAATATAATGACATTAATATTGTAATTTTCAAAAACATCCTTATAGACGTTAACTTTTTTATTTATATTAAACTCAGGATTATAAATTTTGCCTAATAAAGGATATTTAGCTCCGGCTGTTTGATGATATGGTAATAATTCTACTCTGATAAGATGTTTCGCATCATGAATCAGAAGTGCAGTTTTTTCCATATTATCGAGTGTGTCATTTACTCCTGGTATAAGTGGGATTCGCACATGAAAATCGGTATCTGATTGACATAAGAATTTCAAGTTTTCAATAATCAGGCGATTATTTACTCCAGTGTATTTTTTATGGATTTGTGGATCAGTATGTTTGATATCCATAATAACCAGGTCTATTTCAGAAACCATTGTTTGAAATACCTTATTTTTAGCATAGCCCGAAGTTTCAATTGCAATATGTACTGGTTTAAGTTGTTGAATTAAATCAAAGAGGAAAGCGGGCTGAGCCAGGGGCTCTCCTCCGGATATAGTAATGCCACCTCCACTAGTGATTAAAACATCTTTCCCCTTCAGTAACTTTTTGGCCAAAACTTTTGCTTCAATTTCCTGACCACTTATTTTCCTTAATCTTAAAGAACAAACATCAACACAATTTCCACATGTAACACATTCTTCATTAACACACACTTCAGTGCATTTTCCACAACTAATGCATGCATCAAATCGTATCATCAATTCCTTACTAAAAGAAATTCCCTCTGGATTATGGCACCACATGCATTGCAATGGGCATCCTTTGAAGAAAACGAGTTTCCTTATTCCCGGGCCATCATGCACGGCAAATTCTTCAATATTAAAAATAATACCCTTCACTATGACTAATCTTTCAGTGCATTAAAGAGAAACAATTAAACAAGGCAGATTGTTAAGGGTAGATATTAAAACTACTTCTTTAGAGCAGTTGTTTGAGACAAATTTATAAATTAGCTGTTTCATAACCTAATATTTGCGTCCTGTATTCTCAATTTCGTTTGCTTCTCTTATTAACGGTAGACAACTGTGAGGAGTTCATTAAATATCCTTTCAATGAAAAGAAAGAGTTGATTATTCCTGTCAATCTCTTTTGCAATTGTTTTAGCCCGTTCCAACTCACCGGAATAAACTGCGTTGCACCACTGAACACTTTTGGAAAAGGGATTTTTCGCAAGCAATCCGTTCATTACCTGATCTCCTTCAGATTTATTCCCATTCTCTTTTAACACCCAGGCAGTCAGAAAGTCATTTAAATCGAAAGATAAGTTCTGATGCCCTGTTTTGTCGGTGATTTTGTCCTGCATTTCTCTGGCAGACCGGTTGTCATTCAGTTTTTTATAACACTGCAATTCTATAAAATCTTCAAGTCGTTCGTCTACCTGATATGGTTTCCCGATACCCAAATTCGGAGGCCATTGCCTTGCCAAACCAATACTTTCAAGTGTTTTCCGGTATTTTTTTGCCTTCATCAGATCCAATGAGTTCCCGATGTTCGCATTTCGCCAGATTGTCCGTCCTTCTGTGGCTCCTTCATTAGGTAATACCTGGATTTTTTGAAGTAAACTGACACACTCTGAATAATTCTTGTCAAGTTCCAGAATTTTTGCATAGTGTAATCCCAGGTAATAGTTTTGAGGATTTTTACTGTAAAAGTTCCTGCTAAGTTCTTCGGCTTTCAGCATGTCACCCCGGTCAAGATAAAATTTTGATGCAAATAAGCCTGCCCTCCAGTCATTTCCTGCAAGCTCCAGGACTCTTTCAACATCGGACTGAGCCTGTTGATTTCCAGCTTCAGCAAGCCTTGAACGGGCAATGTAAAACGGATAAAAATCAGGATGATTCCCGCAACTGTTCCATAAACTCCGGACTTTTTCTTCTGCTCCGGCATTCAGATAAACCAGTCCGGTGTAATAATCTATTATCCAGTTATCCGATAGTGATTGCGCCCATTCCAATGGTTTCAGAGTTTCACTCCGAAAAGGAAAAACGAACTGAGAATTGATCTGAAGCGCTTTTGCCAGAGAAGCAGAAGCTGTCTGTTCGTTTCCTTCAAAATGATTCAGATAGCCTTTCCAGAGGAGAACAATTGGATGATTTTCAGGTGCCAGTTCAAGAACCTTCAATGCATCAGATAATTGCCCGTTCCGGAAATACCAAAGTGCATATTCCAGATATGTTTCATGTGGCAGCTCATTGGTAATGTATTTCTGAGCCAGTATTTTGTTTTCAGAAGAAGGATCGGTAAGAAATCTTTCAAACCGGATAAAATGATTCAACGGGTCTCTCTTATCTAATTTAGTCAGCTCATTGCCTGCTTCTTCATTTATCCCAAGTTTTCGGAGGCAGATTATCTTCAGTTGAATAGCTTCTGAACCCATTTGGTTAAATGTAAGGCTTTTATCAGCATAATCAATGGCTTTCCTGTAATCACCATTTCTCAGAAAAATTGAAGCGATGGCATTATATGCGGCGCTTCGTTTTGAAATGTCAGCCGATGCGATGGAAAAGCCATCGATGGCCGAAATAGTATCGCCCTGGGCCAATTCTGTCAATCCGTAGATCATGTTGGCATCAGCATTGTACGTATCAATCGAAAGCGCTTTTAACGAATATTCCAGGGCAGTATTGTAGTCGGTTTTCCTGTACGACAGGTTGGCCATACCCGTCAAAGCAGGTACAAACCATGGTTCTACCTCCAGAGCCTTTTTAAATTCTACGCCGGCAGTTTTATACAAACGTTGCCTTTCCTGATCTTTACCGCTCAGGTAATGTCCGTAGGCTGTTTCCCAATTAAATCCGTCCGGCGGCTCCACCGGGCGTTTTAAAAGGTATTTTTCCCGGTTGGCATCAAAAAGCAATTCATTATCCAGCCAAACACTCAGGTTTTTATAATTTCCATTGTATTCAAAATATCCTTTTACTGCCTGCATCGGATTGGAATGAATTTCTTCCGTAAATAACACATCGTTAAAGTTTCTGACTTCCAGCTTTCCATCGGTCCTCCCATTCGGACAAAACCATAAGCTGAATGTGATCCCATTTTGCTGAAGATTTACCGATCCTGATGGAAGTGCAAATTTTAGTCCTTGTGTTTGCTTTACCGGGAACCAGTATTCAGTCCATTCATCAGTTGACCCGGGGGCAAATCCCCTGTTTTTGAAAGGTGTTGTACTACTTCCTTCGGCAGCCTGGTTAAACAACTTTCCCGACTGGAGTTCAGTGTATTGTCCATCCGTATCGGTCAACAGCTTTTCCCAAATCATTCCTTCATCAGATAAACCCCAAATCCAGATTTTTTTGCCCGGCTTTTCATCATACGAAGAATAATGCACAAAACCGAATTCATCGTCATGCCAGTAAGCACCGTAAAAACCTGTAGCTTCACCAAATACATGATATGATTTGTAGCTTCCGAAATTATTATTGTCATAAAAATTTATTTTGCGATTTTGTTCATCAACCGGCCAGGGAAAATATTTCCCATCGTGTCCCAGGTAGTAATTCCCCGGAAAAACGAATTCAAGATTGCCTGTAGTTTTTATTCCCAAATTCATCCAGTGATAGTATGATTGTTCCAGCCCCGTGGGATTGTCCCAAACTGAACGGGTTGTAAAATATGATTTGTCTTTGGGCAGGTTGATTTCGACACTCCAGCGTGTTCTCGAAGGAAGGTCGATTGCCCCAATAAAACAACTGACGCTACCGTCGATATTCTCACGAATAATGTAATCAACAGGAGCGGAGCAGGTAGGCGCATGGCCGATAATCCCAAAGTTCATCTCAATCCCTCCGGATGTCCATGGCCCGCGCATAGCCACATCCCGGAATTTTACAACATGGTTATAATAGATGAATTCTTTCCCTGTTGACTTTTCAATGGCTCCCCAGATTTTACCTCCAATCTCGGGGACTACCCAAAGTTTGATGTAATCGTTTTCCATTTCTACCATTTTCCAGTTATGCATCTCTCCTTTAGCGGAATAACCTTCGAAACGAAAATAAGGATAAATCTTCCCGGGCATCGGTATGGGGTCAGGGTCTGAGAAAGGGTATGTTTTAAACATTTTATTATATTCCCTGATAGTGGATTTTTGTTGTGCCCATGAAATCAAGCAGGAAAATAGTACAAGTCCAATAGTTGCAAGAAATCGTTTCATACTGTAAATAGTTTTTTGAGACTATATATTTATTATCAGATGATACACAAATTTGTCCTATTTGTAAAATAGAATTAGTACTCGGAAGAGCCTATTCCTTTAAAAAAGCATCAAATACTTTCACTTGAAATGGCTGCAAAGTAATTCTAAATGATTTACCCTGTGCTACCGCTTGTTTTTTCCCGGTAGCTACAACAGATCTGGTTTCATAGAAAAGGTACTCATTGTTCACATAATCAGGCAGTTCGAATACTATTGCTACATTTACCTCAAATAGCTTTTCAACGCTGGAAGGATTGCGTAAAGATAAAACGGCTTTCCCTGGTGACCAGGCAGCATAACCATATACTTCACCTTTAGAAGGATCGCCGCCAACCCAATGCATATCTGTCATAATGTGTTCATTTTCTTTCGCCCACTTACTCGCTTTTGCGAGGCAATCCCAGTTTGCAGTGTTCAACTTATGTGGATTAATATAAAGTTCCTGAAGACTTACTCCGGTGCCAAAGAAAGACCATATGTCATCTGAAATATCCTTGTCATCTATCTCAAATTTACCAGGAGTACCATTATCAGCAATTATTATTCCCCCATTCATTAAGGCATTTAAAGGATATAAGGGACCGGCCTTTACAACATTTTTAAATGTATTTGCATCGCGGTAGGTGATTCCCTGCTGTCTTTTAGAACCTTCACCTGTCTGTCCGTTATCCCCTCCGGAACGCCATATATTATCACCGTACATTAGCCAATAAACTGAAGGCCATGTTCCTACAGTTAAATCAAGATACAAGTCGGGTTTCAATTCTTTTAACTCTTTTAACAACTTCAAAAATGCTTCAATATCATTATGATATGTAATTCCGGCCCCAGTTGCATCGTTACCGGGACCGACTCCGTCAAATTTGAACATGGATATGTTATAATCCTTTATAAAGTTTTTGGTTACGTCCAGAAATCGATCATAATAAACAGGTCCGGCCAGGGAAAATCCATTCCCATTGGTTTCAAAAGGCGGATTTTGTTTTCTACCAAACTCGATACGTTTATCTTTGGCAATACTATACCCTCCAAATGGGGATAGCCACACACCTATACTAGATCCACAGGAGTCGGCCACTTCCATCAGGTTCTTAAATCCATCAGGAAATCCTGTGGCATTAAACCGCCAAAGTGTTTTGTTATCATCCCAGCCATCATCAAATAAAAAAGCGTTTAACTGAATGTGGCGTTTAATAATCAGGCTGTCCCTAAACATTATTATCCTGTCTAATGCCTCGCTCTCATTGAATTTCCTGTCGTCCCATGAAATGTCATACCACGAATTATAATGCAACATCTGGTGGTAAGGATTAGACCTTTCGCGTTCTACGTAATAGAGAAACCCTCGCCGTAACTGACCAATAGGAGTAGTGCCCCAAACAGTGGAAGCAGTAAAACATTTGGCGGAAACGAGTGGTGTCAATTGCTGCAAGTATGACGCCAAAAATGCTTGGCTTGTGTCTACCAGACTCATTGGATGTTCGATGGCAAAAAACATATTTTTATAAACCATTGGCGAACCATCTACTTTACCTTCCTTTCTCACACCAATATTTACCGGAAGCTTTATAAAAGTAATTTTGGAAATATTTGCAGTGTCCTTAGCCGTAAATGTGAAAATCTGGCGGACATAGTTGGCACCATCTCTTAAATCCGCTTCCCAATGTACATTCAGACCCAATTTTCGATTTTCAAAATCTGCTTCATATTTCTTACCGCCAAATCTGTCAGAATAAGTTATCGCATGTGCATAGGGAGTAATATTTGAAGTTGTCGGTGGATTTAGAAGCGTAAACTCGTTTGAAGAGATAGTACTATTATCCATAAGTGTTAATTCAAATAAAGCTGTCTTGCCTATTTTTAATTGTTCATGTGTCATTTTATCTTCAAAACCTTCAATTGTAATTCTTTTGCCATCATTACTAAACTTCATCTTAATCACATTATTTTCCAGTAGAACCGAGTTGTCAGATAAGGTCATAAATTTCGCTGCTCCGGGGAAATAGCCCGGATATGAAATTTGCGCAGTAGAAAATTTAATTGTGATTGTCAAGCAAGTAAAAAAAATTGAAATCTCTTTTTTCATAATTATAAAATTTTCGTTATTTAAAAACTTTTCAAAACATTTTGTCAAATACATATACATTAAAAAATAATCATAAATTTTATGGGAAACGTATTAATTTTTATTAACTGTATTGAGCTAAACCCAATCGGCATGGAATGATATCCGATCATGCAATTGGTTTCACTTCCCCACAAAGGCCAGACGGGCAGCAAACCATATTCCCTGTATTGATTTAACATGGATTGGATTATCCCCGGTACGAGATCCGCTTGAAGAATTGTGTTTAGCGGATTTGTTGCGCGAAAGGTGTCCCACAGCGAAAATACTGTGTAATTTGTAATCCCTTCTTCCTTATGGATCTGTTTATCAAAACCACGGTACCTTCCATCTACATCAGAGAAAGTGTAAGGTGCTATCATGCTATGATAGAGTGCAGTATAAAATATGGTTTTTATCTTTTCCGGTGTATCTTCAATCATTACTTTTTCAAGTTGTCTGGTCCATTCTGCCTTTGCTTCCATACGAATTTTATCAAAATCCCAATTTGGAATTTCATGGTGAAGATTATTTAAGGCGCCATTAATGTCCACTGAGGAAATGCCTATCTTAATCAAAATCTGTTCTCCATCACCGGTGCTGTAATTCACGAAAGCTTTCAGGTTTTTACCGGTTGTATCAGTCATTTCTTCATATGGAATATCGTCCACAGCAATTCCGGAGGAAGTAAATGGTTTGGAAAATTCAGCGGCAAAATATATCTGCTGGTCAGTAAAATTTTTATTATCCCATCCTTTAGATTTTCTGCAGCCGGTTATCAGGGTGTTACTTACAATGGTTAAAGATGTTTCGGTTACGTGATCTGTAACAAATCCATGAAATAAATCAATAACGATATGCGCTTCCTTTGCCTCAGGGAATGTGTACCTGTGAAATCCAGCATGCGTAGTGGATGTAAGTTCAACCAGGATAGAATAATCCTTTAGTTTTACTGAATAATAACCCGGATTTGCGTGTTCGTCAGAATGCCGGAATCTCGACCTGTAACCTTCATCAGGGTTTTCCCGTGAACCCGGAATAACTTTTAACTTCCCTGTTGTGGGCATGATAAGTACATCCATCAGATCCCCGGGGCCCGTTCCTGAGAGATGTGTATGGCTGAATCCCATGATGGAACTATCACTGTAATGATATCCCGATGCCCAGTCCCATCCTTTCGTATAAGTATCCGGACTCAGCTGAACCATACCGAAGGGTCTGGCAGCACCTGGAAAAGTATGCCCATGGCCTCCTGTACCTATCATGGGATCTACATAATCATATGCTGTCTTATACGCATTTTTTCCTGTTTCTGATTGGCGGCATGTCAGGGCACATACAGAGATAAGGAAGATAACCACAAAAATTTTGCAACCTTTAATCATAGCGCTTATTTCATAACATAATATTCACACCCCGATATTCACGGTTTCGTTTTCTTCTCTTTTTTGACTGACGAGGGAGTTACATATTCAAGTGCTCCTATATCATAACCTTTACCCAGTGGTCTGGAATTACCCTGGTAATCATTCACTGGTACAAACGAACTGGCAGAACCAGAGTCAATTGCAGGGGAATTTTCCTGTAAATGGAAATCACCGCTTGCAGAATTGACAAAATTGGGATCAATCCCTATAAGATTATGGTCAAGGGTGGTATTCGCATTGGTCATTAAGTTTCCTCCGTCGCCACCATTATTATAACTGATATTATTGCGCAACATTATGTTCGTGGCACTTCCGTACTCAATTCGTATCCCACCGCCCCAGGAAGTACCCCAGCCGCAGTTAAAAACTGTGTTATTCACCACAATCAGATCATTGATTTTACCTGCAGAATATGAAGCTCCCGGTACAATTCCCGCCGCACCTGTACCGTAAATAATGTTATTGTACACTTTGCAATGTTCCAGGCTGCCGGAGACTTCAACTGCTAAAGCAATACCTCTTATCCCATACCCCTGGTTAGGTCGGACTATATTATTATAAATATCTATATTTGATATCGGGTATCCCTGCGAATCAATGTATATCCCGCAAGACATGTTTGGAGTAACGTCGTTGTGGTGTATTGAGCCGTTGGAACATGCCATCTTTACATCGATGCTTTCATAATTTGCAGTACCATAAATACGGTTATTTTTTATTTCAAAATTAGTTGTGTTTATTATATTGATGTTCTCATTCTGTTGACCGCCTGACCCGCCGGCCAGTTGGGTGTTATAAACCAAATTCCCGTCGTATATAACATAATCGGCGTACTCGGTAAACAAACCGCAACGTTGGATATCATGGACTGTACAATTCCGGATTATAATATTTTGCGGGCGGGGCTTATTGAAATAATTACTTACCATTATCCCGTTCCAGTCAGAATTAATAACAGTAAATCCGATGATTTTAATATAGTTAGCGCCATTTACGTGTACTGCACCATCCCATTGACCTACTTTCCCGCTGGCATCAATAGTAACTGACTCCCCGGGGTATGCTGAAAAAGTTATATAATTCCCTTCACTGCCCGACCGCGTGATTTTAACTTTTTCAGAGTATATTCCATCTCTTACATACACTGTATCTCCTGCCTCAGCAGAATTGGCTCCTTTCTGTATAGTAAACCATGGCAAAGCTAAAGTTCCGGGATTATTATCATTCCCGTTTTTTGCAACATAAAATGTCAAAGGTTCCTGTAGAGGCTGTTCATTATTCGTTTTGCAGCAGGTAAGAAAACCTGTGGAAAGAATAAGTATCAGAGTAAGAGACAATAGTTTTTTCATGGTGTTATCTGTTAATACTTTTAACTTTAATTCAACGACATTTATTAAAAATTTATTACTTAATTTATTGATTGTGTATTAAATCCAATTTGCACTCACAGTGATTTCTTCATATATGTCAGGTTTAGAAATCACTAATTTTATGCAATCGAACTGCAACACTTTTTTCAATTACCGGAGTTTTTAATAAAAGTTTTTGTTTTCTGCTTTCAACTAATTCAGTTTTAATATATGATGCATCAATTGTATTCACCCATTCAACCATCCATGAACCCTCAGGCACATCTTGCAATTCCAGTTTCCCTTCAGGTTGTGGTTGTAAACCTGTTTTAGTCATTTCATGCAAAAGTGTAAATTTTTGATTTTTTAACCAGAGGAGAATATAGTCATCAGACTGAAGGCCTCTCACTTCCAGATCAGAACCATTTCTTAATATATAATTTTTTAATTCAAAAGAAGTTACAAAGTTGCCACCACCTGAATTTTCTACTTGAATAGTGTGAATACCTTTTGGTATATTTATAGTAAAGTTTTGAATAAACGGAGCTGGTAAAAGATCTTTTTTTATCGCTTGTTTTCCATCCAGGGTAACTTTTAGTTGTATCGTTGGTTTTGCATTTCGTAAATCGCTAACGAAAACAACAAATTCACCATTAACAGGATATACTGCTTTAAATGTTACGGAAGAAGTATTTCCGGATTTTTTCTTTCCAATTGTGTCGGCAAGTAAAGCATGTAATAATTCATTTGCTTCGACCCTGCCATCCTTGTCTATCTGAAAAACATTCTGTTCAGCTGCTTTATCCGGCATGCCATAATTTCCTGTAGGATTCCACCCTTCAACAATTACATCTGCATAATATGATGTTTGGGGATTTTTAAATTTGAATGAAGACACTATGACAGACCTCCAGTGACGTTTATTAAACGGAATACCATCAACAATTTTTGATACAGCATTTATATAGTTATATACTTGCTGGTTGTCAACCCAGTTTCCCTCCCAGGCCATACCCGTACTTGCACTGCCACTCATTAAAGGGCTCCAGAGGCCATCATGTATCATTATCCGGTCGGGATCGATCCCGGCATAACCACCAAGTGGTAAATTGTTATGGCCTATACCAAATTCCGTTAGAATATATGGTTTTTTAAACTGGTCAGTCATTCGTTTAGTCCAGATATCAGCAACATCGGCTATATTTTTAAGACCATAAGTATTTGTTGAAACCAGCTCCGTTTCAGGTAGAGAACTTATCTCATTAGTTCCATTCAGTAACCCGTCATTCGTGTGAATAACGTGACGGAAAGCATCGACAGTGGATAAATATCGAGCCATTCTCTTATGCCATAAGACAGCCGCAGGAATATCAAATCCCGGCTGAGCGCTGTACTCGTTCCATAAATTCCAGGAAAAAACTGAAGTTGAATATCCCCACCGTGCAACTATATAACGAAACCGTTTTTCGAGATACTTCATAGCCAGGTCACTTGTGAAATATTCACGGGGAGAGTCGAGTATTCCGCCATTAGCTTTATTGAAAACATTGGTTTTCCACCCTCCGTTAAAATTGGTTTGATTTGTCAGACAGAGGAGTTGATAAATACCAAGATTTTCCGCAATCTCAATAACCTTGTCAAGCCTCCATGAGTTATCAAGGTTCATTTTACCTAATCCTTTATCGGGTCCTGCAGAAGGTTGTATTACTTCTCCGATATCATAGATATTATTATTAATGAACAGCCTGTTAAAATTGCCGCCAGCTTTGGCGAACCTGTTATACAGCCTGTTATAATCCCTGTTAGAAGCATTATCCATAGCGATTCCGAAAAACGGGGACCCATCATCAAATTCAAAATAGAGAGGATTTGTCTTAGATATCCTGAGAAATCCATGATTAGTATTATAAGAAATACTTGTAAAAACATTTGAAGGAGATATTATTTCCTTCCCTTTGTTATTAGCAACTAATTCATATTTGTATTCACCTTCCAGTACGGGAGTAAATCGGACCTTCCATATGGGGTTTCCCACTTTTTCAAGACGATTATTTATGTTTTGGCGGTACTCCTGATAGAAGAAACCCGGAACGATGATTTGTTTCCCATCAGGAGAATAAAAATGTGCGTCCACTTTTATCTGATCCGGGTCAAAAGCATTATCCCACTCTCCATCTAAATTAAAACTGATTTCAAATTTTTCATAAAGACCGATCCTGTCCGAATTGACTATAACCTCATTTATTTTTAATTCACCCCTTGACGAAAGATTAACATATTCAGTTTTCCCGGTGTCCTGGCATTTTGCGTCAGAATAAAAACAAGACTGATATCCCATTGTTAACAGGAATACTGTAATCATGAATTTCCATTTCTTTCTCATTTTATTGCCCATTAATACTTACAATAGAATTTTATGACTTATGGTATCACTATCGTACTTGGAAAACAAATAGTCAATAATAATTACTATATGTTACTAACAATAAGGTATATATGTAATTAAAATATTTTTTAAAATGCCCTTAAATATTACTGGCGCTGTTTTCTCTGCCTTTTATTGGTATAATAATTGACTCCTTATGACGAAGTACAAGTTTTTCGATTTCTTCAAGAGATTTTCCCTTCGTTTCAATCAGGGCAAACTTGTAAAAGAAAATGCTTAAAAGTGTGCATGCGAAGAAAAACAGAAAGACATATCCAACGCCAAAATTTGCAACAGTTATGGGGAATAAAAGAGCATTAAAGAAATTGAAAAACCAATGAGAAAATGAGCCCAAAGCCGATCCTCTGGCACGAACCATAGTCGGGAACATCTCCGATAACATTACCCAAATAACAGTTCCCTGTGAAACGGCAAAAAATGCGATAAAGCATAACAGGTAGACAAGCAGTAGATAGCCATTGGTGTGCCCTGTAATATATGCCAGACTGAACAAACCTAAAGTAACCGGCATTCCAATGGCGCCGATATAAAGAAGAAATTTCCTGCCAAATTTGTCAATCAGGGACATTCCAACAATAGTAAACAATAGATTTGTAACTCCGATCAAAACCGATTGATACATAGAAGATTCAGCTGAAAATCCTGCAGTTCTGAATATATCGGAAGAATAATAATTAATAATATTTATGCCTGAAAGCTGATTGAACATGCCTATTCCGATTCCAATTATTACCAATCGGAAATAGGGTTTTCGTAAAAGTGAGATAGTGTGGCCAAGTGATTCTTCTTCCAGGGATTCCTTTATCGATTTTATCATTTCTTCGATATTTACACCCGGATTTACCCTTTTGATTGCGGATCGGGCCTCATCTAACCTTCCAACCTTAACAAGCCACCTTGGACTTCGTACAATAAAGAAAAGAAGGAAGAAGAATATCCCGGAAGGTATTGCTCCGGCCAGGAACATCCATCTCCAGTTACCTTCGCCAAAACTATTGATGATGTAATTAGATAAGAATGCAACCAGAATACCCAGAACTATAGAGAACTGGTTTGTTGCCACAAGTCTTCCCCGTTTATCAGGAGGAGAGACTTCGGAAATATACATTGGGACTATTACGGACGCACCTCCAACAGCAATACCACCAATAAACCTTGCAATAACAAAGACCCAGATATTTGGAGCCAAACCGGTTCCGATCATGGATAGCAGGAAGAAAACTGCCATTACTTTCAACATGGTGCGTCTTCCGTACCTGTCGCCGGGAACTCCAATTCCTAATGCTCCGACTATACACCCGATCAATGCAGTACTTACTACGAAACCTTTCATACCTGCCGACAGGTTAAAATACTGGGCTACATAGTAGATTGTACCATTTATTACTCCGGTTTCAAATCCAAACAATAATCCGCCAAGTGCGGCTACAAAAGTCACGAAATACAAGTATCGTTTCATAAGTTAAATAGTGATGACCAATAATACTTGTTGATTTTCAATAACATACGATTTCTACATGCATAAGATATCATTTCTTTAAAGGTGTCAATTGTAACAAAAGATCTTTTTTGAAATCTGCCTGTATTACAGGATTAGTTCCATTCACAGTCCCTAATTGTTTGTCATTAGCATAATCATAAACCGAATACTCAGCATCTTTATCTAAACCCCTGAGTTGTATCGTCTGGGAAACGGGTATCGAATCAGCATAAATGCCATAAAATAATTCACTTCCTTTTTTAACTACATGAATTTCAGGTTTATCATAAGCAATATCATATAAATTTAAATACTCTGCACTACTTAACGCCATTTCCCTGTATTTCGGGATCCATTTTTTCCATTCCTTAAGCTGGGCTGAATCCAGATCTTTGTAAAAAGTTGTAACCTGAGCGCCTGTCCCCATTGCACTTTCAAACGATTGATTAACAGAATAACCTTTCCATTCATCCTTTGGAACCTGGTAACAATCACCTACGCAAAAGATAGGACCGTGAATGGCTTTTTCCACTTTTATTCTTCGTCTAACCTGAAACAGGTTTATGGGATCGGAAGCGCTGGCAATCTGGTAATAGGGCATATTATAGGGAGAGTGAGCCGTGGCGCAAATACATACTTCCTGGAATGCATTCTTATTATAATTTTGCAATGTTTCATATACTACCTTAAACACCTGGGGAACTTCCTGGAATGATTCCAGTGGTGTTTTATGATGATGTGCCTTGTTAAAGCAGGGCGGCACAGCTGCCAATCCCCGTGTATCTGTGTATAATCCGTCAAAACCATATTTCACAGTAAATTTTGTAACAAGATCCTGAACATATTTCATTGCCGGTTGGTATGCCGGACAAAGCTGGTAGACCTTTCTTGAATCCAGTGGATAGGAACCATCTTCAGCCTGTACAAGCAGATCGGGTCTTTCCTTTGCAAGGTTACTGCCAGGACTTACACCAAGCGGATACCACCAGAGATTTGTTTTAAAACCTTGTTTATGAAGGTTATCCACAAAGGTTATTACATCTTTATCCCCGTTTGGGAACTTGCCTTTTTCTTTGCTTCCATTCCAGTCACCATATAGCTTGCTCCAGCCATCGTCAAGGTTTGCAATATTTATTCCAATTGCCTTAAGCTCTGGAAGAAGTTCGTAAAACATATCCAATGTAAAATTAAAACCAAAGCCCCATCCTTTCCAGTAAGGTTCATAGGCTTCTTTTGGAGATGTTTTCATAATATCTATTCCGCGGCATCCTAATAATGAACCATAAGTCTGTAATGCATCATAAAAATCGAGTTTATGGAAAATAACTGCACTTAAGACTGTCTGAAAGCTTTCACCTGGTTTCAGCCATTCCTTCAATCCCAGTTTATCATCGGTCTTTTCAAGGATCCCGGCATCAACCTTACCATCCTGGCGCACCTGAACAGGCAGGCTCAGCCATTGAGGTTTCTTTTCAAGATGTGCTACTGCAACACCCATAGTTTTTCCCCATATATCAATGAAAGGCATGCCACCTCCCATAGGCTCTTTTGTTTTCCTGGTAATATGCATTCCCTGAAAATTATCCTGTCTGAATTTTGGAGTTAGCCAGATCAGAGCATAATCTGCTCCCCACTCATTAACTCCACCCTGGAATGTGGCAAATTTGAAAGGTTCTTCTGAGGGTTCAGCAAGCTGTCGATTTAATAATACCCGCTGGCTAAACACGCTGTCAACATGTATGTTTCTCGACCCCAGGTTAAGATAATTTGTTCTGAACAGGGCAACACCCGGAAACTTATCCGGTAAGAAAATCCTGGTCTGACGTTCAATTTTTAAATCACCCTGACTATATGTACCTGCAATATTTGCTTCTAGTCCTGGTCCAAACTCCGGATCAGTAACCTGATTCTGTGAAAATCTTGATCCATCGACAATAAATTTCAGGCATCTTTTCCCATCAACCATTATGCCCTGCTGAATTGAAGTATCATAAGCCATTATCGAATGATCTCCGGCAGGCAGCCACTGAATTGTCGAGCTAAAATCTTTTGCAATTTTAATTACAATCTCTTTTGATTGTATCCTGAATCCCGATCCGTTTTGAGAACATGATACCAGGATAACAGATAGAGTCAGAAGTAAATATCGTAAAATTAATTTCTTTTTCATGTAAGTATTTTTAAGGTAAAAAACATTTTATTAATTTGATTAAAACTCAACATTAACTATACCGTTTGCACGAATATGAACATTTTTGGTTTTTTTGCCTATAATTAATCTGACGTCAGAATCTTTATTTTCCTTATCATTTAATCTTATCAGTAATTCATTGCCTTTAGGTTCCATTGAAGTTATTTCGATCCCTGTCTGATTGAGAGAAATAAGACTTTTTTCAGGGGGTAGTTCACCGGAATTTTTTACGGGGTAAAATTCGCGCAGATAAATGTCTTCAGTATAACTTTTTGAAACAGCAGGTACATTTTTTTCCTGCCAGCTTCCGTCAAACGGGTAAAACATAAATTTATGAGTGTAAGTCCCATGAAAAGGTTCGGAATACCATGCCGGTTCGTGATCAACCCGCGTTTCGCTCACCATCTTCATTCCAACATTTCTTATTGGACCTGAGGTTGTAGAGGAACCAAGATAAAGCCCAATTGTTCCTTCTCCCGAATTTGTAAAATAAGTCTGTTCACCTGTTCCGGTAGAAATCATAAATCCTCCTCCGGCGGTAAACTGAAAGATACCTAAACTCAATGAACAAAAATAGCTAAGGTCCTTTAGTGTGTGTGGAGAAATGCCAAAAGGGATGTCATAAAATACTTCACCGGGTTTTGTCGATGTAAAACGAAGATTCAATCCTTCAGGATTAAAACCAAGGTTCCATCTTTCAGTATTAACATTTGTTTTTACCTCTTTTTTGAGTATTGTTGGATGTGGAAAAGTAAAATTATTTTCGCAAAGGATCCGGTCGGGAAGAAGAGTGAATATCTGTTGCATGTGCACAAGCCAGTCTATCTGTTTCTCAATACGTAGCTGGGGGTAAAGAGCTTGTCTTATTGAAATTCTCGACTTGCCATAAGGAACTGCATCTCTCAATTTATCATCACCGATCCCATCTGCCATTTCAGCTAATGCTTTAAGCTTGAAGGAATCGAGCGATAGTTCGATAGCAACTCCTTTTCTGTCAATAACAATCTTATTTTCCAAAGCAGTTACCTTCATAATTCCATTTTCAATAATATTCCCTCCTGTCCATTTATATTCTTTAACATCATTTGATATTTTCAAGCCGATTACTTTATATCCGTATGCCGGCAACTTTGATTCAAATTCTATTATATATTTATCACCTGTCGAAATTACAGTACTATTTAATTTTCTCCCATTATACTCGTATATATCAAACGGTTGGCTTGTCTCAATTGAAATTATTTTATCACGTTCCGGTTCAGCATTGAAGAGGATAAAATATTTGTCATAGCCATTTGCCTTGATTCCTTGCGCAATAACATCAAGTCCACGATTAATAATTTCTTTTGAAAGCGATGAGGAATTTTCGAGAGAGTTAATTCTTTCCCTTCTTTTTTCATAAAGAGGATACCATCCCCTGGCATCACTGTTAACGGCCCATAACAAAAGATGCTCAATTTTAGACATTATAGTGACTTGCCCCTCTTTGCTAAGGTACTTTGGTTCAACATCGGGATACATACTTGCTTGTTCAATATCCCACATTAACGGATCGTGTTTAAGTGTTATCTTTGAATTATTGAAAGGTTCATCGATTTTTTTATTAAATAAATATTGTGTCAAGGTATTAACAATTGATGCAGTTCTGAAATCGGACATTGCATGGTTTGTGTAATCCTGTACTATAATATCGAGAGGATCGGCTGTCCATCGTGAATATGTCCCGTTATCAATATTTTTTGCTTTTGCGGTATGGTCAATATATTTTTCTTCCTTTAAACCGAACTTGTCTATATATTCCTTTACGGTTATCCATTCAATATCGATATCTCTATATAGTTTTTGTAAACTATTAACTTTTTCATACATGTCAGCAAAAACCTGTGGTATTTCAAAATCATTCTCGACTAACAGAAGACTTTTATCAGGTACTTTTTTAAAAATGTCGGTAAATTCATGTGAAATAATGGGAACGCATGTCGTAACAGAACCATCATTC
>Ga0265292_1001336_pt1 | contig 22113 bp, 20 predicted proteins | sample Munlanlewell296A_FD_189080 | JGI IMG/M metagenome (GOLD analysis project Ga0265292, IMG submission 189080) | Leachate microbial communities from a municipal landfill in Southern Ontario, Canada - Leachate well 296A | ecosystem: Engineered > Solid waste > Landfill > Unclassified | place: Canada... | reverse complement strand
TAATGGATAGAATAGAGTACGTAATTACGTCCCTAATGATTTAGGGAGGGCGCTCACCGTTCACCCGCTTCCCAGAGTTGAGCTAGATCTCCTTCCTAACCGAGACAGCTGAGCAGAGTACAGTTAGCACTAGTCCTTGCAGAGCACCTGACAGCCGTCCCGACAGAAGTAGCTCTTCGGTCGACCCTCACTCAGTCTATACTTCACGAAGGTTGGGCATCCGCTGCACCGGCACATCCGCAGGGTGTCGATATCCCTACAATCGGTCCTACCGCTCGAGCAGTAGAGGACCGGAAGGAGCTCCGGCTTCGAGGCCAGCACCCCCCATCGTTCCTCATCCACGTCAGGAAGCTTGGCTCGCTTCCCCTCCACGCACACACTCCCGGACTGGACCATGCAACCCGGGCAGAGGCACCTCCTGTAATTCTCAAGCGTGAAGTGTACGACGGGTGGCGTCCTCCCGCCCTCGATTATGTTGCGGATGGTCAAGCCAAGTATCAACTCGGAATCCACGCTAATAAATCGAGCAACGAGGGTGCGAGACTGCCAAAAATTTGGAGAAGACATTGATGCATGGGTTTGGCAACCCACGCGAAACCAAAGCCAATCGCAAACCCTTAAAGAGGCCCACTCAAGAGAACCTCTAGCGATGAGGACCATCAAGGCCGCCGTCATCGGCTGCGGCTCCTGGGGCCGCAACCACGCCCGCGTCTACCGCGAGCTGCCCGGCGTCGAACTCGCCGCCGTCTCCGACCTAAACCCAGAGACCGCCAAGCAGATAGGCGACAGATACGGCGCCCCGAGCTACACCGACCCCAAGCCGATCATCGATGACCCCGGCATCGACCTCGTGTCGATCTGCACCCCCACCATCACCCACCACGACATCGCCCTCGCCGCCATCGAGGCCGGCAAACACGTCCTCGTCGAGAAGCCCATGACCAACACCATCGCCGAGGCGAGGCGCCTCATACGCGCCGCCGAGAAACACCGCGTCAAGCTCGCCGTAGGCTTCGTAGAACGCTTCAACCCAGCCGTCCAGGAGGCCATCAAACGCGTCCAAGCCGCCGAGATAGGCGACGTCCTCCTCTCCCTCGCCACCCGCGTCAGCCGCAGCCCCGGCCGCATCGGGGACGTCGGCGTCATAAAGGACCTCGCCATCCACGACATCGACATCATCGACCACCTCCACGGCGACCACGCCCAAACCGTCTTCGCCGTCGCAGGCTCCATCCAGCACAATTTCGAGGACTACGCCCAGATCAACATCGCCTACGGCGGCAACAGGAACGCCATCGTCTCGACAAACTGGCTGACCCCACGCCGCATCAGGACCCTGGTCGTCACCGGAACCGAGGGCATAATAAACGTCGAGTACACCACACAGCAGATCACCGTCGAGAACAACGAGCGCCTCACCCAGCCCTACCTCCCCTACCAGGAGCCCCTCCAACTAGAGCTCCGATCCATCACCGACGCCATACGCGACGACACTCCACCAAAGGTAACCGGCGAAGACGGCCTACGCGCCCTCACCATCTGCGAGGCCGCCCTCAAATCAGCCAAGACTGGAAGACAGATCCGGCTAACCTAACCCGCCCCTCCACTACAAGTTCCCGTCCCCGCCGTCAGCCCAAGAGTCGGCGCGCTGAATTATGCACACGTATCTTACTCCGTAGGCCCAAAGCATCCGGGCTACTCCTGCCCTTCATCTCCTCGCTCCTGATATCAACGAGGATAAAGGATGTTAGTGTAGCCCCAGAGGCTCAAATCGTATCGCTAGAAAAGCGCCGTGACCACACTCATCGAGCTAGCAATCACGATAACCTGGATCACCAGAAAATAGACGTAGATTATCCTACGCGACAGCTGCGCCGAGTGCACCTCGAAACTGTTGATGATCGGGAAGACGGCCCACCTGAGCATGATCAAACTCAAGGCCACAACTAATATGGGCAAGATCACACTGAACCCGAGCTGCGAATAGGTCAGCGGCGTTACAGTCATCATCAGAAGCGCGGCGAGGCCGAGCATCTGCACCTTCCGCCTCCAACTCAGCACCCGGCCCAGACTCTTCACCCCGTAGACCCCATCCTCATAGGCGTCGAAGGTGTCACTCAGGGCGGGGAGCCCGAGGAAGGTGAAAGCCCCGAAGAGGAGACCCGAGAACATGGCGGGCATAGATACCCCACCCGTGACCGCGTAACCGCCGATGAGGCTAATGATCGGCCAGCCCGAGGAGACCACAAGCTCCTTCACGAGGAACATCTTCTTGAGCCGTATCCCCGGATGGCTGTAGACGGCGAATAACATCAGCCAACCAAGGCACAGGAGAAACACGGGCATACTGACCAGAAAAGCGAGTCCGAGCCCAGCCGCTCCCGAGACAAATATCGTCAGCCAGGCATCCGACTTGCGAATCCTCCCCGAGGCCATCGGCCTGCTCCTATGGACCTCGCTGAGGCTGTCCATCTCAGCGTCCACGAGGTCATTGTAGATATACGTCGAGGACCCTATGAGCAGGATAGCCCCCAGAGTCAACACGGTGGCCTGAATAGGCGGTGAGCCTCTACTCGCAACCATGCAGGCGATCAAGACACACCACGACCACATGAACAAGACCTCGCGCCGCGACCACAGTAAGACGGGGAAAGCCCTGACGCCCCTCGCCAAGTCTAATCCCTGATCCTTATACTCACTCACACCCGCCACCTATCATTAATTTACAAATACAACTTATATTATTATCCTCTAGTCACTGGAACTTTGTTTTATTAAACATCGGGGCGAATAACAGATTTTTCTGGAACACGGATCAGCTCAGCCAACTCGTCTGAGTCGCGGCTCTCAGCCGGGGTCCACGACTCCCCCCCGACGAGGGGCAGCGTGATCGTGCACAGGGTTCCCGCACCGACTTTGGACTCTATGCTAATCGTACCCACATGGGCCTCCACCATCTGCTTGCAGAAGCTTAGACCGAGCCCCGTGCCATTCACCTTCGATGTCACGAAGGGTTTGAACAAGTTCGCCTTGATGTAGTCCGGAATGCCAGAGCCATTATCCCTGACTCTGATAACCGCGTTCGCGCTGTTCGCACTTGTAGAAACGCGTAGCCTACCACCCCCCTTCATGGCATCCAACGCGTTCAAGAGGAGATTGCTAACAACACGCCTCATCTTAACGGCGTCGATCGAGACGCGGACGTGAGACTCAAGCCGCCTATCAACCCTGACAACTTCGGGGATAACCGACTCGTCCAGGACGGACGCTATGAAGCCATCAAGATCCACCTCTTGGATGTTTAGGCTGACCTCCTGCCTATTGACGCGTATTTCATCGAGCATCTGTGTGGCGGCGTCGAGAGCCTTGTTTATTATGGCGATCATTCTACCCGACACTTCGGAACTGTTCTCCATCAGGTAAATCGCGTTCCTGATGGTGTTAAGCGGCCCCCTCAGGTCGTGGCCCAGCTGCGCAGCTATCGTGCCAGCCGCCACCGTCCGCTCGGAGTCGAGGAGTTTACGGGTCCTCTCCTCAACCTGCGTCTCGAGGTACCTCGACTTGTTCTCAAGCTCCCCTATGAGCCGCCTACGCTCCGTCACCTCACGGAGAACGGCTAGAACCTCGGTCTTCTCGCCAGGCCGCTTCAGGAGGCTTATATGGGCCTCACCCCAGCCCTCGGACCCATCCTTCCTAACATAGGCAAACTCTGTCGGCGGAGGTACCCTTCCCCGGACAATATCCGCGAAAATCTTCAGGAATCCGGGCGTGTCACTCAGCCGCAGGGTGCCCATCTTGGGGAACCACTTCCCAACAATCTCTCCCTCGGTGTGACCCGTCAACTTAAGCATTGAAGGATTCGCGAATGTCACTATGCCCCTCGTGTTCAAGGTGACGATCCCGTCGGGTGAGAGGTTCACCAAGGACTTGTAACGCTGCTCAGACTTCCTGTATAGGACCTCGATGCGCCTCTTCTCCACGGCGTACCTGATCCTCTTTGCGAGGACCTGATAATGGCTCGGGGATAACTCCTTACGGATGTAGTCATCGACGCCAATCGTGAACGCCTCCTCAGCCACCTCCTCGCTGCCCTGCCCGGTGTAGAGGATCACCGGTACACCGTGTTTCTCCCTGATCCTCCTGGCGAGCTCGAGGCCGTTCATCTCGGGCATTATGAAATCCAAGACAACACAATCGAATTTCCCGTGGTCAAGCTCCCTGAGAGCCCTGATGGCCGAATGCTCGGGTTTCACCAGTATGCAGTCATCCAGCTGCTCCACGAACTGCTTCACCACCTCCAGTTGATAGTCGTCGTCATCGACGTGGAGAACACTAATCCTACTCCGCGCTAGCGCGCTGGTGTTCTCCGGCAGCTGGGAGTGCAAGTGAACCACCTTTCAAGATGTAGAGATTGTTAAAAGGACTTGTCGAGGTAAAATACGTATTACCAATCCATCAATTGATCCCTCCATCATAGCCGCCCACCCTCAGTGCACATACGATCAGTGAGAACATGTTAGGAAGGGATTCCTAGCGTTGGGGATTCAATGGCTAGGTTATGATCTGAACCGCCCAACCTCGCGTTCATGAGAAGGGTCCTCGTCGAACCCCGAATGACGCCCACATCACAAACGTGCCCGTCCAAATATTATAGTAAATACAGCACTTATGACGAAACCATCCGAGACGAGAATCGTAGAGACTTAAATTTCCCTCCCCCCAAATCAGGAGGTCACGCGCTCCACGAAGAGGCTGTTGAACCTCCTCCAGTCGCAGTCGACCGTCAGGTCGGTGTTCGGATCCTTCGGGGAGGGGTGTCTACTAGAGAGGCCGTAGGCGACCGTCTGCCCCACGGTCAGCTCCCCCTTGGTCTCAACGTCGACGAAGCATCTCCTCGTGGTCATGTGGCTCGGGTCGATTGCCGCTCCGACGGTTAGGGCGTCGCCCACCTGGAGCCCCCCGCCCCAGTCGGGGTGGAGCCCCACGAGGTACTTGAACCAGGGGCCGAAGTTCTCGAAGCAGTACCTCGTCGCCGGGCTCGCCACCCGTACCCGGGCCCAGTCGTCCCCAGACAGGACCGGCTGGTAGTAGGTCTCGAGCCCCACCATCGTGATGGGCATGCCCGAGTTGAAGAAGATCCTCGCCGCCAGGGGGTCCCCCCAGATGTTGAACTCGGCCACAGGCGTCGTGTTCCCCGGCACGAGGACCGCGCCACCCATGGAGTAGACCTCCTTCACCCTCTTGGCCATCCTCGGCTCCCTGAGCAGAGCCGAAGCCACGTTGGTGAGAGCCCCCAGAGTGATCAGCGTGACCTCCCCCGGGTTCTCCATCATGGTCCTGATCATCAGGCCGACCCCATCCTCCTTCACCGGCGTGAGCCCTGGCCTCCTGATCGCCTTGGTGGAGCTCCTCCCCCCTCCCCTCCAGATCTTGAGCATGTCCCTCCTCGTCTGCGTCAGGTCCTGGGACATCGAGACCTCGACACCCTCGGCGATGGGTATGTCGCTCCTGCCGAGCAACTCGACGGTGTTAAGCACGTCGTCGGTCGAGTCGCGTAGATTCCTGATGCCGCTCAGCGTGGTTATGCCCTCGACGCTCAGGTCCCTCGACTTCAACGCCAGGATCAGGGCCATCACGTCGTCGAACTCGCCGTCGGTGTCGATGAAAACCCTCTTCATGGCTAATGCTAGCCCCGCCATCTAATCCGTCTTGCGGCTCCGAAAGACGAAGCTACCTTAGACCGCCGTACAGGCGACGCATGTTGTTCAGACGGTGTTACACGGCGCCCGCCGACCCTCTTATGGGCGCTTTCTGATCAAAAAGACGGCCATTACCACAAAGAACAGTGCTATAGACTCGTAGAGTAATAACCATCCCCAGTTCTGGGCTCCCTCGAATGGAGTAATTTTCAAGATCCTGAAGTTATCCCGGGCAACGTCTAGGCTGATGCTCTCTAGCTCACCCCGTGAGGCGATGTATCTCTCACTGGACCAAAGGTCCGTGACCTCGTACCGCTCGTGGCCCCCCAGGCCGACCTCTTCGAGGGGCACCCTCAGCACGAAGGTCGCATTCACGTGCTGGTCGCTGTTCCCGACGATCAGGATCGCCTCGGTCCCGTTGGGGATTGACCTCATGTACGGTGCTGGCGCCGCCGCGGTGGTGGAGGTGTATTCGTCCACGACGACAACGTTCGGGGCGCTGGCTCGTGGGGAGTAGTAGCTCAGGGCGGCCTCGGATCTCCGGATGCTGATGACCTTCCTCACGTCGTCGAGGTAGAGCCTGCTTTCCGGCTTCTCAAGCTCCTCCCACCTCATCTCTGAGCCGAGGAGCCAAGGGACGGTCGCGTTGGGGATCGGCGAATTCGGGTTGTTGAACTCCTCACCCGACATGAACAGCGGTATGAAGGGCGTGAAGAAGGTCCCGTAGCCCATCTCGAAGCGGCTCCCCTTGAAGTTGTAGTCCAGGCTGTCGTGGCATGAGACCGGAACCACATAGTACTTTCTATTCAACCTGGGGAACAGCTCGTCGCTGGCAACCCTCATGTCCCTAATGGTCGCCCCGTACCCCACACGCGCGTCGTTGTAGTAGGTGTTCGCGAATAATATCCACTCCGGGGTGTTCTGCACGAAGTCGTAGACGCCTATATCGAACGGGTACTGGTCTATCTCTCCCTCGGGTATCAGGATTATTTCGTGTCCCCTCAAGTTCACCTCCTCCTTGATCTTAGCCCATAGATCGAACCTAGTGCTCCCCAGGTCGATCCTGATCCCGTCGATATCATATGTGAGCACGTAGTTCACCCACAGGCCGACCCACCAATCATCCAGGTCCCCCTGCTCGTAGCCTCCGACGAAGTCGATCATCTCCGTGTCGCGTGGGAATGAGTATGGGTCGGGATTTGTGCCCTCTGGCGGAAAGGTGATTGCCCCGAACCAGTCGGGGTGTGGGGTAACATTCTGCAGATTTGGATATGGTTCCACGTAGGGCGGGAACGTGGAGTTCGATGCCACCAGCGGGCTGTAGGACATCACGCCATGGGTCACCGCGTCGAAGAAGACCCTGATCCCCCTGCTGTGGGCTGCCTCGATCAGCCCCTTCAACTCCTGCTCCGTCCTCGTCACATTGAGGGGGTCACTCCCGAGGATCGGTTCGATTAATGAAAGGTCGATGACCGCATATTGAGTGTAGACGTTCGCGAAGTGGTGGGGGTCACCCCAGAAGAGCCCCGTAAGCCAGATCGCCGTTACGCCCAGCTCACTGAGATATTCCATCTTCTCCCCCGCTGAGGCGAACGTACCCGACCCAGGACCTTGGGGAGAGGTGAACTGCGGCACGGAGATCTCGTAGATGATCAGGTCGTCGACCCAGTCGGCTTCACTAAAGTTAGTGTCGTAGTCCTTGTCCTTGTAGAGTGAGACGGGGCTCGGGTAGCTGTCCCTCGTCGGGACGATGGTGAAGCCCCTCGAGCTGAAGGGCCCTGGCGAGAACGTGTGATTGGAAGCGGGCTCCCAGGCCGACCACCGCCGCGTGTCCAGGTACTCCCTCCTATAGACGCCGTCATTTATGCCCATCACGTACAGGTAGAGCGTCCCGTTCTCGATCCTCAACTCGGGCGAGGTCGCCGTCACTCCGTCCAGCGGATACCACTTCTCGAGCCCGACGTTCTCGCTGTTCCTTGCGGAGTCCCAGCTCTCATTTCGGATGGGCCTCCACTCTCGGATGTAGACGAAGCCATGCGATCCCTCGCCCGCGATTATGAGCCTGTCCTTGTACGCAATTATCGCCGGCTGCGTCTCTAGGATCCCCTCGATATACTTGGCCCGATAGTAGGTCGAGCCCGCCTCATCGGAGTCGCCGCCGATCAGATCCGTTGTTTTGACCCATTTCTCGCCGTTCCATTGCCAGATAAGCTGGTCCAAACCTAAGCCGAATACCTCAGTCGGCGATTTTACGTAGACTCGACGAAGGATCGAAGGCCCGTCTTGGAGCTCGCCCCACGAGTCACCGTCCCACAAGCAGACCTTTTTCTCTGTGTTGATGGCGTATATCTCGGTCTCCGACTTCAGGACGAAGTAATCGGTTACGTTGCCCACCGTGGTTATGGGTCTCCATTCTAACCCATCCCACTTCACTATCTCTCGTCGGCTACCGATCCCGTAGATCTGGCTGGGGGAGACGACCTGTATGTGGTCTATGATTCCCTGGCCCGATGTGAGGTTCTCCCAGCCACGACCATCCCATAGAACAACTTGGTCATTCAACCCAATCGCGTAGATCTCGCTCTCCGAAACGAAGTAGAAGTCGCCCCTTATCGAGCCGTTGGAGGCTAATACGCCCCAGCTTTCCCCGTTCCACCGCACTACTTCAAAATCTCCGCGGGAATCTCTGCTTAATCCGTAGATATCCTCTGGGGACGTGGCGAAAATCCTTCCCTCGATGATCCGTCCCGATGTGACCCGCCACCACCACGCCCCGTTCCAATACCAGACGTTTCCGTCGCCGGAGATCGCGTATACATCGTTCTCAGAGCCCGAAGCAAAATAGAAATCATCACTCACCCCAAAAAAGGTCCCCTCATCCGATCTACCCGAAATTGGCGCAATACTTGAAAGAAGAATCATGAACAATAATAGTAGAGATATCTTGCCCGTGGAGATAACCTATCCCACCATTGCTATTTGATTGAAAACATTAGATATAGAGTTATCGAACGAGTCTCAGATTTGATAATCTTCACTAATACTCCCCCAGATCGGTCTACTAGATGACATTCGACCCATCGATGTCAAGCTCATCCTCGCGCATCTGCAAAGAGTCGGTGACGTGGATGAAAACGAAGGGAATAATAAAACGCGTTTTCTTAGTCACCCGTGGATAAATTCGCGGTAGTCTACCACGAGGGCATCGCGGAGTACGACTTCGGCGAGGAGTACTCCCTGAGGGGCGACAGGTTCCCGCGCTACCTGAAGCTGCTACAATCCGAGGGAATCCTCGCCCGACCCGACGTGAGCCTCCTGACCCCCCAGCCCGCCGACGACTCCGACCTCGCGCTCGTCCACACCAGCCAGTACATCGAGAGGGTAAACGAGATCGCTGAGAGGCGAGGTCTCCTCTCCGACGACACGCCGCTCACGCCATCGATAGTCAAGGCGGTTAGGCTGATCGTCGGAGCCGCCCTGATGGCCGGCGAGCAGGTGGCCGAGAAGAGAGTGAAGATGGCCCAGGGCGTCGGCGGCGGCCTCCACCACGCGGGGAGGGACTACGGCGAGGCGTGGTGCGTCTTCAACGACGTCGCCGTATGCGCGAGGGCGATGACCGAGCGCCACGGCATGAGTCGCGTGCTCATCCTCGACACCGACGCCCACGCGGGCAACGGCACCATGGACATATTCTACACTGACCCCAAGGTGCTCTACCTCACCGTCCACCAGGACCCTAATACAATCTACCCCTACACCGGCTTCGTGGATCAGATAGGTGAAGGCGAGGGGGAGGGATACACCATCAACGTCCCGCTCCCAAAGGAGGCGGATGACCGCTGCATGGGCCTCGTACTGGAGCGCGTCTTCAGGCCGATAGTGCGCCAGTTCAGGCCGCAGGTCATAATAAGAAACGGCGGCGCCGACCCCCACTACCAGGACGAGCTCGCAGAACTCGGACTGTCCTACCAGGGCCTATGGTCGATAGGGAGAGCCGTATCCGAGGCCGCCAACGAGGTAGGTTGCGGCGTGGTCGACCTCCTCTGCGGCGGCTACAACCCGGGCTACGAGGAGAAGGGCCTATACGCTCTCCTCTGCGGTGAGTTGGACCTCGCGCTGCCGTTCCACGAGGATTCGCCAAACCCCGCGAGGGATACCTCGGTCTTCTCCCAAACGGAGGCGGTGATAGATGGCCTGAGCGAAGCCCTCAAAGGCTACTGGAAGATCGAGAAATTTGAGGAGAATAGGAAAGATTGACTAAAATCCGAGACACGAAGGTCGCTAAAGGAAACCTAAGTGAACAACTCTCGGCCTACTGGGGGCCTGAGGGAGAAAACAGAATTCTCGTCATCGGGGTGGGTAGAAGAATCCGGGGAGACGAATCCGCGGGCCTCATGGTAGCCGACGAACTAGCCAAGATGAACCCTAGAAACTATCGAGTCCTCGTCGCCGAGGACAGGCCCGAGAACTACACCGATAAGATACGCCACTACAACCCGACCCACATCCTCTACCTCCTCGCAACCCGCTCCGGGGGAACCCCGGGGGAGACCCGCCTAATCACCATCGAGGAACACGAGCGTACGAGTCTCCACGAATCCCCCCTCACCACCCTCACCCACTACCTGTCAACGCTCCTGCAGACGAAGACGAGGCTCCTACTCATAGAGCCGAAGACGATGATGGGGGAGGCCTCGCGGGGGATGGAGACAGCTGCGAAGCGGATAGCCGGAGAGATAGCTGAGTCCATGCCGTGACCTTCAAACGGGTTTATCTCGAAGGATTACCCAAGGCATCATGAATATTTATGAACATTTTCGTGGCGGTTTGTAGATGATGGGTGGCGACGGCGTATGGGGCTGGGGCATGTTCGTATCGGTTATCCTACTCGTCGCCCTCGGGTTCGCCGTGTACTACTGGATGATGCCCAGGCGAGCTTACACTCGCAGGGTGGAGGACGATCCACTCGCTGTAGCTGAACGGAGGCTGGCCAGGGGCGAGATTACGCCAGCCGAGTTCGATGAGATCAGGAAGAAGCTCGGCGGGTAAAACCCGCCCTCGGCGTCGCCGTGGTCACACTCAAAAAAAGGGGAGGGGGGTAGACCATCCGAGACCAAAAACGACGCCGATCCCCAATAGGGGCCGAAAAACCAGCCACTTCGCCGTCATTCATGCACAAAAACGAGACAATTACGACGTATCCGGCTTGATCCTGTCCAGCCGAAAAATAAAAAAATTCGTTATCTATAGTAGCGACTACTACGCCCGCTCCGGCTTTATCCTTCGAGCCTAAGCGCGTTCAGTATCACGGTCAGGCTCAACACCCATGTCCCCCACCGCGAAGGCGATCCACAGCGTCACGAAGCCGGGCAACCAGGTAGACACGTATTCAAGTAATAGCTTATCAGCACCCGCGCGGGAGCTAGACCCATGAAGCTAGTCGTCGTCGGCATGGGGTACGTCGGGACACCCGTCGCGGCCCTCTTCGCCGACGTCCCCGGGTTCACCGTCACCGGCATCCAACGCCGCTCCCCGAGGTCAGAGTGGAAGATCGACGCCCTAAACCAGGGAAGGTCCGTCATCGAGGCCGATGAGCCGGGGCTACCCGAGCTCATAAAGCGAGTCCACGACAAGGGCTCCTTCCACGTCACGGACGACGCCTCCGCCTACAGAGACGCCGACGCCATCATCGTGGCCGTCCAGACACCCGTCGACGAGCATCACATACCCCAGTACGAGTCGCTGAAAGAGGTCCTCGCCGACATAGGCGACAACATGAAGCGGGGGACCCTCGTCTGCCTCGAGTCCACCGTGGCCCCGGGAACCACGGACCACCTCGCCAAGCCCATCCTCGAGCAACACTCCCACATGAAGGCCGGCGTCGACTTCGGCCTCCTATTCAGCTACGAGCGCGTCATGGTTGGGCGCCTCCTCCACAACCTCACCGCATACGACCGCATAGTCGGCGGCATCGACGAGGAGTCCACGGAGCGCGGCATCGAGCTCTACAGACACATAGTCAAGGCCAAGCTACACCCCACAGACGCCCTCACCGCCGAGGTCGCGAAGGTCACCGAGAACGCCTACAGGGACGTAAACATCGCCTTCGCCAACGAGATAGCCCTGATCTGCGAGTCCCTCGGCGTAAACGTCCACGACGTCCGGAGCTTCGTCAACAACCTGCCGAACGACCCCTCCACCCCCCACGCCAACCCCTACAGGAACATGCACATCCCCGGCGCCGGCGTCGGCGGCCACTGCCTCCCAAAGGACAGCTGGCTCCTCAAGTACGGCCTAGACGCATACGGTAAGATCAGGTTCAAGCCCGGGATCATCGTCGAAAGCCGGAACGTGAACGACCACATGCCGACCCACATGAAGGACCTAGCAGAGGAAGCCCTAAGGGAGAAGGGGGTCAGACTCGGGGACGCAAAGATCACCCTGCTCGGCGTCGCATACCTTGAGAACAGCGACGACACGCGCAACACCCCAGCCGAGCCCCTATACGACCTGCTGGAGGGGAAGGTCAGGGACATAGTCGCCCACGACCCCTACGTGAAGGAGTACGAGGGTATGAAGGTCACCGGCAGCCTAGAAGAGGCCGTTAAGGGCAGCGATTGCCTCGTCGTTGTCACGCGTCACCAGGAATACCTTGAACTCCGACCCGAGTGGCTCAAGCAACTCATGAAGACCCCAGTGGTCGTTGACGGCAGGTACACCCTAGACCAGGATAGGTACCTGAAGGTCGGCTTCTCCTTCAGGGGGGTCGGTCTCCCCCACAAGAAGACTCCGTGAATCAGCCGGTCCTAATGCCCAGGGTGACGCTCACAGCCAAGAGAGTCCCACCCCGGATCACGCTAAGGCTCATCGTGTCTCCAGGCCGCTTATTCCTCTGCAGGTACAGGATCAGATCGTAGATGCCCTTCATCTCTGTCCCGTCGGCCGCCGTGATTACATCGCCGCCGATCGGCGTCAGCACACCGTCGACGTTTACGAAGCTGGTGCCCCCCCTCAGGCCGGCCACATCGGCCGGGCTCCCCCTCGTAACTGAGGTGAGGAGGGTGCCGTGCGTCCCCGTGGGTAGGCCCATCGTCGAGATTATGCCGGGCGTCACGTCGATCCCCTGGATGCCGATGTAGACCTGGTCATACTTCCCCGTGGCTATGAGGCTCGGAAGCTCCCTGGCTATCGTGTTGCTCGGCACCGCGAAGCCTATCCCCGTCGATGTCTGGCTCGGGATCGCCGTGTTGATGCCTACAACCTCCCCCCTCATGTTGAGCAGGGGCCCGCCGCTGTTCCCCGGGTTGATGGCGGCGTCCGTCTGGATGACGTCTACTATCGGGTACCCGCTCGCCGAGTCCATCTCCCTCCCCAGGGCGCTGATTATGCCGCTAGTCAGCGTGTCCGCGAGGCCGTATGGGTTACCTATCGCCAGCACGGCCTCCCCAACCTTCAGCGCAGAGGAGTTGCCTAAACTGAGTGGCTTCAACAGTGCGGTTGGGGCGTCCACCTTTATCACGGCGATGTCCGAGTATGGGTCGGCGCCCACCACCGTCGCCGGCACGACTGTTCCATCGATGAACGTGACGGTGATGCTATTAGCACCGTCGATGACGTGGTCGTTGGTAACTATCCTCCCCTGCGTGTCGTAGACGAAGCCGCTACCGGTCGCGGTGCCCTGGGGGAGTGTCGACTTGATGAGCACCACGCTTCCCTTAACCTGCTCATAGAGCAGTGTTATGTCGACGCCCCCACCCGTCGACCCGCCACCACCCGAGACCAAACCGTTGACCGTCTGGGTCAATGCGTTGATCTTGGTGTTCGAGTCGGCTAGCGTGGCGCTGAGACCCTGGACAGACGAGGTGAGGGTCGACACCTGAGTGTTCAGGTCGCCGATGCGGCGGCCGCTATCGATGTAGATATACGACGACATCCCGACGCTCAGGATGAGCAGGATCACCAGCACCGCCGTCAGAGGCATCACCATCCGGGAGGCTACGAGGGCCGACTACGCCCGGCTCAGCAGCCTCCACTACCGGGACAGCCGCCTACCCGTCCCAATCAAGATCTACGCCGCGGAGCGAGCCAGCGAGCTGGCCGGCGTCGTCGCCTACAGTTACCCCGGAGTCAACGCCAAGGGCAGGAGGCTCGCCGTCGGCTACCGCCCCACCCTCAAGGAGCTCAACACCGACTGGGCCGTCGTAAGCCGCGTCATCGTCCACCCCAAGTACCGAAGCACCGGCCTCGGCGCCCGCCTCCTCCGCGACACGCTGCCCCAGGTGGGCAGACGCCACGTGGAGCTCGTCGCGGTGATGGCGGAGTACAACCCCTTCGCCGAGAAGGCGGGGATGAGGCTCATAGCACGCACCGAGCCGGACCCATCGGTGACGCGGGCCGTCGAGGAGCTGAAGCTGCTGGGCTGGAACCCGCCCCAGATGGCGAGCACGAGCCACAACCTGGAGAAGATACGGGAGGCCGGCGTCGACGGCGTGAAGCGCGTCCTGCTCCGCGTCGATCAGGGCTACTACAAGCGCCTCATGGGCAGCGGCCGCGCCTACGTCGACCGAGCCAACTTCGAGTCCTGGCTATCCCAGCAGGAACCGGAGCGCCTCGCCCGCAGCCTCCAGATCCTCGCGGTCCTCGGCCAGGCCAAAGCGTACCTCTACTGGAGCCGGGACTGGATAAGCAACGTCGGCGAGGTGAGGGGCGATGAGTGACGAAGATTTCTGCAGGGAACTGCTGGCCGACGTCAGGGCGACCATCAGGACCGTCAGGAAGCTGATGAGGTCCCGGGACCAGGATGTACAGGTCTTCGCCGTGGATGCTTTTACCAAGCTCAGCGAGATGGCATTAGCCCTCGCCGGAGCCTTGGAAGGAACACACGCGGCGGATGACAGGAACCCGCTCGCCAGGAGGTCGAGACTTGATCTGTGAAATACGTTATATCAAGCTACTTGATATAGCATTTTTCCGGGGACTCCATGCGGCGGTTCATATTCACAGATAGGGAGCGGAGGCTGCTCGAGGAATGGATAGAGGAGGGCGCGGAAAACCAGCAGACGAGGATAGTGCTGTCATGGGTGAGAAGGAACTGGGTAAGCCTCGAGGAGGACATGGGGCTCCTGTTCAAGGTTGTGAGGAAGATGCAGGGGCAGCAGAGGTGGTGGGGAAGGGTCACGGGGCGCAGCGAGTTCGGCTCAGCATTACGGCGCGCAGAGTCCGCATTGACCCGCGCAAGAAGAGGCGCGACTACATCCGCCGCCTCGAGCAGCTGATGCAGGAGTGCGACAGGATCATCGCCGACCCCGAGGGCCACGAGGAGCTCCAGGTCAAGGCGATGGCCGTCCTCGTCAGGGCCATTCTCGTCTGCTATAAGCTCGTGACTGATCATCAGGTGGAGACCCTTGAGCTGGAGCTCGCAGAGATCAAGAGACGAATTGCAGAGAGAGTTCGAGCGGGTAAGGCTGAGGCTTGACGCCGAGGACGCCGTGAAGGTCCCCGACGATCCCGTGCAGTTCTGCGTCGACTGGCTGGGCTACACGCCCTTCCGGTACATGTGGCCCTTCCTCCAGGACCCCGGCCACTTCGTCGCCAACGTCCAGGCGAGGCAGACGGGGAAGACCTTCAACGGCATGGCGAAGCTCCTCTGGTACGCCTTCCGGTACCCGAAGAGCCTCATCTTGGTGACGGCGCCCAAGTTCGACCAGGCGAAGAACATCGCGTTCAAGGCCCTCGCAGAGCACCTGCAGCGGATGAAGGCCCGGGACCCCGAGCTCTTCAGGGCCGCCGTCGGCGACAAGAACGTGCTCCGCACTATCGTCCGGCTCAGGAACGGCAGCCAGATCCTCGCCGAGAGCCCGGTCCCCGAGACTATCAGAGGCCACACGGCGAAGGTCATCTACCTGATGGAGGCCAACTTCATCCGGGACGACGAGGACCTCTACACCGCCGTCCTCTTCACCCTGAACACCACCAACGGGTACCTCATCGCCGAGTCCACCCCCTGGAACACGGACAGCGTCTTCTACCGCATGTTCCATGACCCCGCCTACGGCCAGTTCAGCAAGCACAGGGTCGTATACACGGAGGCCCTTCCGCCCCACGGGCCCCTGAGCCCCGACATCGTCGAGATGATAGAGAAGCAGCTCGCCGGGGACCCCGCCAGGTGGAGGCGGGAGATGCTCTGCGAGTGGACGGAGGACCTATACGCTGGCTATCTCAAAGCCTGGTTACGTCTCGAGGAGTGAGAGCGTGGCCGTCGCGGGTGATGTTAGCCTAAGCCGGAGCTTCACATTAACCGCGCCCACTACGCCGGTCACGGTCACCTTCGATTTCGATACTGGGGTACCCGCGCTTTCGTTGAGCATGAGCACCCCCTTCGACCAGTCGTCGGGCGGCGTTACTGCACACTTCAGCTCTCCCTCCGACCCTGCGGCCTTCTCGTTGCAGAATCAGGCCACCACCGGGTTCAATCTACCCGGGTTCACGGGTAAGTACCTATACCAGAACCAGGTGGCGCGGACATACCTCGACATCACCTTCAGCCAGACCATAACGAACATCACGATTACTTTCTCAGCTGTTGAGTACCACGACCCGTTCGGGCAGCCGAGCCCCATCAAGGTGACTGCCTATCTAAACGCAACAACCTCGACCCCGGTGGGGACGGCGACGGCGAACGGTAGCGTAACAAGCGGCACCTATCCGGTCGGTACCCTCACGTTCGACTCGGGCGGTCAGGCCTTCAACATCGTAAGGATCGAGTTGCCGTTCCTCGCACAGGGGGCTACCGCTTACCTGGTGGATAACGTCGTCATCCGGACTAAATGACCCCGCCACCCCTTCCTCCCCAGCCCACATTATCTATTTTCCTTGGTTCAGCTGGCGTTTATGGGTGGGGTATCTTCGAATATATCTTGTCGATGTACTCGGGCTTCGAGCATACTAGGAGGGCGGCCCCTGCTCCAAGCAAGGCCCCGCCGAGAACGTCTGTGGGGTAGTGGACCCCGACATAGACGCGTGAGATGGCAACCATCGCCGCCTCCGAGACGAGTATGAGGGCCCACCTTCTACCCAGACTCAACCAGGCGACCACCGCACCGCCTGCCACTATCAGCGTGTGACCCGATGGGAAGCTGCCATCAACTTCCCTCGGTATGAGGAGTCGAACATCCGCGATGGCGTCGTACGGCCTCGGCCTATAGTCGAGGGCCTTGATAGACCATCCTACGGGGATGAGGATCAGGATCACCATCGCCATGGTGAGCGCCGTCTTCTTCTCCCTCTCCCCCCCGAGGGCGAATAGGCCTAGGACTACGCCCCCCCACACGAGTTCCCGCCCGTAGAGGCTGAGCAAGATCATAATCGAGTCCATCACCGGGGATGGAGCCCACGAGTTCACTGCCGAGAAGCTCCCCGCGTCCCAGGTCTGAAGGACGCCCGACCTGACGGAGAAGCCGACGACGATGAATAATCCAAGGATAATTGACCCCGCGATCCGGAGTCTCCCCCGATTCCGTGCATCCACATGCTTCATGGCGTCGCGATCCTCTAAGGGTGCTAAATCGCTTGACGATGTTATAAGTCATCTACGCCGACGGCTCCCGGCTGCGATGTTTCATATCCAAGTCCCCCATTTGGTAACCCATGGTCGCAGGCAAACTCAACGAAGAGGCGCTCGAGAGGTTCGTGTCAGCGGAGATAGCGGGGAGGAGGCACCCCGGCTCCTCGGTCTCGGTCATCAGAGGCGGCGAAGTCGCCTGGTCGAAGGGGTTCGGCTACGCGGACGTCAGGAGCGGCACCCCAGCGACGCCGGACACGATATTCGGCTGCGCCTCCGTGACGAAGCCAGTCGTCACCGTCGGGTTCCTGCAGCTCATGGAACGCGGGAAGTTCAACCTCGAAGACAAGGCGAACGACCACCTCGACGTTAAGATAAGGGGCGTCAAGGGGGACGAGCCGACGATAAGGGACCTGCTCACACACTACTCGGGGATGCCAACGAGGGTGCCTCCCCTCTACCTCCTCGGCGAGGAGGCGGTCGACATGAAGACGTACCTAGAGGAAGCTGCCCGCGCCGTGAGGCCCAGGGGCGAGGTCTGGGCCTACTGCAACACAGCCTTCACAATCGTCGGCTACCTTATCCACCGATTCACGGGTGTCTCCTACGACAGGTACCTGAAGGAGCACGTCCTCGACCCCCTGGGGATGACCTCAAGCGACTTCGAGCTGACCCCGAGCGTCGCGGCGAGGCTGGCGCAGGGCTACAAGCGCCCCGGGGGCGCGGAGAAGCCCCTCATCCCGAACCCCCCATACGTCCTCGGCATGAGGCCGGCCGACCCAGCCGGCAGCCTCTACTCGACGGTCCTCGACCTGGCCAAGTTCGTGATCATGAACATGAACCGCGGCACCTACGGCGGGAAGAGGCTTCTGAAGGAGGAGACGGTCGACGAGATGCACAGGCTCCAGGCGCCGACGGGAAGGTCCCGCAGCGGCATGGGGTTAACCTGGTTCAGGACCATCCACGACGGCCACACTATGCTCTACCACACAGGAGGCCTGCCGGACTACACGAACCACGTCTGCTTCTACCCCGAGGAGGGGATGGGCGTCTGCTGGCTTAGCAACCTCCAGGACGGGTCGGGTTGGAGGCCACCCGCCCCGACCCTCCTCCGCATCGCCTCCGGGGAGACCGCCAAGCCCAAAGCCGACATCCAGGAGCCGCCGGCAAACTGGGACAAGATCGTCGGAACATACGGAGACGAGACGCACCTCTCCACCATCCGAGTCGTCAACGGCTTCCTCACACTCGACGACAGGCTCCTCCTGGAGAGGGTAGACGACGCCCGCTACACGGTTCACGGCCCCTCCGGCGACGGCGAAGAGCTCGCCCTCGAGTACGGCGACGACGGCTACGTCAAGCAGTTCGACCTCGGCACGTCGTTCCACGCGAGGTACAAGCCCGAGACCCCGGGGGTCGACCTCGGCGCAGACCTAACCGGCGCCTGGGCGGGCGAGTACTACGACCACTACGGCTTCCACGACATTGAGCTGAGGATCAGCGGTCGAGACGCCGCCACGGTGAGCAGCCCGAGTGGGGAACACGTCCGCATGACGGATTTCCGAGCCGAGCTCGGCCAAGTCACCGGACGCGGAGTCTTCCGAATCCCGCCAAAATACGCGAGGTGGGGCACAAGCGACTACTCCGAGATCGAGCTAAGCCTGAAGGCGATCGACGGGACGCTGAAGGGGTTGCTTTCGGGAACCAGCGGGGCAAACAGGGTCGAGCTTAAGAAACGGTGACTCGATTCAGCCCTTCCACCTTATCTTCGGCATTATGCAGCTCTTCTTCTCCTCGATCCTGTCCCTGTACTGCATAAGCTTCGGGATGGTGAGCCTCAGCTCCGAGTCGAGGTCGAATCGTGGCTTGAAGCCGAGCGTGAGAAGCTTCTCGCGGTCGGGGTTGTAGTAGTGCTCCTCCCTCTCGACCCTCGGGTTCTCGACGCTCCAAATCCTCCCCTCGAGCCCGAACTCGCCGGCGACCTTCACCACGTGGTCCGCCAGCTCGTTGACCGAGTACGTCTCGTCGAACTGGTTGAAGACCCTGTACTCCCCCTCCTTCGGGGGGTTCTCGGCGGCGAGGGTCATGCACTCGACGCTGTCGCGGAGGGCTATGTATCCCCTCGTCTGGCCGCCCCTACCGTACGGGGTGAGCTCGTGCCCTATCACCGCCTGGGCGCAGAACCTGTTCAGAGCCGTCCCGAACGCCTCGTCGAAGTCGAACCGCGTAAGCAGGTGATCGTTCACCATCTCGTCCGTCACCACGCCGTGGACGACGCCCTGCATGATGTCGGTGCTGCGCATGCCCCAGATCTTGCACGCGAACATGATGTTGTGGGAGTCGTGCACCTTGCTGAGGTGGTACCAGCTGCCCGGCTGCCTTGGGAAGGGGAGGGTGTCCTTCCTGCCGCGGTACTCGACCTCGAAGAAGCCCTCCGGGATGTCGATGTTCGGCGTACCGTACTCGCCCATGGTGCCGAGTTTAAGGAGGTGGCACTTGGGGGCATGCTTCTTCACGGCGAAGAGGATATTGTTGGTCCCTATGATGTTGTTTATCTGGGTGTGGTTGCAGTGGCGGACGTCGATCATGCTGTATGGGGCGGAGGGGATCTCCCCGAGGTGAACGATGCAGTCGGGTTTCTCCTTCTCGATCACCCCATCGGTGAAGTCGGTCTCGGTGAGGTCGCCCTCGTAGAATCTGAGCCTCTTCCCCGTTGCCTTCTCGTAGATCCTCAGCCTCTTACCCATGGGCGGTATCGGGGTTGCCGACTGCGACCCCATCTCCTCGACGTTACTCCTCCTGCTGAAGTTGTCCAGACCCGAGACATCGTGCCCTCTCTCCGTTAAGTGCATAGCGAGGGGCCACCCGAGGTAGCCGTCAACACCCATGATCATGATCTTCAAGGCAGACACCGACAGGCTTTCAACAATATTCAAGGGATACCCATTTTAAACATGCGGGTGATCAAACGGGAAAAACCAATAATCGTCGGATAGACCAACCACTACCGCGGGTCGCTACGAGCTTACTCTATCACCATCATCGTCAGCGTTGACCTGACGCCGTTCATGCGCCTGATCTTGTTGGTGATGACGTCCTTCAGCTTCTCCATCGTGTCCGCCTCTAGGCGAACCACGTAGTCGTAGACCCCGTAGACACCATAGACCTGCTTCGCCTCGGGTATGCCCTTTAGGTCCTTCGCGATGTCCACCCCAAGCTCCGCGTTGATCAACACGAATGCCGCGTTCAATAAATCCCCAATTATAGTTATTTTCCTTGATGCCTTTAACATCTTCCACGGAAAGACGTCGAAGGGGCCGGGGTTCATTCGATTCTAGATCATCGTACCCAGCCTCATGGCCGCGGATGACCGGAAGGGATACATCTCGACGCCGCCAACTTGTCTAGACGCCGGTGTATGAACATGGGCGAGCTCGCAGTCAACGGTGGGAAGCCGGTTTCTGACAAGAGGATCCCCCTAGTAAAGCCGACCTTCAGCCAGAAGGACGCCGACGACATCTCCAGAGTGTTAAAATCGGGCTACGTCAGGATGGGGCCCTACACGAAGGAGTTCGAGGAGAAGTTCGCCGCCAGGGTTGGCGCAAAGTACGCCTACGCCGTCTCGAACGGCACGGCCGCCCTCCACTGCGCGTACCTATCGACCCTCAAACCAGGCGACGAGGTAATCGCCCCCGCCTTCACCTTCATAGCCACCATCAGCACAGTCCTCTACAGCAACGCCAAGCCCGTCCTCGCCGACGTCGACCCAGACACATTCCTCCTAGACCCCGAGAGGGTCAAGGAGAAGATCACGAGTAAGACCAGGGCACTCGCCCCCGTCCACCTCTTCGGGAACAGCTGCGACATGAGGGCACTCACGGAGATCGCGGAGGACCACAAGCTCACCATCATCAACGACTGCGCCCAGGCCCACGGGACCGAGTACGATGGCAGGGACCTCGGCTCGTGGCCGGACATGAGCTGCTACAGCTTCTACCCCACGAAGACGATGACCACCGGGGAGGGCGGCATGGTCACCACGGACGACCCCGAACTCAACCGCCTGGGATCGCTAATCCGTAGCCACGGGGACGATGGCAGATATCATCACGTCGTACTCGGCCTAAATTACAGGATCACCGACATCATGTCCGCCATCGGGCTGAACCAACTCTCCGAGCTCGACGAGTTCCTTAGAAAGCGCCGCAAAAACGCGGAGACCCTTTTGAAAGGCTTGAGCCGCGTCGACTCAGTTAAACCACAGAAGGTAACGCCGCGAACGAATCACAGCTACAGCTACTTCAGCGTAGCCCTCGACTCCTCTGAGCTACGCTGCAGTCGAGACGACTTCATGAAAGCCCTACAGGCGGAGAACATCGACTGCGGCGTACACTACCCTGCCTCGCTAACAGAGCAGCCCATCGTAAAGCAGCTGTTGAAGCCTAAGCCGTGTCCCGTCTCGGAGGACCTGTCGACGCGCATAATGAGCCTCCCCATGCACCCCTACCTAAGCGAGGCGGACCTAGAGAAGGTCGTCGAGGGCGTCGAGAAGGTCGCGAAACATTACACCAAGCGCTAATTAGCTTTGGATCGGTCCACTAGGATACGTTATTTATCTCTCAAATTCACCGTTCAATACGCCCCGATATATGTCGTAGAGCTGCATACCTAGTTTTGTATTGTCGTAGAGCGGCTTTATCTCCGTCAGTTGTTTATTAGTGGACGACTCTCGATACGCGTCGTCGTTTAGTAGCCTTAAGACCTCCTTGGCTACATCGGATGGCGCGTCGATTCCGGAAGAGTGGTAACTTACAAGCGGCTTCCCTGCGAAGATAGCTTCCAACTCGATGAGAC
>Ga0265292_1001335_pt1 | contig 22173 bp, 26 predicted proteins | sample Munlanlewell296A_FD_189080 | JGI IMG/M metagenome (GOLD analysis project Ga0265292, IMG submission 189080) | Leachate microbial communities from a municipal landfill in Southern Ontario, Canada - Leachate well 296A | ecosystem: Engineered > Solid waste > Landfill > Unclassified | place: Canada... | reverse complement strand
ATGCTAGCGCCGCCCGAGCGTGCCAGAAAGGTGACCAGTTACCGCGCTCGAGAACGCGACGCGCAAGAAGGAACTGGGCTTCAAGCGACAATTCGCTGAGGGACTCTACGCACTGAAGACCGAGGGCTCGGGCCGGGCGTTCGTGGCGTTACGCGATCCTGCAAGATGGGAGGACGCGCTCACGACGCTCTACGCGGACGCGTGCCGCCACCACGAGTTCTCAGGGTGGAACGACAGCGGCTGGCAAGCCCCAAGCGTGGAGTTCGCTTGACCAGCCGCACGCGCGCGTGGCAAGCGGCGTTCATCGTCGCCTTCCTTGGCGCGTCCTACTTCCTGCTGTCGCCTGGTGACGCGGTGCCGTCGATCGGCGCTGGCATCCCACAGTCCGACAAGGTCGAGCATGCGGCCACGTTCGCCATCCTCGCGTTCCTTGCCCGATTCGCTTATCGCGACCGTCCTGCGTGGGGTGTGTTCGCGGCGCTCGTCCTCTACGGGATCGCCGTCGAGATCGCGCAGCGCAACATCCCTGGGAGGAGCACGGAGGTGCTCGACGCATTGTCCGATGCCGCTGGCGCGCTCGTGGCGTTCGCGGTGAGACCAAGGCCTGCAGCGACGTGATGTGACGAAGGCGCCACTTCACACCGGATGCGCGGCGACGAACGCTTCGGCCGCTGCGCGCTTGTCCTGCGGGAATCCTTCCGCGAATAGTGGGCGCTGAATGGTGGCGGTGTACACCTTGACCTCCTTCCCGTCGCGCGTGTCAGGCCACACTGGGTGCGCGGCCGCCCACGACGAGTCGATGTCGAGATAATCGCCGATGAAGACCTTGCCGTTCTGGTGGTGCGAGAGGCTCGGGTCCCAGCCGTTCCCCGGCGCGTCACGCACTCGGAAGTTGGGCGCCCACGTCTTGCCCCCGTCGAGCGAGTACGTGTAGTACTGGTCGATGAGGAGTCCCTTCTGGGCGTCGAGCCGTTGGTCCATCCACGTCACGTCGATGACACCGCCTGGGCTGACTGAGACTGCGGGGAAGAACTGCGGCGCAGTCGTCGCGTCATCGTTGATGCGCAGCGGAATGCCGAACGTCTGCCCGCCGTCGTGGCTCGCGGAGAAATAGGCGTTGGACGCGTCGGGAGCGTCCCTCCCGTCGGCCCACGTCACGTACACGGAGTTCGCGTACGGCGAGTCCGCGTACTTGTCGCTGGCCATGGCAGGGAATCCGTCTCGGCGGTCGCAGTCGCTCAAGCCCTTGATGTCTGGCGCCACCATGTCGAGGACGGGACGCGGCGCGTCCCAGTCGGCCCCCTTGTCTTTGGAGCGCGTGAGCATGACCTGCGCGCCGTTGGCCCACGTCGCATAGGCCTCGTCCTTGGGCCCCACGTCAAGGAAGCTGCCTTGACCCGCGCCAGTCGCGACGGTCGCGAACTGCTTGGCCTCGGTCCACGTCTTGCCGCCGTCCGTGGATCTCATGTAGAGCTGTCCGCCCGCGAGGCTGGAGAGCCACATGATGTGTATGGCGCTCCCGTCGTTTTGCGCCGCGAGCCATGCCTTGTCGTGGAAATCGACTGGGTAACTTCCCTCGATGGTGGGCGTGAACGTGTCGAAGGAATCACCGCCATCGTGCGAGACGGCGACGATCTGCACGGCGCGGTTGAAAGCCCAGTCGTTGAGCGCCCCCTGCGGACATTGGTCCTTGCACGTCTTCGAGCCAGTGACGCGGTCGGCCTGGTACGCCATCAGCACGTAGTAGAGCGTCCCAGTCTGGTCGAAGTACGCGACTGGGTCGGTCGTACACCAGAATTGCGATGCGTAGTTGAGTTTGCTTGGGTCGGGAGACGTGGTCTGCCGCCAGGGGGAGCCCTCGAAGGAGCGGTCCTTGTATGGCGTTCTCGCGCCGTCGTGCGTCACATAGACGCCGTCCCACACGCACTCCCCAGCGTCTGGCGGGTAGTAGTCCTTCGCGCCGCCCACGACGTTGCGCGGGTCTTTGGGCGAGACGGCGATGGTGACCTCGTTGCCTTGCCTCGTGGGCGTGGGAGTCATGTCGAAGTTGCAGGCTCCAGCATGACAAAGCAAGGTCGGCGTGGGGAGCGACGTGTCGAACTGTGGTGAAGTCACGCGCGGTGCTTCAGGTTGGCTCACGACGGGCGGGCTCACGTTGCTCACGCAGCCTGCGAGGAGCAGGACGAACGATAGCACGGCGAACGTTCTCAAGGACTCACCGTCCGCTCGTACTCCACTTGCTCCCACTTCCCAGTCGAGACCTGTGTGGCTGGGACGCCCTTGCTGCCCGTCTGGTGCATCCACGTCACGTGGAGTGCGCTGTCGGGGCCAAACGCAAGACCGAGGAAGTCCCCAGCGAAGCGGTTCTCGCCCAAGCACGTCATTGACGCGCACATCGCGCCCTTGTGGACGGGGTCCTTAGTGAGGAGCGTCGTCGTCCATGATGCGCCGTCGCTGGTCTGCGTGACGCTCACTCGCCACTCGTTTGCCGCATCGTCCGCGTTGGCGCCGTTGGCTTCGTACCAGCCCATCGCCACTCGGCCAGCGCCGCCTGCTGCGATGAACGGGAGGAGGTGCAATTTCGCGCTCGTGGGCATAGGCGTCAGTCGCCACGTCTTGCCTGCGTCCGTGGACTTGGCTGCCGCGAGCTTGCAGTCCGTCGTCTTGTCCATGCACGCGATGGCCCACCACGTGCCAGCCGCATCGACTGCTATCGTGGGGTCCGTCGAAGCGATGTCCATCGGCGCGAAGCCGACGAACGTGCCGTCAGGCTTCCACGATCGTACACCCCAACCAGGCCCACTGGACGAGGCCGCGGCCTCGACAACGAGCTTCTGCACGGGGTCCCACGACAGGTCAGAGCCCTGCGACTGGTCTTGCGCGTCGAAGCTCGTGATGGTGAAGCTCGCGCCAGCGTCGTGGCTCACGGCGAAGGTGGGTCGGTCGAGCGTCTGGCCCGTGATGAGGTACACGTCCTTCTCGGTGGGTGCCACGAGCCACATGCGGTCCGTCGCGCCTGGCACGGCGACGTTGTTGCACGCCCAGGTCTTTCCATCGTCTTTGGAGTTGCACACGGCAGTCTGGCCTGCGTATGGCCAATCGAACGCGATGTAGGCGTGCGAGTCAGGCGCGACAGCGAGGGCGCTATCACTCGCGTACATCGGAAGCGCGCCCTTGAAGTCGGTGGGCGTGAACGTCGTGCCGTTGTCGCGGGACACGTAGAGGTACTGGAGCGCGGCCACGTAGATGGTGCCATCGGGCGCGACGCGGACGACTGGCTCGTTCCCGTCTTCCCCCACCTTCACGACGTTGCCCAAGAACGGGGGGACGCTCGCGGGAAGCGAGGAGGACTGGTCGTTGACGCTTGGCGTGATGCATCCCGAGAGGATGAGGGCGGCGAGGCCCAACGCGGGAAGGATAAGGCGCACGCCACAGCGAGCGTTACCGGGGCAAGATAAGCGTTGTTGCGCCCAAGAGTGGTCTTCACTTTCCGCTGCCGCGCAGGCCCCTCAGGATCTCGCGTCGCAGCTTTGCCATCGGGTCAGCGGGCGTCGCGAGGTTCGCGGAGGTCTCGACGAGGTGCGACACGACGCATCGAGCCACTTCGGCACGCAAGTGGTCAACGACGGTCCCCATACAAGAGGGACCGTTGGCTAGCTCACGGATACTCCTTTCGCAACCGAGATTGAATGCGTGCCCCACGGACCGAACAGGTTCGGACAGACGCGCCCCTATGGGACCGCATGATACGCCTTCAGCGGGTTCGTCTCGACCTCGCCGCTGCGCATCGCGCGGATGGCGGACGTGGCGGCCGTCGCTGCTGCGATGGTCGTGAGGAAAGGGATGCCCAGCTCGACGGCGAGGCGGCGCATCATGGCGCCATCGCGCTTGGCGCCCCGGGACATCGTGGGTGTGTTCACGACGAGTTTGATCTCGCCGCGGCGCATGAGGTCGATCGCGTCGGGGCTCTTTCGCTCCGTGATGCGCCACGCGGTCTGGCATGGTACTTCGAACTCGCGCAGGTACTGCGCCGTTCCGATCGTCGCGTAGAGCGTGAAGCCCATCTCGGCAAGGTCCTTCGCGAGGGGCAGCATCTTGGGTTTGTCCTCGTCGCGCACGCTGATATAGACGGCGCCCGTGGGCGGGAGCTTCATGCCTGCCGCTTCCATGGCCTTCGAGTACGCCAGGTCGAGGTTGTGGTCGATGCCCATGACCTCGCCCGTGCTTTTCATCTCGGGCCCCAGGATGCTATCGACGCCCGGGAGCTTGAGGAAAGGGAAGACGGGTGCTTTCACGGCAACGTGGCTCATCTGGGGCTCGTGCTGGCCCTGCTGGGCCAACGTCTTGCCAAGGATGCAGCGCGTAGCGACCTTCGCCATGGGGATGCCCAGCGCCTTGCTCACGTAGGGCACGGTGCGGCTCGCGCGGGGGTTCGCCTCAAGGATGTACACGGTGCCGTCCTTCACGGCCCACTGGAAGTTCACGAGGCCGATGACGCCCAACTCTTTCGCCACGCGCTTCGAGTAGAGGCGGACCGTTTCCTGTATCTCGCGCGAGAGCGACGGCGCGGGGAGGATGGTCGTGGCGTCGCCGCTATGCACCCCGGCCTGCTCGACGTGCTCCTGCACGCCGCAGATGAGCACGTCTTGGCCATCACAGATGGCGTCCACATCGATCTCGATGGCGTTCGAGAGGTACTTGTCCACGAGGACGGGGTGCTTCTTGCTCGCCTTCACGGCCTCGCGCATGTAGTCCGCGAGGTCGTTCTCGTCGAACACGATCTCCATCCCACGGCCGCCCAGCACGTAGCTTGGGCGCACGAGCACGGGGTACGTGATGCGCGAGGCGACCTCGCGGACGTCCTCGAACGAGTAGCCAGTGCCGCTGGTCGGCTGCGGGATGCGCATCTTCTCCATCAACGCGGAGAAGCGGCGACGATCCTCGGCAAGGTCCATGCTATCAGGCGACGTGCCCATGATCTTCGTGTGGATCCACGGGCGCGCCTTTAGGGCCTTCTCGAGGGGAACGGCGAGGTTCACGCTCGTCTGGCCGCCAAACTGCAGTATGATGCCGTCGGGGTCCTCGCGTTCGAGAACGTTGAGCACGTCCTCGACGTTCAACGGCTCGAAGTAGAGCTTGTCCGACGTCTGCGCGTCCGTCGAGACCGTCTCGGGGTTGTTGTTGATGACGATGGCTTCGATCCCCTGCGATCGCAGCTCTTGCACCGCGTGCACGACGCAGTAGTCGAACTCGATACCTTGCCCGATGCGGATGGGGCCGCCTCCAACGATGACGATCTTCTTGCGGTCCGTGCGGGGCGCTTCCTCTAAGTCAAGGCCGAGGTCTTCGTACGTGGAATAGAGGTAAGGTGTGTATGCTTCGAACTCGGCCGCGCAAGTATCGACCATGCGGAAGCGCGGCACGATCCCTAGATGCTTGCGGGCGAGGCCGACCTCGTGCTCTTCGAGTCCCCACCATTCGGCAAGCTGCCCGTCCGAGTACCCGACGGGCTTCGCTCGGCGGAGCGCGCCCACGAGTTCAGCACACTGGATGCCGCGACCGTTCGTGGCGTTGACGCGGTGGACCATCTCGCGCATCTCTTCGGGCTGCGCGCGCAGTTCGGCTTCGAGGAGGACGAGCCGTTCGATCTTTTCGACGAACCACGGGTCGTACGAGGTCTCCTGGCAGACGCGCTTGACCTGCCAGCCGCGCCTTAGCGCTTCGGCGATGAAGAAGAGCCTTCGGTCCGTCGCGCGGCGAAGCTCGTCCAAGACATCTGCGTCGGTCCACTCCGTCTTGTCCGAGGGCAAGCCAGGGATCTCGAGGCCCCAACGGTCGGTCTCGAGCGAGCGGATGGCTTTCATCAAGCTCTCCTCGAAAGAGCGTCCGATGGCCATGACCTCGCCAGTGCTCTTCATCTGTGTTCCGATGTGGCGGTCCACGGTGCGGAACTTGTCGAATGGCCAACGGGGGATCTTCGTGATGATGTAGTCGAGCGCTGGCTCGAATGAGGCAGGCGTCGTCTTCGTCACGCTGTTGGGGATCTCGTCTAGCGTGAGCCCCACTGCGATCTTTGCTGCGACGCGCGCGATGGGGTAGCCTGTCGCCTTGCTTGCGAGCGCGGAGCTGCGTGAAACGCGCGGGTTCACTTCGATCACGCGGTACTCGCCCGTGTCGTGGTTGAACGCGAACTGCACGTTGCAGCCGCCAGCGATCTTGAGCGCGCGGATGATGCGGATGGCGGCGCTGCGGAGGACCTGGTGATCCTCGTCGGAGAGCGTCTGCGCTGGCGCGACGACGATGCTCTCGCCAGTGTGGATGCCCATCGCGTCGAGGTTCTCCATGTTGCAGATGATGATGCAGTTGTCCGCCCCGTCCCGCATCACCTCATACTCGTACTCCTTCCAGCCGAGCACCGATTCCTCGATGAGGACTTGTCTCGTGCGCGAATAGACGAGGCCGCGTCCGACGATCGTCTCGAACTCCTCGTCATTGTACGCGACGCCGCCTCCCGTGCCGCCAAGCGTGTAGGCGGGGCGGATGAGGACGGGGTATGCGAGGTCGAGCTTGCGGCGCACGTCATGCGCTTGTTGGAGCGTGGTCGCGACGTCAGCTTTGGGGCAGACCTCCCCGATGCTCTCCATCGTCCTCTTGAAGAGGTCGCGGTCCTCGGCCTTCTGGATGGCTTCCAGCTTCGTACCCAAGAGCTCGCAGTGATGCTTCTCCAGGATGCCGCTCTCCGCAAGCTCAGAGGCGAGGTTGAGCGCGGTCTGGCCGCCCATGCCAGCGAGCACCCCGTCGGGACGCTCCTTCGCGATGATGCGTTCGAGCGTCTCGACAGTGAGCGGCTCCACATAGACCGCTTCCGCCATGTCCGGGTCGGTCTGGATCGTGGCCGGGTTCGAGTTCACGATGACGATGTCGTAGCCCTCTTCGCGAAGCGCCAGCGCGGCTTGCGAACCAGAGAAATCGAACTCCGCGGCTTGTCCGATGACGATGGGTCCTGACCCGATGATCAGGATCTTCCGGATGTCGGTGCGCTTGGCCAAGAGGTGCCGACCTTGGGCTGATTCTGGTCTCCCGTATTTAGGGATTCCCTGGGGCGCAGGGTTCCACAAGAAACGGCGCACCCAATACTTGACGCGCGTGCTTCAGAAAGTCAAGAAGTTGACCTTCATCGTGGCACCGGCCGTGAAGAAGGAGCTGGCGCCAGCGTAACGCCCCGTCACGGTCCAGATGCCAGCGTTCGGGCCACCCGTATCGATGACACGCTGGCACGGATGCGCGGTGCCATCGAGCGCGCACGACCACGTGATGTGGCCGCCAGCACTGTTCGCCATGTCGATGAAGGCCTCGCCGCGCGTGTCGGACCAAGCGGTCACGAGGACGCTCAAGCCGGCGTTCGCGTAGCCGCTGACGGCGCACGTGCCCACCGACAGGGCCGCGTCTGGCGCGAGGGTGCACGAACGCGTGGTGGTGGTCGTGGCGGAAGCGAGCGGGGCGACGAGGACCGCGACGAACGCTGCAACTATGAACATGACGCGCATGTCAAGCCTCGGCGCGAGAACGCCCCGAAGCGCCGTGAATCCATCGGGAACCCTTATCTCCCCTGGTGGGGGAGTGGCAGACCGTGCGATTCGGGACTACCGCGACATGGGTTCGACCAAGGGGCAGGCGACGATGGTGTGGGTCGATACGAGGAACCAGAAGGCGGACGCGTTCATCGCGACGGCGGAGCGGCCGGGGACGAACTAGGGCTTCCCTGCGGTGCTATCGCCAACACGCGAAAACGCGAACATGCGACACTGATGAAGATACTACGGCGCAAGCACGGACGCGAGCAGCGTCACGCGTCACGAAGCTTACCCTCGCTAAGGAGTCTGAGGTACGCTTCGGCACTTCGGCGGATGCGCTCCAACCTCAAGCGAGCTTGACGGCCCGGAACCCCGCGTCCGCGCTCTCGGTTGGCGCCTTGCCGCCGCCCTTGTCGAGCCACATCTTGTAGCGGTCGAAGAGGAACTCCGTGTCCTTGGGCCCGGGGCAAGCCTCCGGGTGGTATTGGGATGATAGCACGGGGAGCTTGCGGTGGCGCAGTCCCTCGACGGTGCCGTCGTTCGCGTTCACTTCGGTGATGATGACGTCCTCGGGGCACGAGGCGGGATCGACCGCGAAGCCGTGGTTCTGGCTCGTGATGTAGATGCGGCCGGTCTCGATGTTCTTCACGGGCTGGTTGGCGCCGCGGTGGCCGAACTTGAGCTTGTACGTCTTGAGGCCGTACGCGAGTGCCAGGAGCTGGTGGCCAAGGCAGATGCCCTGCGTGGGGTACTTCTCCATGACGTCACGAAGCGTGGGGAGCGTGCGGCGGATGATCTCGGGATGCGCGGGGTCGCCGGGGCCGTTCGACATGAAGATGCCATCGACGCGCAGCGCTTCGATGTCGCTTGCTGTCGCGTTCCACGGGACCTGATAGACGGTGCCAAAACGCGCTTGCAGGTTGCGGAGGATGTTGCGCTTCACGCCCGTGTCCACGAGCGCGACCTTGCCATCGCCCCGACCCTTGAGGGGGACGATATCCTTCACCGATACGTCCGCCACGAGGTTCTCCTTGTCGGGAAAGGGCATCGACTGGACGCGGCGCAGGATCTCGTCCGTGGACAAGGTGTCCTCCGTCGTGATGCAGGCACGCAGCACGCCGCGGCTTCGCGTCTTGATGGTGAGCGCGCGTGTGTCCACGCCCTCGATGCCTGGTACGCCGAAGCGTTTGAGGAAACTGTCGATGTCCTCGACACTCGCGCGGTGGCTGGGATGGCGCGCCCACTCCCGCACTACGAGGCCCCACGGCCAGATCTGGTCAGACTCGTTGGCTCCAGGCAAGATGCCGTAGTTGCCCACGAGAGGGTACGTGAGCATGAGGATCTGGCCGTGATAGCTCGGGTCCGTCAGGGCTTCCTGGTAGCCCGTCATGCCCGTGTTGAAGACGAGTTCGCCAAAACGCGTGGCACGCGCGCCGAAGGCGCGTCCTTTCACGACGGTGCCGTCTTCGAGGACGAGGCGGGCCAAATGGGGGGTCTGGGGGGCTTGCCCCCCAGCGTTCCCGGTGCCTGACATCCCGCGTCGATGATGGCTTCCCTACTTCAAGATTCGGGGGGCGCCCCATGTCCTGTCCATCCTGTCCTTTCCTCGCGCTGGGCCCGGCAACCTAGACCCGCACGAGCCCGGGCAGCGCTTGCGAGAGGCCAGTGAGCACGAACTGGATCGCGAGGGCCGCGAGGATGAGGCCCATGATGCGGGTGAAGACCTGGAGGCCCGACCGGCCCAGGAATCCAAAGAGCCGGTCGCCCATGAAGAGCAGCACAAAGGTGGCCGCGAAGACGATGACGCACGCGGCGTAGATGACCAGGCGGTCCGTGTAGCCTGGCGTGCTCGCGATGAGGATCATGACCGTGGTGATGGCGCCAGGCCCAGTGAGCAGCGGGATGCCAAGTGGCGTCGTTCCGATGTTCTCGCGCTCCAATGCATCCGTGATCTCCTGGTCGTTCGAGTCTGACTTGGGGCGCTCGCCTTGGAGCATGTCGAAGGCGACCTTGAAGATGAGGATGCCTCCCGCGATGCGGAAGGCGGGGATCGTGATGCTGAACACGCTGAAGATGCGCTCGCCCGCGAGGCCGAACAGGAGCAGCACGCCCAAGCCAACGAGGCACGCGCGGATGATGACGCGGAGGCGCTCCTTGTGGGTGTACGAGCCCGTGAGGGCTATGAATGTGGGAATGACCCCCACCGGGTTCACGATGGCGAAGATGCTCACCAGGATGGCGAAGAAGCCGGTGGCGTCCACTTATCGGAGGCCAGTCCCACGGCGCCTTCAACGTTTCGAAGCGCGCCGGCAGGCTCAGCGGCGTGAGCGTGAGTCGTTGCGGACGAACGACAGCTGTGCGTCCTCATCGCCATCGGAGCGCGCGACGCGCGCTTGGAACGTGTAGTGGTGCGGCACGCGCATGTCGCGGCCCGTCCACCACGGGCAGCGCGTGCACTTGTAGCCCGTCGCCGCTGACTTGCCTGTGAGCGTGCGGTTCTCTGTCCGTTTCAGTTTCGAGCGGCAAACGGGGCACTCTTTCAGTTCGGGCGCGATGCCGTCGATGCGCGAGCGGATCGTGAGCGAGACCAATCCGCTGCGTGCCGCGAGCACGCGAACGCGCTCTGGCGTGACGTGGTGCCCCCGCTTGCCCAGCTCCTTGTTGACGAGTTGCGCGAGGCGACGTTGCGTCGCTACGGTCCCCTCGTGCAGGATGACCTTCACGACGACTGCCACGATCTCCTCGTTCCGAGCGCGCTTGCGCGGGGCTGCGCCGCGGTCACTCACGCGCCAAGGCACGAGGCAGCGTTCTCTTATCCGTTCCGGAACGCGGTACCCGGAACGCACAGCTGTCCAAGTGAGGCGCGGCCGTTGCATATTGCGCGTCGGGGTGTAGCTATCCTTCCGCAGATGTGGCCAGCAGCATGGCACGAACTGTAGAAAGAAGGATGCTTCAGGACGCTTCTGTAGGGAACCGCGGGGAGGCTCCCGCAGGATAACGAACATGCACAAGATGTTCAGCTTGGCTCTGTTGACTGCGACCATGATGATGCCGTTCGTCGCTCACGCGTCGGAGGGCGCGTGTAACAGCGGAGACGCTCTGTCGCTGGGTGAGATCGAGATCAGCCCGACGGGCGATCCGGGCGCGACGTTCTACTTGGATGACCGCAACGCGGTTCTGGGCAACGGTCTGTGGACGTACCAGGAGTCGAACGGTGACTTCACTGGCGGAAACGCCGCGGTCGATCTCCAGCGCGGAGGCTCCTCACCCTACGTCCCGAGCACGCCGGTCACGAACGAGACCGAAGTGTGCGTGGACACCCACGACGAAGCGCCCGACACGCTGATCATGTGAGCCCCACGATGATCCTCGCGCCAGATCGAGCGGGCGGCAAGCGATCCGCCGCCCCTCCCTTTTCTCATCCTGATCTTGCGCTCGCCGTTCCCTGCTGGGGCTGGGGGACTGGCACCAGCTTGAGGAGGTCAGAGCGGGTGACGATGCCCACGAGCCGATCGCCACGCATGACGGGCAAGCAGCCCACGTCGTGTTCCATCATGCGCTGCGCGGCCTCGTGCGCCGTCGAGTGTGCAGGCGCCGTGATGACGTTCCTCTGGTAGATGTCTTCCACGAGGAAACGCTGTAGCGCAGCTGGCTGGTGGTGGTCGCTCACGGTGTCCTTGAACTTGGCGAGACCGTTCGCGATGTCGGACTCGCCCACGATGCCCACGAGTTTGCCATCATCCATCACTGGCAAGCGCTCGATGTGGTGGTCCACCATGAGGCGCCGCGCGTGGATGACGCGGTCCGAAGGCTGTACGGCGTGCACGTGGGGCGTCATCAGGGCTTCGAGCGATTTCGCGCCGTCCACGAGCCGGAGGAGGTCGGACGCCGTCACGACCCCCACGCACGCCTTCTCGTGCATGACTGGCATGATGCCGATCCCCTGCTGCAGGAGATCCGCGAGCACCACGTGCACGTCCTCTTCGGGCGTGGTCGTGGTGAACGACCGGATCATCGCGCTCGACGCGTGGAGGTGGCTGGCGGGCACGCCCCTGTTCTTGACGGCGCCCATCTCGTCAGCGATGTCTCCATCGGTGACGATGCCCGCGAGGACCCCACGGTCAGTGACGACGAGCTTGCTCATGCCATGCTTGCGCATCGTTTCGAGCACTGAATCCAGGCGGGCGTCCTTGTCCACCGAAACGACCTCGCGGCTCATGATGTCCTTGACCTTCACTGGGACGACCTCGATCACGCAAGCGGCGGACCGCGTGCTTAACCCCTCGTGCTGCACTTTCGGTGACCCCGCCCCAATCATCATGCGCCGGTCCGCCGCTCTCCGGCTTGGATGGGCCGCCGATGGGTTCGGTGTACGAGCGCGAGCTGAAAGGGATCCTCTCGGGCGAAGAGGACGTGCTGCGGAAGATGACGAACGCGCTTGCGCCCGAGCAGGCAGCGAGCTACCGCAAGGCCCAGCAGCGCCCATTCCTCGTCGTCCGCGGCGCGGGGTCGCTTGGCGTGGACCTCGTGGCGCTACGCGGGGACGTGAGTTTCCCCATCGAAGTGAAGTCCGCATCAAGCGACGTCATCCATTTCAGCGCGTCCAGCGGCCGCAACAACGAGCAGGCCACGGACATGGCCAAGGAGTGCAGCCGCGCGAGCGTCATCCCGCTCTATGCATACCGCCGCAAGGGGGTGCCGCGCCAGGACCCGTGGCGCATCCTCACGCTGCCCACGCAGAACCTGCCGCCTCGCATCGCGGTGCTCTACGAGCGCATCCCGAAGGTCGCGCGGACGAGCAGTGGGAACTTCGTGCTGCGCTGGGACGATGGCCTGTCGTTGCACAAGTTCTTGGAGTACTTGTGCGGGTGACGTGGACCGATCCGGGCGTCACGTCCCCTTGCGCGACGTGCTGCCTCGTTCGGGCTTCCCGCGGAGACGCCCGCTGCTCGTGGTGCCTTCCTCGATGTCGAGATCCTCGGGGTCCCAAAGCGGTGGTCGGTCGGAGCCCATCTTCTCGCGCGTGGCATCAACGGCTGGGGCGGGGGAACGCGTCTTCTTCATCAGAGTCCCTTCGGGACATCGCATAGGCGCGCTCCGCGCATATCTTTGAGCACGGCAGCGCGTCCGGTTGAGCGCACGGTCGCAACGGGACCAGGGATGCAGACCCCCGGTCTTGGGCGTGCGACCGAGTGCGCTACTTCTTCAAAATAGAGGAGAAGAACTCGATCTTCTTGAGTTCCGAGAGCGGGCGGTCCAAGGTGACCGCGTCGCGGCGCATTCCGAAGACGAAGCTCGCGGGCAGTTCGAGGGTGGCCTCGTTCGTGCCGAGTTGGGTCTTGGCCTCGGGCGATAGCGTGAGAACCAATTGCGTGGTGGTCCGCGTCTTTGGGTCACGGCGGGTCGTGCGCACACGACCCACGGGCACGTGATTCCAGTCAAAAACTGGCTTCGACTCGAGAACGAAACCCTCAGAGGGCATTGAGACTCACCAGCGCTGTTCCCCCTTAGGGCGAAACCGGCTATCTATATTACGCAAAGTCGGGTGGCAAAGTATAAACCGATCTTTCGTTTCGCCGGGTGTTTACTCGGCAGTTGACGATAGCCATCAGAGCGGGGCGTCGTTGCTCATTGATAGTGGCGCCGAGGACGGGTCGGGCAAGAAGCGCGCCAGTGCGGTCGCCCGCTGCCTCGCGCGTTCCTCGATGCCTCGGGCAGTGACGAGCCGACGATGGACCACATCCACGCTCCTGCAATCGATGTTCTTGCCGAAGCACTTGTGGGGGACCAGTGCCCCGCTGAATGTCTTGGGGATGTGCATCAATTCGTGGATCAGCGTCTTCTCGCGCTCCTCCACCCCCTCGCGGTCGAACCGCTCCACGACCTCGATGACGTAGTGTGCCTCCACGCCCAAAGCCGCTTGCCAGATGCCGGGCAGCGACCAGATGCGCGCGTAGATGCGGGCGACCGAGCCTCTCGATCGATAGCAGACCACGCGACGCACGTCCACGTGCGCAAAGTCGTCGGGCAAGTGCCGCACGATCTCCTCGAGCATGCCTTGCACGTCGGGCGCGACCTCGTACTGGTACTTCACGCGCCTACGCGCAGCCAAACTATCGAACCCCCAGCTTCGCGCGCACCAGCGCGACGAGGGCGGAGCGAGCGGGCCCAGCCGGGGGTGGACCGCTCATGCCGGCGGCACCCTCGTGCCCGCCGCCACTCCAGCCGCTCGTCGCGCGCGCCGCCTCGTTGGCGATCTCGCCCAAGTGCAGCTTCACGCGCGGGTGCGCGCGAAGCGACATGCGCGCGCGGTCGCTGCGCTCGCTCGATACGATGGCCAGGTCGGCACCAGCGCGCACGAGCGCGCTCGCAGCGGCCGCATCGAACGCGCCCACCTCGCTCGTGGCGACAAGGGCCACGCCGATGACCTCGATGCGTGCCCGCGTGGCTGCCAGCAGAGTGGCCTTGCGCAGCGACGGGTCGTCCGTGCCTGGCTCATCATCCCCTGCCAGCGTCGCGAGCACGTCCTCCATCTTCGCGCCCGAGAGCAGCAGGAGCCGCGCCGCGTCGTGGAACGTGCGAGCACCCGCGTGGCGGAACCGTGCGCTGTCATCCACGAGGCCTGCGAGGAGCGCGAAGGCCGCGTCGGGCGTGAGTGGCTTGCTCGCATGGTCGAGCAGCGCGAGGGCGACCTCGCAGCAGGACGAGCGCGTGGGGTCGTGCGCCACAGCGGGCGCATTGGCGAGGAGATCGCCGTACGCATGATGGTCCACGAGGCACACGTCGCCCACGCGCCCGCCCATGCGTCCCAGCTGGCTTCGCGAGGACGTGTCCACGGCGACGACCATCGAGAAGTTCTCTGGGTGCGGCCACTCGTCCACCACGAACGATAACCTACGTGCGAGGGCAGCGCCGCTCTTGCTGAGGCCCTCGGGCGCGCCGACCTCGCCGCCAAACGCGGTCTTGAGCGCGAAGGCGGAGCCGACGCAATCAGGGTCAGCGTTCACGTGGAGCAGCCAGAGCACGTTGTCGCCCGCGGAGGCGAGACGAGCGAGGAGCGCATCCACGAGTAGCCGCAGCGCAGCCGAGGCTCAAACGGCTATGGGGAGCGTTGCCGGTGGAAGTGCCTTGGGATGCCGACGATCCCATCGTTTGGCGTCGTCCGATCGTTCCCGCGTGCCTTATGCGCCCGAAGCGACCAGTCCTGGCCGTGGACAAGATCACGCTCGACCGCGAGACGTTCAAGGCGCTCGCGTCCGACACGCGCTTGGACATCCTGAAGGCGCTCGATGTTCGCCAGAAGACCGTGACCGAGCTCGCCAAAGAACTGGACTTGAACAAGGCCACCGTGTTCGAGCACCTCGAGAAGCTCGCGGCCGTGAACCTCATCCAGAAGCTGGAGGACGAACGCAAGTGGGTCTATTGGCAGTTGACGTGGACCGGCCGGCGTCTCCTGCATCCCGAGAAGATCACGCTCGCCCTCGCGCTCAGCAGTGCGGGCGCGAGCCTCGTCACCGCCCTCGTCGCCGCTTTTCTGTGGCTCCGCTCGGCGCTGCCGCAAGCATCGGGGACGTCGGACAAGGCAGGAGCAGAGGCGGGCCGAACCGCCGCGCCCCAAGGCGCGTCGAGCCTCGCCACGCCGCCGCCTGGCGTCGAGCCCGCGCAAGCGGTCGCGCACGACCCGGTCCTACTGGCGGCCGCATTCGTGCTTGGCATCCTGTTCCTGAGCCTCGTCGCGTACGCCGCGTGGGTGTGGCGGCGGGGCAGGACGAGCAAGAGCGCGCCCGCTACCCCTTAGGGTCTTCCTTGTCTAGGATGATCATGCCAGTCTGGAGCGACGCGACCTCATCCTCCGTGAGCGGTCGCCTTTCGACGCGTTCGCTCACGATGGCCGAGTTCCCGTACGGGTCGTCGATGACTAGCGTGAATGGCGCGCGCGCGGTCCGATAGTCCTCGTACCGCGCGAGGTATCCGTCGAGTAGCTCACGCTTCTGGGGGTCATTGCCGTGGAACTCGAGTGCGGTGAGGAGCACGTCGCGCGCGCGGTCCAGCACGCCCTCGATGTTGGACACGAACGATTCGGAAAGCGGCGTGGGTTCAGCGACGAAGCCCAGTTCCGGGATGCGGATGGTGCCCGAGTTGCTGCGGATGACGCGCACTGACAAGTCGCTCTCGTCTCGCGTGGTGAACGCCAGACTCACGGGCTCCTTCTGCCCCAGGATCATGAAATCGGCATGGCGGAACCCACAAGCGCTGCACCGCAGCATCGTCTCAAGTGCTTCCCCAAAGTAGGGCACTTCGATGGGCGTGGAAAGCAGTGTGACGGTGCCTTGCGCGCGACACATGGGGCACGTGCTCTGGTACACCGGGACGTCCCTTGCCACGAGAGCGCGCGAGGACACCCCGCACCATAAGGTTTCGTCGCTGTGGCTTTCCCGCGACGCTAACACGCGAACACACGAACACGCACTGATGCTCATGTCGTCGCGTGTTGGCGTGTTGGCGTGTTCGCGTCAGCAGCGCAACTTTTCCCGGACGGCCACTCCCTCCTAGTTTCGGCCATTTCGAAATCACGAACTATAAGTCCCTCGCTCGACTCATTCGCCTCCAAGGGATGCACATGGGCATTGTCAGCAAGCTCTTTCCGCGCGACGAGACCAACGCGAAGGATCGCCGCGCCCCCGCCGCGAGCGATTGGATCGACCTCTCGGACTACTCCGCCACCCAGAACACTGGCGAGGGAGCCGCGAGCACGTGGGTCCGCTTCGCGCCGCTCAAGGCGCTCGACGACCTCAAGCACTACTCGACCTACGTGTACGATGGGAGCATCCTCATCCTGGACTTCTCGGCCGTCCAGAACGACGAGATCCTGCTCCGTCGGCTCACCAACGAGCTGCGCAAGATCGCGCAGGACACTGGCGGCGACCTCGCGGGCCTTGGCGATCACCACATCCTGCTGACGCCAGCGGGCATCAAGGTGGACCGAAAGCAACTCGCGAAGCCCGCGACGGACGAGGACTCGTCCTCGGCGCAGCCGCGCACGTCGTACTCGCCTCAGGCACCTGCGCCTATTCCAGCTGCACCAACTGGGCCTGCCCCAATGGGCGCGCCTGGCCGCCGGGTGAATGGCACGCGCAAGTAAGCCTCCGCCATGCCTCTTTCTTGGGTCGCCAGGTGACTGGCGTGCCCCCCTGTTCTTCCTTTTCCCCAAACCAAATCTCATAAACTTTATAAAGCAGGGCAGATTCTCAGCCTTATAAAGGACGTTTCGAAGGGGCTGCTTTGACCATGGCGAAGATCAAGATCGAGAATGTTGTCGCGTCCCTCTCCCTTGGCGTGGAGCTGGACCTCCAATCCATCGCTCTAGCGTTGGACAACGCGGAATACGCTCCCGAACAATTCCCTGGCCTCGTCTGCCGGCTCAAGGACCCCAAGACGGCTGCACTGCTCTTCCGCAGTGGCAAGGTCGTCTGCACGGGTGCCAAGAGCATCGAGGACGTGGGGCGCGCCGTGGACATCGTCACCGCCCGCATCGGCGCGAGCGGCCTCAAGGTCAACCGTAATCCCGAGATCACGGTCCAGAACATCGTCGCTTCGGCCGACTTGCACGGCGAGTTGAACCTGAACGCCATCGCCATCGGCCTTGGCCTCGAGAAGGTCGAGTACGAGCCCGAGCAGTTCCCCGGCCTAGTGTACCGCATGGACTCGCCCAAGGTCGTCGTGCTGCTCTTTGGCTCAGGCAAGCTCGTGTGCACCGGCGCCAAGAAGCCGGAAGACGCTGAGCGCGCCGTGGACAAGATCACGGAAGAGCTCCAAGCGCTCGGCCTGCTGTGATAATTTGTGCGGCGCCCGATACGGGCGAGTGACGCGTCACGTGCCAGCCTTCGACAACCATTTCCACTTGGATCCCACGGGGCGCGGTGTGGAGGCGGTCAAGGAGTTCGCGCGCGCAGGCGGCACCGCCATGATGCTCGTGCATAAGCCCTACGGGCTCAGCCGCACCATCGCTGACCATGATGCTGCCTTCGCGGTGACGCTTCGGCTCGCGGAGCTTGCGCGCGCGGCCGTCCCCGAGGTGCGCGTGTTCGTCGCCCTCGCGCCGCACCCGGCCGAGTTCACGGAGCTCCTCAAGGTCGGCGTGCCGTTGGACGAGGCCGCTGCCGTCCAGCGCCTCGCTTTGGAGCACGCGCAACGCCTCGTGCGCGAGGGGCGCGCGGTCGCGATGAGCGAGGTGGGCCGCCCACACTGGCGCCCCGTTCCAGATGACGTGATGGCGAAAGCGAACGAACTGATGGACCACTCCTTCCAACTCGCGCACGACGCGGGGTGCGCCGTCCAGATCCACGCGGAGACAGCGACTCCAGAGTCCTTCGCGGACCTCGCGCAGCACGCCAAGCACGCGGGGCTCGACTTGGAGCGCGTGGTCAAGCACTACTCGACGCCCATCGTGGACACGGCCATGAACCACGGCCTGTGGCCAAGCGTGCTCATCGGCAAGGGGGCTGCCGAGCAGGCCATCGCTGGCGGCACTCGCTTCATGATGGAGACGGACTACATGGATGACCCGAAGTACCCCGGCGCCGTGTTGGGGCCAAAGACCGTGCCGCGCCGCACGAAAGAAATGATCGCCTCGGGGCTCATGACGGAGGAGCAAGCGTGGCGCGTGCACCACGAGAACCCAACGCGCGTGTACGGCATCCGGCTCGACTGAAACTGGGATCTCAGCGGCGACGCTTGCCAGCCTTCGCGGTCCTTCCGCTCTTGGGCTTGGCCGCGGCCCTCCTTGCGGTCTTCCTGACGGTTCGCCTCGGCTTTGTCTCTTGGATGAAGGAGACGACGTACCCGTCCGGGTCGTTGAGCGTGAACATGCGCCCGTAGGGACGATCCGTGGGCGGGCTCTCGATCACCGCGCCTGCCTTCTTCGCGGCCTCGTGGATGGCGTCAACGCCAGTGGTCGTGAAGTAGATGAGGACGCCCGCGCCAAGGGGTGTTCTCACCCACTCCACGAAGTCGGGGTCGTCGTTCCACGCCATGTTCCCCAGGCCAAGTTCTGCGCCGCGGAAGGAGAGGTCCGCGTACGTGGTGATCTTCTCCGCCTCGTCAAACGACTGGTGCGTCACCTTGAACCCGAGGGAACGGTAGAATGTGATGCTCTTCTCGATGTCACTGACGTTGAGGAATACGCTTGATGTGGTCGGCATGCGAGCCGCCACAACGGCGCTCACGTGCATAAGGGCGTGCTCACCCGGACGCGGAGCGAGGCCGGTGAAAAACCCAGTTTGTCGGCCATGGCCGAGTCGAGCCCGGGTTAATTGGCCCCCTATGGCATGTCTCGCCAAGACCCCAAGACCCCAAGAAGCGAAAGCAGGGACGGCTCTTCTTGGGTTCTTGGAGTCTTGGCGTGATCTTGCCGGGAGCACAGGGTTCGGCGGCGCCGGCGTAGCGAGGTTCTTCACCGGGCTCGGACGCGGAGCGCCTCATCTGGAGGTGGGCACACTGATCGCCTGGGCCTTCGCGTTCCAGGCCGTCCAGCCGTAGCTCGCTTGCATGGAGTCGCCTGGCGCGGCGGCTGGGAGCGGCGTGCCTGAGGCGAACGAGACCTCCAGCGTCCAGTTGCCTTGGCCCGCGGTCGAGTTGAGCATCCACATGGCGCGTTCCGCAGCCGCCGCATCGGCGCCACTTGACCTCGCAGCAGTGGGCGGCGAGGCGAGCGCCTTCTCGAAGCGCACGTCGAAGCTCGTGGCGCCTGCCGCGGGTGCGCCGTCCTTCTCGGTCACCGTGCCGTTGGGTGCGACCAGCTTCACGTGCGCGGTCGCGGTGGGTGGGAACGGCGCGGTCGCCGCGAAGTGGACCGCCACGTTCACCTTCACGAGGTTGGACTCATTGAGCGTGAACGTCGCTGTGTCGCGCGCAGGGATGGGCGACTTGGGGGGAAGCGCGACGGTGTGGTCGTGCGTGGGGAAGGCTACGTCGAAGGACGAGCGCGTGGCGCCGCCGCCGCTAAGCGCCGCGCCAGCGATGGCGACCACCAGGATGACGGCACCTGCGGTCGCGACGACGGCGTCGAGCTTCTGCACGCCTCCACGATGACCAACGATGGATTTGAACGCTTGCCGCGGCATCGCTCGGCCGTGCCAGCGCTTCGCTTGGGGGACCTCACGAGCCCTGCCTTTGCCGCCCTCGATCCAAGGCCTCCTCTCCTAGTGCCCGTCGGCATCGTGGAGGAGCACGGCCCCCACTTGCCGCTGGACGCGGACAGCATCCAGGCCGTCGCCACTTGCGAGGAGGTCGCTGGTCGCCTTGACGCGCTGGTCGCTCCGTTGCTCGCCTACGGCAATTGCTCGTCCACGCGCAACTTCCCAGGCAGCTTCAGCCTCCGCTTCGACACGCTGCGCGCTGTCGCGCTGGACATCCTCGATGATTGCGAGCGGCACGGCATCGGAACGGTCGCGTTCGTGAGCGGCCACGCGGGCGGCGCGCACATGCGCGCTCTCAAGCTCGCGGCGGAGGAGCATGTGGCACGCTCGGGCACGCGCGTCTTTGTGCTGAGCGATTACGAGCTGCTCGATGACTTCGATGCGAAGGCCGCCGCGGGCGTCGATCTCCCGCGCTGGGACGGCCATGCGGGCGCGATGGAGACGAGCCGGATCCTGGCGCTGCGACCAGATCTCGTGCGTGGTACGGGGGCCCCTCACCGCGTGCACTTCCCGGCTTTCCTCGTGGAACGCGCGCCAGAACGTCACTTCCCGACGGGCGTCATGGGTGACCCGACGCTTGCGTCGGCGGCGCTTGGTCGCGCGGCGAACCGCTTCATCGCGGATCGGCTCGTCGAAGTGCTGATGCACCGCGAGTAGTGGCTGATGCCACAGCGGGCATTCCCGACGCTTGTGCTATCACTAAGCTAATGGCTATCTGATGTCTTGTTACTTGCCAATTAGTATTGCGGTTCCCCCTCGCTCCGAATTGGCAATAGGTATATTGTGTAAAGCGAGATACGTAGAAACGTAACTCACTCAATCGACAATGCGCTTGGTGCGGAGCACTATGAGTTCGCCATCGTGGCGCAGCACGGGGACGGTCTCGCCAATGGCTTCGTAGCCGGCGGGGCGCAGCACACTCACGGTGGCGTACGTCCACGGATCGAGGAGTTGGAGTTCCTCGCTCGTCTGGTGCACGACGACGGCCTCCCGCGCGTCGCGTGGTGATAGCACTGGCGCGTCCTCGACCTCGGCGCGCTCCACATGACGCAGCTTCCCAGAGCGGATGTCAGTGACTTGCACCGTCTTTGGACCGATGGACGAGACGATGCCCAGCTGCTCGCCCAGGATGACGACGTCGCCACGCTGGAACGTCGGCAAACGGACGGCGAACGTCATCCGGATGAGGTCGAGGCCGTCCTTCTGGCCCACCGTCTTGTGGTGCTCCTGGATCTTGCCGCCGTACTCGGTGGCTATGAGCTTGGCCAGCATGCGGCCCGAGTTCGTCGTTCCCATGTAGATGTCGAGGCCACGGTCCGCGTCCTCGTCGCGCAGCACGAACGCGTTGCGGTCACCGTCCGTGACGATGCGTTCGATGAACTTGCTGGCCAGCGCCTTGAGCGCACGCTTCTCGTCCAGCTCCATGGCTCGGCGGTTCGCGCGCACTTGCACGATGGCTTCGTAGTAGCCGCCCTGCACGCGGCTGCACCGGACGCACGTCGCGTTCTTGATGCGGCTCCTCGTCCGCAGCTCGCTCTCGAAAGGAACTCCCTCTGCCAGGCCAGACGCTTGGACGAGCACGCCGTAGTTGCGCTCGTCCTCGGGCGTCACTTGCAGGCGCAACCGCGGCCTCTCTACGACCTTCGCGAACTGGACGCCCTCGCGGACGGCGTCCTCGACGATGGGCTCCATCGTGCCGTGACCCTCCAGCCAGATCTCGCCGCGCTTGCGCGCGTGACAATGCACGCACACTTCGATGTCCACGTGGTCCCGCACGGAGGCGAGGACGGTCTTCTTCACGTAGCAATCGGCGCAGACACCGCCCCTGAGTCCCTCCAGGGGGGATTCCTTGCCGCACTCGACGCAGAACACGTTCAGACCCGGATGCCGAAGCGACGCGGGTCTCCCTCTTGAATGTTTGTGGGTCAACCGGTGCACATCTGGGCGTGCGGCACGCCCTGGATGTCAAGCACGTTGTCTGGGTGCACGAAACCGTGCTGTATGGCGAGCGTGACGATGTCCACTCCCACGAGGTTCGCGATGGTGCACCCCGAGAGTTGGAGCAGCACGTCCTTGGCGTCTGCGCCATCGGTCCCATAAAAGTCTTCGAGGATGAGGAGGCGCATCTTTCCCTCCTTGAATTCCTTTCCCACGAGCGCCGCGTCGCTCACGGCCACAAGGACTTCGCGTCCTTGTCGGTGGACGCGCATGCGGAAGGGGTGCGCCAGGCTCACGAGCCGCGAAGTCACGCCCCTCGGTCATAAAGCCGCCGGGCCGAGGTACCGCGGCGCCCGCTAGGGATTGACAGGTCGCACGCGAGTTGATCGCTAGCCTGAACCTGCACCGTTGCCCCTCAAAGCAAGGCGGCCAGCATCCGCCACTCCAACGCCGGAGCCCAACCA
>Ga0265292_1001334_pt1 | contig 22198 bp, 19 predicted proteins | sample Munlanlewell296A_FD_189080 | JGI IMG/M metagenome (GOLD analysis project Ga0265292, IMG submission 189080) | Leachate microbial communities from a municipal landfill in Southern Ontario, Canada - Leachate well 296A | ecosystem: Engineered > Solid waste > Landfill > Unclassified | place: Canada... | reverse complement strand
GACGATCCGCCGCCGCGACGGGCAACTGACCGACGTCCTCTACAACGCTTCGGTCTACAAGGATGCCCAAGGCAATGTGCTCGGCGTCTTCGCGGCCGCCCGCGACGTCACCGCCCAGAAGCAGGCCTCCCAGTACGCCCGTAGCCTGATCGAGGCCAGCCTCGACCCGCTGGTCACGATCAGTCCCGAAGGCAAGATCACCGACGTCAACGAAGCCACCGTGAAGGTGACCGGCGTCGCTCGAGAGGGCCTGATCGGGACCGACTTCTCCGACTACTTCACCGAGCCGGGCCAGGCTCGCGAGGGCTACCAGCGGGTCTTCGCCGAAGGGGCCGTAACCGACTACCCCCTGACGATCCGCCGCCGCGACGGGCAACTGACCGACGTCCTCTACAACGCTTCGGTCTACAAGGATGCCCAAGGCAATGTGCTCGGCGTCTTCGCGGCCGCCCGCGACGTCACCGCCCAGAAGCAGGCCGAGGCCGAGATCGCCAAGGAGCGGGGCAAGGAGCTGGAGAGACTGGCGGAGCTCGAGCGGTTCCAGAAGCTCACCGTCGGCCGCGAACTCAAGATGATCGAGCTGAAGAAGGAGATCGCCGACCTGAACAGGGAGCTGAGCCTGGCAAGGAAGGCGCCCCCGTCCCGGGAGGAAGCGTGACTACTCTGGTCACCGAGGTCCGGATGCCGGCGCCGGGCAGCCCGGTTGACGCCTCGGCCTACGCCAGGGCGATCCTCAACATCCTCGAGGACTTCAGCGAAGAGAAGGCTCGCCTCGCATCCACCCACAGGGCCCTGCTCAACATCCTCGAGGACTTCAGCGAAGAGAAGGCTCGCCTCGCATCCACCCACAGGGCCCTGCTCAACATCCTCGGCGACTTCGCTGATGAGAAGAGCCGGCTCAGCGATACCCAGCGGGCCGTCCTGAATATCCTCGAGGACTTCGACCTCGAGAAGCGGAAGGTCGCGGAGCTGGAGATGTTCGCTTACGTGGCCTCCCACGATCTCCAGGAGCCGCTACGGATGGTCACGAGCTACACACAGCTCTTGGCCAAGCGATACGCAGGGAGGCTCGACGCGGATGCCGACGATTTCATCGGCTTCGTCGTGGACGGAACCAAGAGGATGCAGGCGCTGATCCGGGATCTGCTCGAGTACTCTCGCGTCGGCTCGGCGGAACTTAACCTGCGCGCCACGGACTGCGAGCAGGTCCTCCAGGGGGTACTGGCCAGCTTGAAGAACCTGATCGCGGAGTCGGGCGCGATCGTGACATACGATCCCCTCCCGACCGTACTCGCGGACTCGTCGCAATTGACCCAGCTCTTCCAGAACCTGGTGACCAACGCCGTCAAGTTCCATGGCGAGCGCTCGCCCGTCGTCCACGTCGGAGTGGAGCCGACGGCGGGGAGTTGGCGCTTGTCGGTCCGTGACAACGGCATCGGGATGGATCCTGCGTACACCGAGAGCGTGTTCGAAGCTTTCCGGCGTCTCAACCCGCGCGACTACCCCGGCACCGGGGTGGGGCTGGCGATCTGCAAGAAGATCGTCGAACGGCACGGGGGCCGAATCTGGGTGGAATCGGCGGTCGGTGAGGGCTCGGTCTTCTTCGTCACCTTGAGCGCAGCGCCATGACCAGGCGCTCTCAGGAGGCGGTGGAGATCCTCCTGGTCGACGACCACCTGGGCGACGTGCGCCTGACGAAGGAGGCGCTCGCGGACTGCCAGGTGCGGACCAACCTCAGTGTGGCCCTCGACGGCGAGGAGGCGATGGCGTTCCTCCGAAGGGAGGGTCGATTCGCGGACGCGACTCGCCCGGACCTCGTCCTCCTCGACTTGAACCTGCCGAAGAAGAACGGATTGAAGGTCCTGGGGGAGATCCGGGCCGATCCGGCACTGATCGAGATCCCCGTCATCGTTCTCACGACCTCGACTTCGGAGAAGGACATCCTCGCGGCGTACCAGCTCCACGCGAACTGCTACATCACGAAGCCGGTGGAATTGGACAAGTTCTTCGAGGTCATCCGTCTCATCGAGCGGTTTTGGCTGACGATCGTGGAGTTCCCTCGGAGGTGACGCGTGATCGACGACCACATTCGGGTACTGGTGATCGAGGACAACCCCGGGGACGCACGCCTGGTCTCGGAGATGCTGTCCGAGACCAGGCGGCTTCGGTTTCACGTGGAGATCGCAACACGGCTGAATGAGGGCCTCGCTCGGCTGGCCGAAGGCGAGGTGGACGTCGTCCTACTCGACCTTGGACTACCCGACAATCGAGGTCTCGAAGGGATCGTGAGGATCCACAGCGACGCCCCATCGGTGCCCGTCGTGATCCTCACGATCTCCGACGACGAGGCGCTGATCCGCGGTGCGGTGCACGCCGGGGCGCAGGGCTACTTCGTCAAAGGCGAGCCCGGGCCCGAGTTGCTCGCCCGCACCCTCTGGCACGCCATCGAGCGGCAGAGGATGCTCGGTGAGCTCGAGCAGGCGTACGAGGGCGAGCGTATCTCGGCGGAGCGGTTGAGAGAGCTCGATGAGCTCAAGAGCGACTTCATCAGCATCGTATCCCACGACCTGCGTTCGCCCTTGACGACGATCGGCGGATTCGCCTCGACCCTAATCAACCGCGGGGACTCCATCAGTGACGATGAGCGGAGGAAGTTCCTGGAGGCGATCGAGCGCAACACCTGGGAAATGGACAACCTCATAGACGAGCTCCTCGACTTGGCGCGGATCGAGTCGGGGAACCTGGGCTTGGAGATCAAGCCCTTCGATCTGCTGGAGATGATCCGGGAGGTCGCTCCCGAGATGGGCTCGGCGGCCGGTCGCGCCTACACAATCGACGCACCCGATGACGGATGCCCCGCGGCGCTCGGGGACGAGGGGCGCCACCGGCAGATCTTCAGGAACCTGTTCTCCAACGCGCTCAAGTTCTCCTCTCCGGAGGAGCCGGTGGGGGTGTCGGTGGTTCCACGCGAGGCGATGCTCGAGGTGGCGGTGCGCGACCGCGGCGTCGGTATCTCCGAGGAGGAGATGCCGGCGATCTTCCAGAAGTTCTCCCCCGCCCGACCCCCGGTGGGCGGGAAGAAGGCGGGGACGGGACTTGGTCTGTACATCTGCAAGTTCTTCATCGAAGCGCAAGGGGGCACGATCCGCGTCGAGAGCCGCGTGGGCGAAGGCTCGACGTTTACCTATGCCGTGCCCATCGCTAAGTGCTCGCCCCCGTAAGTACGGCCACCACCGAGAGCGTCACCGCGCCCCGAGGGCAAGGCCGCGAGAAGCGCCGCGTACTGGACAGTGCACAAGCGACGAGCAACGCAGCCATCGGGGCGCTCGAATGGGGGCGTATTTGCGGGGGCGAGCACTAAGGTCTCCGGCGGAGTCTCGGCCAAGAATCCTGGGGCTGGTGTTCCGCGATAGCGATTCTTCAGATCGCACGCGCTCTCGCCGCGAGAGCGGGTTCCCGCAGTGAGCCAGGGAAGGCCCGGCTTCGGATCCGAGTTGGCGCGCGGTCTCGGCAACCGAATCAGGCGATGAGTCCCAGGGCCCTTCCCGCGCTCGCGAATGCTTCGAGCGCCTGGCTCAAGTCATCTTCGGTGTGAGCGGCCGTCACGATCGTGCGCACCCGCGCCTTGCCTCGTGGCACGGTGGGGAACACGATCGAGGGGCAGAAGACCCCCTCCTGCCAGAGCCGCGCCGCAAGCTCCTGGGCGGCTTTCTCCTCTCCCGCCATCACCGGGGTGATCGGCGTCTCGCTGGCGCCGGTGTCGAACCCCAGTGAGGCCAGGCCCTCCTTGAAGAAGCGGGTGTTCGACCATAGCCGCTCGATTCGCTCGGGCTCCTCGGCGATCACGTCCAGCGCCGCCAGCGCCGCAGCACACACGGCCGGCGGATGGGAGGTGGAGAACAGGAAGGGCCGGCCTCGGTTACACAGGTAGTCGTAGAGGTGCTTCGGTCCGGCCACGTAGCCGCCCAGCGTCCCGAGAGCTTTGGACAGCGTCCCCACCTGGATATCCACGCGACCTTGCAGTCCGAAGTGCGCCACCGTGCCGTGCCCGCCGGGACCAAGGATGCCGCTGGCGTGCGCGTCGTCGATCATCATGATCGCCCCGTGCTTCTCGGCCACCTCGACGAGGGCGGGCAGCGGCGCGATGTCGCCGTCCATGCTGAACACCCCATCGGTGATGAGCAGCTTCCGGCGTGCTCCGGTTGCCTCGGCCAGGAGCGCATCGGCTGCTGCGGCGTCCTTGTGAGGGAAGACCTTTATCCCGGCGCGGGAGAGGCGCGCCCCGTCGATGATGCTGGCGTGGTTCAGCTCGTCGGAGACGATGACGTCTTCCTTGCCGAGGACCGCCGCCACGGTCCCGGCGTTGGCGGAGAAGCCTGACTGGAACAGCACGGCGGACTCGACGTCCTTGAACTCGGCCAGCCGCTCCTCGAGCGTGCGATGAAGGGTCATCGTTCCCGCGATGCTGCGCACCGCCCCCGAGCCAGCGCCGTACTTCATTGCCGAGTCGGCTGCCGCCTGCTTCAGACGGGGGTGCGCCGCCAGCCCCAGGTAGTTGTTGGATGCCAGGTTCACGACATCCTTGCCGTCATAGCGCGCGCGGGGCAGCTGCTCGCCCTCCAGGGTGCGGATGGTGAGCATCGTTCCCTTCGCGGCCAGGTCGGCCAACTCGTCCTTCAAGAAGTCCAGGGCTTTCGACATTAGGCCTCCGTTTCCGTTCGGCGCCTCTCGGGGGATCGCGGAATGGCCGGATCGGCCTTCATCTTCCGTGCGAAGCCCGTTGGGTTCAACGTTCGCAATGGGTGCCCGGCGTGATCCGTCCCGCCGATCCCTAGGACGGCATGTCCGCGGGGTTGGGGTACATGACCACTTTCCCCGACTGGCCGCTGCGGATCAGCTCGAAGGCTTCGTCGAAGCGATCAAGCGGCAGGCGGTGGGTGATGATCGGGCTCACGTCCACCATCTTTGCGGACAAGAGCCGGTAGGTCTGGAACCAGGTCTTGAACAGCTCTCGGCCCGTCACTCCGTGAATGGTGACTTCCTTGAAGATCACGTCGTTGACGAGGTCCAGGGTGACTGGCTCGGAAGGTAGTCCCAGCAGGGAGACTCGCCCGCCGAGGGCCGCCATCTCCATACCCTGGCTGATGACCTTCGGGACGCCGCTCATCTCCAGGACGACGTCCGCGCCGTGGCCCCCGGTCTCGGCACGCACCACCTCGACGATGTCGTGGGTGTTGGGATCCACGACGACATCGGCACCCATCTTGCGCGCGAGGTCGGCGCGCAACGCGTTGGGCTCGACCGCGATCACCCTGGCGGCCCCGCAGACCTTGGCGATCGCGATGGCGATGAGACCGATCGGGCCGCACCCGAGTATGGCCACATTGGCTGTGGGCAGGTCGGGTCCCATGGTGGTGTGCACGGCGTTTCCGAACGGCTCGTGGATCGCCGCGACCTCGGGGGGGACTTCCTGCCCGACCGGCCAGAGACAGCGCGCGGGGATCGCCACGTACTCGGCGAAGCTGCCCTCCGTGTCCACGCCGAGTATCTTCAGGGTCTCGCAGATGTGCGGCTTACCGGTGCGGCAGGGCGGGCAGTACCCACAGAAGAAGTGGGTCTCCGCTGCCACGTAGTCGCCTATCGAGACGTTGTGTACCTCTGAGCCCATGGCTTCGACGTGACCGGCGATCTCGTGGCCGAAGGTTTGCGGAACGTGGATGCGCTCCTGTGCCCAGGGGTCCCAGTAGTAGATGTGCAGGTCGGTTCCGCAGATCGAGGTCGCCGCGACGCGCACGAGCGCCTCGTCGGGCTTGGGGGTCGGGATTGGGATCTCCACCAGTTCTGCGCCCGGCTCAGGACGGACCTTGCGCAGAGCCATCATCGTTTTGGCCATGCCGGGGTCTCCTTTTCCCGAACCACCTAATTTGGCGGGGCGACCACGCCAGGGCCACTGAGTCTACTTCATGCCACCCCGGCAGGTGCTTGTCTCAAGAAGGCCATTCGTGGCCTCACCCGGCCTGCGGCTACTTCTTCTCCAGCCCCTTGATGAACTCGTTGACCGACACGGCCGCGAGGGTGGTGGTCTTGAGGGTCCCACGTGAGCCCAACTCGACGGCCACGCGAGAGACCGTCAGTAGATCCGGGGCCTCCAAGATGTTGACGAAGTCATAGGGCCCGAGGACCGCGTACTGCGCCACGACCTTGGCGCCCATCTTCTCCACTTCGGCGTTGACCGCTCGGATTCTGTCGGGGTGGTCCTTGAGGGTCTTGAGGCCCTCGTCGGTCAGGGTGCTGAGCATGATGTAGACAGCCACTGCACACCTCCTTCTCTTGGACGGCCGGCGTTCACGTTCCGCCGCCGCCATTCCATCACCGGCGGTTGCGTTGGGCAATAGACGGTTTCCCGGATCGCTCATCCGGTCGGCAGCTAATTCTCGAGTGCTCTATCCGAAGGGACGCTCCCAGGTGAGAATGGAGCAGCAGGGGGCGCGAAGTAGCGGGAGACGCATGGAGCGTCGGGAGGCCCGCGCCCGAACCGAGGGCGTGAACACGCTGGATCGAGACGCCCACGACGAGTGACGAACGGCGCGGCGAGAGGCGGGCATCCGACCGGAGGGCAGCGCGTTGGTGGGCAAGGACTTCGAGGTCATCTCCCACACGGCCGACACGGGGATCCGGGCCTATGGTGCCACCCTGGCCGAGTGCCTGGCCAACACCGCACGCGGGATGTTCAGCTTGTTCGCCGACCTTGACGACTTGAAGCCCGAGAAGGTCTACCCCCTTCGTGTCGAGGGCGACGGCCATGAGGACGTGCTGGCAGCCTGGCTCGAGGAACTACTGTTCCTGCACGAGGTCGAAGGGGTGATCTTCTGTCGCTTCGAGGTGGAGGACGTGGCGGAGACTCATCTCGTGGCGAACGCCTACGGCCAGGCGATGCCGGCCGGCTTCGAACCGATCGGGCCTCCCATCAAGGCCGTTACCTACCACGGGCTTGGGGTGGGACACGGACCCGAGGGTTGGTGGGCTCAGGCGATCTTCGATGTCTAGGCGAGTTGTTCGTGACGGAACGATGAGTCCGGCCACCGAGCCGCTCTTGTGATGGGAAACGCACCATAGAGAAGGGCCGGCTTCAGGGATCCGGCGGTTCGAAGGCGGGCGGGTCTGGCGGTCGTCCACCGCGCGGTCTGCGGGGGCGGCGGCCGGTGATGGTTCTTGGCGAGGTGGGGGTCGACATGCTTGGACTGCGGCAAGTCTCGGATGTGGTCTGGGAACTGCCCAAGCGAGAAGGCATGCGGGTGCCCGGGCGGCTGTATGCGAGCGAGCGGTTGCTGGCCGACCTCGAGCACGATCAGTCCATCCAGCAGGTCGCCAACGTCGCCGAACTTCCCGGCATCACCGAGTATTCCCTGGCCATGCCGGACATCCACTGGGGCTACGGGTTCGCGATCGGGGGAGTGGCCGCGACCGATCCGGCTCGGGGCGGGGTGGTCTCGGCGGGCGGGGTCGGATTCGACATCTCCTGCGGGGTTCGCTTGCTGCGCACGGGTCTGACGGTTGACGAAGTGCGCGGGCGTCTGGACGAGATCATGACGAGACTGGACGCGAAGATTCCCCGAGGGATCGGAAAGGGTGGGGTGCTGCGTGCCACGGCTCGAGATCTGGAGGCCGTGCTGGCGCAAGGGCCCCGATACCTGCTCGAGAAGGGTTGGGGTGAGGAGAACGACGTGGCGTTTTGCGAGGATCAAGGCAAGACGTCGGGAGCCGACCCCGACAGGATCGAGTCCCGCGCCCGTCAGCGGGGTCTGCCTCAACTCGGAAGCCTCGGCGCCGGCAACCACTTCCTGGAGATCCAGCGGGTCGAGGAGGTTTTCGACGACCGGCTTGCCGGCGGCTACTCGGTTCGCGCCGGCGAGATCGTGGTGATGATCCACACGGGCTCGCGCGGGTTGGGCCACCAAACCTGCACCGACGAGCTTCGCCGCATGGAGAAGGCGATGGTGCGCCACGGCATCCGAGTGCCCGACCGCCAACTCGCCTGTGTTCCGGTCGAAAGCGAGGAAGGCAAGGCGTATCTGGGCGCCATGGGTGCCGCAGCCAACTTCGCGCGCGCCAACCGCCACCTGCTTGGAGCTGAGGTGCGCGAGTGCTTCCGCGAGGTCTTCGGCGCGGCCGCTCGCGTGGAGACCCTGTACGACGTGTCCCATAACCTGGCGAAGTTGGAGGACTTCGAGGTGGGCGGCCGGCACATCCCGCTGTGCGTGCACCGCAAGGGCGCCACCCGGGCGTTCGGGGCAGGTCATCCGGACCTACCCGAGGCCTACCGGGCACTGGGCCAGCCGGTGATCATCCCGGGTTCCATGGGCACGGCGTCCTACCTGCTGGCGGGCTTGGGAGCGCGGGAGACGTTTGCCTCCACTTGCCACGGCGCCGGACGCACCATGTCGCGCAAGAAGGCCAAGGCGATTCGGTCGGGGGCCCAGGTGCGAGCGGACCTGGAGGCATCCGGAATCTCGGTGAGGCCGGGCAGCGTGGCGCTGCTTGCAGAGGAGGCACCCTACGCCTACAAGGACGTCTCCGAGGTTGTTCGGGTTTGCGAAGCCGCCGGGTTGTCGAAGGTCGTCGCTCGGCTCAAGCCCATGGGAGTGGTCAAGGGCTGACGAGGGTTCCGTCGGCGCAGGCCGCCCATTGCTGTGTGGAGACCCCGCCGGCCTACCCGAAGACCTGCACCCGCTCTGGGGCGATACGTATCAGGACGCGCACTTCCCCTGGCCGCCGATTGGGGTAGGAGTCGACCCCGAGGTATTTGTGGGCGAGTTTGTCGATGTGTGCGTCGGCGCCGGCCGTGGTCATCTCCTTCACGCGCCCCCGCACCTGGACGTAACGGTAAGGGTTGTCGGGGTCCTGCACGGCCAGGACGACTCGGGGGTCGCGGCGAAGGTTGCGCTCCTTGGCCCGGCCTTCGGCGGTGTTGAGGAGTATGTCGCCGTTGTCGAGGGAGTCGATCCACACGGGCGTGACCTGCGGCGTGCCGTCGGGCATCAGGGTGGCCACGTGCGCGAAGGACTTCTTGTCGAAGATGTCCGCGAACTTGTCGGGTATACCTGCCATGACAACCCCTTTCCTCGGATGCCGCGCCGCACGCGGCCGGGCTACCAGATCCACAGCCTACAGCACACGAATGCCCATCGGGCTTCCCCCGACGGAGTGCTGCCCTTCCGTTCGGTCGTAGGGCCTCACGATCCCAGCTCGCCTAGGAGTGGGACTTCTCTCGGCTGCGCCGCGCGCGCGATCTCAGTTGCTCGGACGGTCGGAGTCGCTTGTCGTTGCCCGCGACCGGCAGGTAGCCTGGCCGAGTCCCACCCGAGCCTCTCGAGTTGGTGACTGTCGAGTCGGGGTGCGAGTTCGGTGGGTCCGGACGAGTGGCTATCCACCCGGGGCCCACGTCGGCTGACTGAGGAGTCCGTCCTTGCGAGTTCTCGAGGTCTTCCGCAATCTGGGGCGGCGCAAGCTGCGCACGCTGCTCACCGTCGCAGGAATCGCCGTCGGGATCTGGGCACTGACCGTCATGGGCTCGCTCTCGGAGTTCATGAACTCGATGGTCGACGTGCAGATCGAGCAGAGCAAGGGGCAGATCGAGGTCAGTTCGGCATACCAGATGGGTGCTCCCGGCTTGACCCCGATCCCGGCCGATCTGCGCGCCGCGGTCGCCGCCACCGAGGGCGTGGACCGGGTGGTTCCCTTCGTCGTGAGCGCGCTGGGCAAACCGGGAGGAAAGCCCGGGGGCGACGCGACGGGGGCCCTGCTGGGCTACCCGCCGGAAGAAACACCCAATGTGGTGCGCGGCATCCGACTCGATTCGGGTCAGTTTCTCTCGGCCGGCGAAACGGACACGGCTCTGGCGGGCAACGCTCTGGCGCGCAAGTACCACCTGAAGGTCGGTCAGCGTGTCAACTTCCGGGGCGTGGATTTCCGCATCAAGGGCATCTTCAAACCCTATGAGGCCATCTGGATGAACGGTTCCCTGGTGGCGCCGATCGACACCGTGCGAACCGTTTCCTCGCTTGGACCGGACGCCGGCAACCTCGTCGTCTATCCCAAGTCAGGGGTGGATGCGGAGACCCTGGCCACCAGGCTGAAGAAGATCGATCCCGCCAAACTGAAGGTGTCTTCGCCAAAGGAGGCCGAGAAGGACGCGCGCCAGACCGTGGCCATCTTCTCCGCCATCGTGCTGGCGGGCGCCGTGCTGGCGCTGGTCGTCGGAGGGTTCTCGACGATCAACACCATGGTCATGGCGATCGCGGAACGGTCTCGAGAGATCGGATTGAAGAAGGCGTTGGGCGCCACCGACGGATCGGTGCTTCGCGAGTACGTGCTCGAGTCGGGAGCAGTCGGGCTGCTGGGCGGTGCCGTCGGGGTGGTGTTCGGCGTGCTCGCCACGGCGATCCTCAACGGCATCATGCGCGCGAGGCTCGGACTGGCGATCTTCTCGCCGACCCCAAGGTTGGTGGTCTTCGCGCTGGTCTTCGCGGTGGCGCTGGGCGCGGTGGCCGGGATCGTTCCGGCCTGGCGGGCTGCGCGTCTCGATCCGGTTCGAGCCTTGAGGGCGGAGTGATGGCCATAGTTGTCGAAGGGACCGGGCTGCAGAAGGTCTACCACCGTGGGCGGCGGAACGAGGTTCACGCGGTGAACGGTATCGACATCTCCGTGGAGCGCGGGGAGTTCGTGGCGATCATGGGTCCGTCCGGCTCGGGCAAGTCCACACTGCTTCACCTTCTGGGTGGGCTCGACCAGCCGGACGCGGGTGAAGTGCGCATCGATGGAGTCACCCACGCCAGCCTCTCGCGCGGCCAGCTCGCGGGGCTGCGCGCGCGCAAGGTGGGGTTTGTTTTCCAGCAGTTCCATCTGATCCCCACACTCACGGCGCTCGAGAACGTGATGCTCGCCGGTCGCTACGCGGGCATGCCCTGGCGAAAGCAGAGGGGGCGCGCCCGCGAGCTGCTCGAGCAGTTCGGTTTGGGACAGCGGACGTCACACAAGCCCAGCGAGCTGTCGGGTGGCGAGGCGCAACGCGTGGCCCTGGCAAGGGCCCTCATGAACAGCCCGGCGATCATCCTGGCCGACGAGCCGACCGGCGAGCTCGACTCCGCCACGACTCGCGAGATCATCAACCTGTTGCTGGGCTTGAATCGCGGCGGGCAGTCCCTGGTCGTGGTGACGCACAATCCCGTGGTGGGGGAGGCAGCGCACCGCGTACTGCACGTGGTGGACGGGCGAATCTCCGACCCACCACCGGGGGGCTTCTAGACTTCAAGTATTCCGAATCGTTCGTGGCTCGGTGGTAAACCCGACCGCAGGGCCCTTGCCGTTGTGACCGGTGTGTCGTGGGGGAGCGTCGGGTCCGGGCACTGGGCCGAAGCGTGAGTCCGCCTCGTGCTCAGGGGGCGATCTCGTCCGATCAGCGGCCGTAGACTCCCATCAACTCGCCGGTTGCGAGCACGTGTCCGGCTGTCGCCTCATCGAGGTGGGCTCGGGAGGCTCCCGCCGCCAGGGAGTTCTCGTTGTCGAGGGCGTAGAGCCGGAAGAAGTACCGATGCGGTTTACCAGGGGGTGGGCAGGGTCCCCCGTAGCCGATGCGCCCGAACCCGTTGCGGCCCTGCTTGGCGCCCGCAGGCTCGGTCAGCGCCGGCGTGGTGGGCATGCCCTCCTTGAGGTCGGTTGTCGAGGGCGGGATCGAGTAGAGAAGCCAGTGCACGAACGTTCCGCCCGGCGCGTCGGGGTCGTCGACGATCAGGACCAGTGATCGGGTTCCCTGAGGCGGGGTGCTCCAGGACAGGGCGGGCGAGCGGTCTGCGCCGTCGCATGTGTGGCTCACGGGGATCGTGGCGCCCGGCGAGAAAGCTGGGCTGGACAGGTCTAGGTTGCTCACCGAACTTGCCTCCTTGTGGGTGGGCACGGGCGTGCCGCTGGGTGACTGGGTTCCTGACGGCCGGACGCTGGGGGATTGGGCGGAGGCGCCGGCCTGGGACGTGGGGTTCGCAGGCCTATCGGCCTGCCCACCGCACCCAACAGCGATCGCTCCCGCGACAAGGATCCCCAACCGCCTCATCCGCACGGCCGCTCTCTCCCGTCTCGTCGCATGTCAAGACCCTACGACGCAAGGGCTCGTCTGAACAGAGTCCGCTACCGCGTCCGCCGCTGTATCGCGTCGTCGTTGTCCGTTGGGGAAGCCTTGATGCCCAAATCACATAGAATGTGGCCAGGCAAGCGGGGCCGGGCTCAGAGGAGGTGGCGTGATGTCCAAGCAGGATACAGACGTTGTGCGGGGAGCTTTCGAAGCATTTGGCAAACCGGACTTCCAGTGGTTCACCGAGCATCTGGCCGAGGACACCCTGTGGCACGTGCCGGGACACAGCTCCTTCAGCGGCGACCACCGTGGCCAGGAGGCTCTTCTGCAGTTCTTCCTTCGGCTGAGCCGCACCACAGGGGGAACCTACAAGCAGGATCTGCAAGAGGTCTTCGGTGGCCGGGGCCACGCCGTCGCACTGTCCGTGGAGACGGCGCAGGCTCCGGACGGCACGCGATTCACCGAGAGGCAGGCGTTCATGTTTTACCTCGAGGCCGGGCTGATCAAGGAGGTTCGGATCTTCCTGGAGGACGAGGCGGCTGCGGACGCCTTCTTCAACAAGCTGGCGCACCTCGAGAAGGCGGGGCTCACCGCTGCCGGTGTCGCAGAGGGAGGCAGGTAGGGGCAGGGCCCCCGAGCCGGGCGTCCGAACCAGGCCCGTTGTCGCGGTTACTCGGCGCTCTGCGGGGCGTGTGTCGGAGGGATGGGAGCAGGTCCCAGACCCAGGTAGTGCAGAATGCCTCGCGCAGCGCGACGGCCCGCACCCATGGCCAGGATGACGGTTGCCGCACCGGTGACGATGTCGCCCCCGGCGAACACCCCCGGGACGGATGTCATCTGGGTCACGGGGTCGACCTCGATGTAGCCCCACCTGTTGGTCGCAAGACCCGGAGTGCTCTGCGCGATCACCGGGTTCGCCGAGGTGCCCAGCGCGGGGATCACCGTGTCGACTTCGAGGACATGCTCGGTACCCGCTTTTGGCACGGGCCTGGCGCGACCCGAGGAGTCCGGCTCGCCCAGTTCCATGTCGATGACTTCCATGCCCGTCACCCAGCCGGACTCATCGCCCAGGATGCGTGTCGGATTGGTGAGCCACATACACTCCACGCCTTCTTCTATCGCGTGGTGCAGTTCCTCGGCCCGCGCGGGCGATTCCTTCACGGTGCGCCGGTAGACGAGGTAGACCTTTTCGGCCCCCATGCGCAGGGCCACACGACAGGCGTCCATGGCCGTGTTGCCCGCGCCTATCACCGCGACGCGCTTGCCCATTCCGACGGGCGTGTCGTAGAGGGGTTGGCGGAAACCCTGCATCAGGTTGACCCGGGTGAGGAACTCGTTGGCCGAGATCACGCCGTTCAACGACTCCCCGGGGATGCCCATGAACTTCGGGCTGCCGGCGCCGGTGCCCACGAACGCGACGTCGTAGCCCTTGTCGGCCATGAGTTGGGGAATGGTGAAGATCTTGCCGATGAGCTTGTCCACCTCGAAGTGCACCCCGAGGCCGGCGAGCGCGTCGACCTCGATATCGATGGTCTCGTTCGGCAGACGGAACTCGGGGATCCCGTACTTGAGGACCCCCCCGACCACGTGTAATCCCTCGTAGACGGTGACGTCGACGCCCGCTCTCACCAGGTCGCCGGCACAAGCCAGGCCCGCCGGTCCGGAGCCGACGATCGCGGCCTTCTTGCCGGTGGGGGTCGTCTTGATCGGTTCATCCCAACCGCGTCCCGCGGCGAAGTCGGCCACGAAGCGCTCGAGGCGGCCGATGGCCACCGGCTCGACCTTCTTGCTCACCGCGCAGGTCGCCTCGCACTGGATCTCCTGCGGGCAGACTCGACCGCACACCGCCGGCAAAGCGTTGGCGGACTTGAGGATCCGGTAGGACTCCTTGAGATCCCTGCGCGCCAAGGCCTCTATGAAGGCGGGAATGTCGATGTCTACCGGGCAGCCGGGGACGCACTTGGGCTTCTTGCACTGGATGCAGCGGTTGGCCTCAGCCACCGCCATCTCCAGGGTGTAGCCGAGGGCCACCTCGCCGAAGTTCTCGACGCGGGCCTCGGGCTTCTGTTCCGGCATGGGGGTGCGCTTGGGTGCGACCTCCGTGACCTTCTTCACGCGGCGCGGGGTATCCGCGGGAAGTGGTGGCTCGGGCACCGGTAGTGGGGTGTCCAGGATGTTGATAGTTCTAGGCTGCGGCTCGATCGGGGCGCGCTCCCCGTCACCGGCGCCAAGCGCGCGCCGGCCACCCATCCCTTCGCCGACACCGAGCTCGCGCAGGCGCCGACGCTCGGCTTCGTAGTGCTTGAGGCATTCCTGCTCTTCCCGCTGGAATCGGCGCTGCCGGTGCATCAACTCGTCGAAGTCCACCTGGTGGCCGTCGAAGTCGGGTCCATCGACGCAGGCGAACTTCATCTTGCCTCCGACCGTGGCCCGGCAACTTCCGCACATGCCGGTGCCGTCGACCATGATGGAGTTGAGGCTGACCATGGTACGGATGCCGCGGGGCCGGGTTACCTCAGCGCAGGCCTTCATCATCCGCAAGGGACCGATGGCGATGACCTCGTCGATGTCGACGTGATCCCTCAGTACCTGCTCCAGCGCCACCGTCACGACGCCCTGGGTGCCGAAAGAGCCGTCGTCGGTGGCGAAGTGAATCTCATCGGAGTGCTTGGCGAACTTCTCGTCCCAGAAGACCAGCGTCTTCGAGCGAAACCCGATAATCGAGATCGTGTAGGAGCCAAGTTCCTTGTGTCGCTTGAGCTGCGGGAAGACCGGCGCCACGCCGAGGCCGCCGCCCACCAGGACCACCTTGTTCTTCTTCTCGAGGCGGGAGGCGACGCCAAGGGGGCCGATGAAGTCGAGGACCGGCTCGCCCTGGTCCATGTTCATCATCTGGAAAGTGGTCTTGCCGACTGCCTGCACGACGACGGTCACGGTGCCCTTGGCGCGGTCGTAGTCGGCGACCGTCAATGGGATCCGCTCGCCGGTCTCGCTGATCCGGACCATCACGAAGTGGCCGGGCTCGCAGGCGTTGGCGACATCGGGGGCAAGAACTTCCCAGAGGAAGGTCGCCGGACCGAACTGCTCTCGTTTCACGATCTTGTACATGGGCCGGAGCTTTCTTGTGGGCACGTTAAGCCTACAGACAGCCGTCCTCAGGGGACAACCAGACAGCCACCTATAGCAGACGACCGCGGCTTGGCGCCAAACGAGCGCTCGCCGCACACCACCAAGCTACCAAGTCGCGTGCCGTTGTGCCGTTCGGACGGGGCCGGGCGGCTGCTCCAGAACTTCCTCGGGCCGCGAGGCGGCGGAGATGGCTCCGGCAACAACGTAATCCAGAACGCAGCAGCGTCGTCGTCCTGAGCGTCCACCGTCCCTGCTCCCCTCGTTCGCCAATGTCCGAGGGTGACAAAGCCGCCGGCCGTAAACACGAGGTATTCCCGGGAGTTGACGTTGCGAGGCGCGGATGGTCAGAATTGCCCGCGATTGATACCTATGGGCGGGGAGCCAAGGGGAGCGGCTGAGTGCCGGCGTCCCTCCTGGCAGCCAGGCGCGTCGAGCGCCGGTGGCCCCCGACCGGGAGCTGTTGCGGGTGTGCTCCTGCAGGTGCGTCGGGACTGGACAGAGGCCAGAACCGCAGGCAGAAGGAGGCAGCAAGGTGAGCGGAATCTGCGAGGGCAAGGTTGTACTGATCACTGGGTCCGGACGCGGGATCGGCAAGGGCTATGCCCTTGAGTTCGCGCGCCAGGGAGCCAAGGTTGTCGTCAACGACATCGACCTGGCTGTTGCCCAGGAGGTTGTGGACGAGATCAAGGCCATGGGCGGGGAAGCGACCGCCAACGGCAACGACGGCTCGGAGTGGGCGGGCGCCGAGAGCATGGTCAAGCAGGCCATCGACGCCTTTGGCCGCATCGACGTTCTGGTCAACAACGCGGGGATCCTGCGCGACAAGATGCTGTTCAACATGGCTGAGGATGACTGGGACGCGATCGCGAAGGTGCACCTCAAGGGCACGTTCTGTCCGACCCGCATCGTGGCGTCCCACTGGCGTGAGCTGTCCAAGGCAGGCCAGGAAGTCGACGGCCGGGTCATCAATACGACCTCGACCTCGGGCCTGTTCGGCAACCCGGGTCAGACCAACTACGGCGCCGCCAAGGCCGGCCTTGCCGCCTTCACGATCATCGCCGCGACGGAACTGGGCCGATACGGCGTCAAGGTCAACGCCATCTGCCCGATGGCCCGCACGCGTATGACCGAGACTCTCGGCACGACTCCTCCGGTGGCGGAGGGGCAGTGGGACAACTTCGGGCCCGACAACATCGCTCCGATCGTCGTGTGGCTCGCCAGCCCCGAGGCCAAGGACGTGACCGGTCGGGTGTTCTTCGCGGTCGGCGGCCGGCTGGAGGTCCTTCAGGGATGGCAGCACGGTCCCGCCGAGACCAAGGAAGGGCGTTGGGACCCGGCCGAGCTTGGCCCGGTCGTCTCCAAGCTGCTCGAGAAGGCAGCGCCGGCGCAGGGGCCGTTCCCTACGTCGTAACACCCCTCTGCACAGGAGGGTCGATTCGATCTGTTCCGGGGGGTTGTTTGCCGCTCCTGCTCGGCCAAGGCGCGGGCAGGAGCGGCAGCCCACCGGTGGCGAGATCATCGTTCAGTCGGCTGCGGATGGCGCGCTCGTGAGAGCTGGAGGCAGCCACAGCACGCTGCCGGCTCACCCCTGGCGAGGCAACCATCCACTGCGGCCGGGTGGCCGTCTCAGGAATCTTCCAGCGCGTGGCGGGCGATCTCCCTCGCCTCGCGCCTGAGGATCTTCATGATGGAGCTTCGCGGCAGGGCATCGACCACAACGACGGCCCGCGGCGCTTTGTAGGAAGCGAGCTTGGATCTCGCGAAGGCAATCAGGGCGTCCTTGTCGAGATCTGCCCCCGGCTTGGCCGCGACGACCGCCACAACCTCCTCGCCGTAGACCGGGTCGGACACCCCCACGACCGCTGCCTCCGCCACGGCGGGGTGCTCGAGGAGAACCTCCTCGACCTCCGTGGGGAAGACGTTGAAACCTCCTCGGATGATGAGGTCCCGCTTGCGGTCCACGATGGTGATGTAGCCGTCCTCGTCCAGGTGTCCCAAGTCGGCCGTGTGGAGCCACCCATCTCTCAGGACCGCGGCCGTCTCCTCGGGCGCTTTCCAGTAGCCGGCCATCACTTGTGGTCCGCGGCAGACGACCTCCCCCACCTGCCCCACAGGAAGTGGGTTGTCCTCGTCATCGAAGATGGCGACCTCCACCCCCGGCAATGGTGGGCCGACCGTGCCCAGCTTTCGCCGCGAGAACAGGTTGGTGCTCAGCGCCGCGATGGATTCGCTCAGACCGTAGCCTTCCGCCACCGTGCAACCGAACTTCTCCTCGAAGGCCCGGATGAGATCTGCCGGGCATGGGGCGCTGCCGACGGACACCAGCTTGAGGCTGGACGTGTCGCGCTTGCCGGCATCCGGGCAAGCCAGAAGCATGGCCATCATCGCCGGCACCAGAGCCGTTGCGGTGGCGCGGTGTTTCTCCAGGGCGGACAGAAACAGCTCGGGGGAGAACCAGCGAAGAAGGATACTGCCCCGGCTCGAGAGCGCGGAGTCCAGGCTCATAAGGACCCCGTAGGCATGAGAAAGGGGGAGAACTCCGAGCCCGACGTATGCCTCACGCCCGTCCTGCTCAGCCAGCTTCCGCAAGGACCGCGCGCCGGCCCACATGTTTCCGTGAGTGATCATCACGCCCTTGGAACGCCCCGTGGTGCCCCCGGTGTAGATGAGCATTGCGAGGTCGGAGTCTTCGCGCTCGACGATGTCCTCGGCGGGCTCCGCCGTGCACAACTCATCGAACGAGAGGGCTCCCGGGGGCGGGGCGCCCTCGGCCACGATCAGCTTCGCCTGTGTGCCCGCCACGGCTTCCTGCGCCTTTTCCGTGAACTCCGCGGAGGTGATGAAGGCAGAGGCTTCGGAGTCCACCAGTATGTGGTTGATCTCCTTGGCGGAAAGCAGGAAGAGCATGGGAACGATCACCAGTCCCGACCTCAGGACGCCCTGGTAGGACACTCCGACCAGGGGGGAGTTGGGCATCGTCAGGGCCACTCGATCCCCGGGGGCCAGTCCAAGGTTCCTGAAGGCGCCCGCGAGCCTCATGCTCTTCTCGCGCAGGAGATCGCTGGGGTAGATCTCCTCACGCCCGTCGGGCCAGATGTAGGTGACGCCCCGGTATTCGCCGACGTCCTCTGTGCGTGTGTCGTGCACGTGCGCGACGTTCAAAGCGCCCCCCCCTCGACCGACGCGACCATGTTGGCCGAAGCCTCGTGGTCACGCATCATACAACCCGGGATCGGCGAGGATTCGGAGTATCGTTGCGGGTCAAGGGCTTCGTGCCGGCGTGGCGGGTTGACGGTCCCATGTGCCGCGGCCAATTATGTGTCCGCCGCGGGCCGCACGGATGCCGGCGATCTTCCTTCCGCTGCGGGCCGCACGGATGCGAGGAATCCTCCGTCCGAGCACGAGAAGGGAGTCTTCGATGCTGACGGGAGCCGAGTACATAGAGAGCCTCCGCCGCCTCCGGTCCGAGGTCTACTTCATGGGGAAGAGGGTGGAAAGCGTGGCCGACCATCCGGCCACTCGCCCGCACGTCAACGCCGCCGCCGCCACCTACGACCTGGCTCACGATCCAGCCTATGCCGAGATGTTCTGTGCCACCTCTCACCTGACCGGGCGCAAGATCAACCGGTTCACACACATCCCGCGCTCCGCGGAGGACTGCGTCAAGAAGGTCAAGATGCTGCGCGCCGTGGGTGGGTTCACCGGCGCCTGCTTCCAGCGCTGCGTCGGCCTTGACGCGATCTCAGCTCTCCATAGCATCACTCACGACATCGACCAGGCGCGCGGGACCGACTACCACGAGCGATTTCGGCGCTTCCTCATCGACATTCAGGATCGGGATCTGATGTCGGCGGGAGCCATGACCGATCCAAAGGGCGACCGGTCCAAGCGCCCCCACGAGCAGCCCGACCCCGACGTCTTCGTCAGGGTCGTGGAGCGGCGCTCCGACGGCATCGTCATACGCGGCGCCAAGATGCATCAGACGGGCGGGGTCAATTCCCACCAGTACATCCTGCTCCCGGGGCAGGCGCTCACGCCGGACGACGCCGACTATGCGGTGGCCTGCGCCGTGCCCGCCGACGCGCCTGGAGTGATCCAGGTTCTCGGCCGCCAGACCAACGACAGCCGCCTGTGGGAGGGCAAGGTCGACCAGGGCAACTCGACCTACGGAGTGGTGGGCGGAGAGGCCTTCGCCATATTCGATAACGTGTTCGTGCCCTTCGAGCGAGTATTCATGCTGGGGGAGACGGAGTTCGCGGCAACGCTGGTGGAGCGTTTCACCACCTATCACCGCCAGAACTACGGAGCCTGCAAGGGCGGCAACCTGGACGTGCTCGTCGGCGCCACCCGCGCGATCGCCGAGGTGCAGGGGACGGTCACCGCATCGCATGTGCGCGACAAGCTTGCGGAAATGGCACATCTGGTCGAGACGCTCTACTCGGGGGCGCTCGCCTGCAGCCACGAGTGCTCGATCCTTCCTTGCGGGACCGCGCTGCCCGACCGGCTACTGGCAAACACCGAGAAGCTCAACACCTCCCGGCACTACGCGGAGGTGGTCCGACTGGCCCTGGACGTTGCCGGCGGGTTCATCGCGACCATGCCTGGAGAGCAGGAGCTGGACAACCCGCGCGTGGCGGAGTTCACCAGGAAGTACTACCGGACCCATCCGGAGGTTCCGGCGGAGGTGCGCATGAAGCTGGGCCGGCTGATCGAGAACCTGGGCGGCGTGACGGCCATTGCCGAGTGCGTGCACGGGGCCGGTTCGCCGCAGGCGCAGAAGATCTCGATCGAGCGAAATCTGGATTGGGCGCAACGCAAGGGGCTGGCGAAACGGATCCTGGGCTTGGACGCCGACTGAAAGACAAGCCGGGGCAAGACGCCGCGACGGCCGTCAGAGACGGCCGTCGCTGAGGAACGCAATCATCTACTGGGCGGAGACCCTACCGGTCTTGCGGCAAGCTGAGCTGGTTACCTATTACTCTCCATCCCCGCCGGGGCCGTGGCCGTGGCCGGGGTTATCCTTTGGCTCCTTCGGGTCCTTCGGGCCCTTGCCGTTGTCCTCGCCGTCCCCAGTGGTCTCGTCCCCAGTGGTCTCGTGGTCGGGCTTGCCTAGATCGCTCTGGGCCACGCCCCGCACGTAGTCCGCCCGGACCTTCGGGTCATCCATGCAGCCCGCTGGAGCCTTCATTTCGCCCACGTCCTGGCAGTGTGCTGCGGCGGAAACGGCCTCACCGTGGTTCGTCGGTGCGGGTACGGGGATCCACACCCGCGGCCCATCGGTGTCCTCTGCCTCCGGAGCGTCCGTGTCGAGGTCGAGTTCCTCGGTCAGCAGGGCGTGCCCTCTCCCATTCGACTGGTCGGGCAGAGCGCCGCTCGGACCCGACTTGGCCAGTGCGGCGCCTCCACCGCTGGCCACCACCGCAGCCAGCATGAAACCCAGCAGTGTGCGAAACGCAGATGACATCCTTCGCCTCCTTCAGGTCCCCGGCCGCAGCCGGATCCCGGCCTCCATGTTGTCCTTCATATCGTCAGGCGCCGCGAATCGCATTAGGGATACGCCGCCTTGTTCCCGCAGCCGCTCCTACCGGCTGCCCGTCTCCTATCTTCTACTCCTGCCCGGATGACCGGCAGACTCACCGTTCCCGCGGGAGTCGGCCGACTCTTCGGAGATGTCCGTCAGGTCGTCGGTGCCCTCGGTCTGACCGGTCCCCGATCGGTCCTTGGGACCCACTCCCTGCTTCCCCTTGCCGACGCCGTTGGTCGCCCGTTCCTGAGCGCGATCCCTGGCTCGGATTATGGCGTCACGAGCTTCCTCAGACGCCGTCTCCGGCAACTTGTCGAGTACGGCCGTCAGCGTGTCGACCTGATGCGCTGCCACCTCGGCAAGGTGAGCCTCGAGGTCCGGGCGTTGGCCCGCAGCCGCCCGTCCTGCCTCGGCTTGGGCCTGCGCCCACTCCCGCGACGAGGCCTGGGCCGCCGCGGCGGCGCGGTTGGCCTCACCCCGCGACGCCAGCTTGCCAGCTTCCTCCAGCCGGCGCAGGGCGAACTCGACGTGTAGCCGGGCTCTCTCGGATGGAGCACGCTCGAAGGCCAGACGCACATTCTCCGTGGCGGTCTTCACGCCGTAGAGAGGCTGTCCGGGCAGGGCGCTCTGGGACGCGGCAACGGCTGCGGAGCCACTGAGCATGAGGCCCAGCACGGTTCCGGCCGTGACGAGGGCTGCGCGCCGGCTGACATGAACGGGGGAGCGCAGGATTCGCCCGCGCCGTGTTCGTGCTGCCGGCCGAGCGGAAGCCGGCACGTGGCGAGCCCGCTCCAGAAGGTTGCGCACATGGCGGGCGTGGGCCTCAGGAGACGGTGAGCTGGCCAGTGATCGCCGGACCTCAGCGGCCAGGGCCAGCAGGTCCGTGGTCTCTTGCGATCCCCGGAGCGCTTCGCCGCCAATCGGGGCCGCTTTGTCTTGGGCTGGGCCGGCAAGACCCACAGCTTCTTTCGATCCCAGGGGTGCATCGTCCCCGGCCAAGAGAGCGGCCAGCCCGGCCTCGAGTCTTTCCTCGTCTTCCAGGGAGCCTTCCCTGTCCACGATGACGCCTCCCTCAATCGCTTCCACTGTGCAAGGCGCCGCCGCCGGGGCGAAGGGTACGGGTGGCGTCGGGCTCGTTGGGAGCCAGCATGCGGCTGAGGGCGACCAGGGCGCGATGCTGCAGGGCCTTGACGGCCCCGACGCTTCGGCCGGTCGCCTCGGCTATCTCGGGGCCGGTCAACCCGGAGCCCAGACGCAGCAGCAGCACCTCGCGCTGGTCGGGCGCCAGTCGGTCGATCGCTTGCCGGAGGGCCTGGCGCCGGATCCTCTCCATGGCAAGCTCCTGCGGGTCCGGCGAGGAGGTCGCGTCCGTGACCTGAGCCAAGCTCTCGTCGAGAGGCACCGTCGGGTGTCGCTTGCGC
>Ga0265292_1001333_pt1 | contig 22204 bp, 20 predicted proteins | sample Munlanlewell296A_FD_189080 | JGI IMG/M metagenome (GOLD analysis project Ga0265292, IMG submission 189080) | Leachate microbial communities from a municipal landfill in Southern Ontario, Canada - Leachate well 296A | ecosystem: Engineered > Solid waste > Landfill > Unclassified | place: Canada... | reverse complement strand
TTACGGCATATACTCAATACTTGTATGAATACTTCGCGCACTGCTTCATTATTCAATGGACCGGTGTTTTGTGCTTCCAGTTTATCAAGTATCTGGCGTTCACGTTCAGGTACAAAATACGGTATATTCTTAGCTTGCTTATGTTTCCCAACCTGTTTAACGATGACCGCGCGTTGGTTTAACAATTCAAGTATTTGAGAATCTATATTATCAATTTTTTTTCTAAATTTTCCAAGTTCCATATTTTGCTCCTTGCTTTATATATGCGACACTTGCCATTCTGCCCGTAACACCTTTTTCCTTCCGGTAAGAATAAAATGACGCGTTGTTACATGACGTACAAAGACCTGAACGATAAATATTGTTTTTCGTAATACCGTTTGTTTCCGCTTGCTGGACAATATTTGTTTCGATATCATAAGGATAACAGCAACTTTGTATATGCGGACCGATAATCACTGCCATATTTTGTTTTTTACATCCGCACTTTTCTGTCATCAAATCAATCCCAGTCACGACAATACCTTTTTTTGTCCCTTCCTTGCCTGAATGGACAAGCCCTACAACACGTTTTACGGTATCTACAATCCATACCGGCGCACAATCAGCAGTATAAACAACTATCCCGGCGGATTCATCAGCAGTAACTACTAATCCATCCGTATTTTCTAAATCATCTTTGTCAACCTTACCGTTAACAAACATTACCTTACTTCCATGTACCTGAGAGCCGGATATTATTTTACTATAATCCAGCCCTATTTTAGCATACAACTTTTTGCGTCTTTCCTTAACGCTAAAATCACCGTAATTCCGGTCAGTCATGAAATGTATCAGCCATTCACCGGTAAGAGTGTTAAGATGTGTGTTATACCAAAAGCAAGATTGTTGATTTTTTACCCACGGCATTGTATGGCTTATGTACCTGACTCCGTGGATTCTACACCGCGTAAAGCAAGCATAACTTCTTCAGGGTTTGATGCTGAGGCCAATGCGTCCTCTACTTTGATAACACCTTTTTGCACCATTGACACCAGCGTACTATTAAAGGATTGCATCCCATAAAAATTACCTTGTTTTATTGCGCCGTTAAGTTCTTCAACTTTATTTTCAGCAATAAGTTTTTTAACTAACGGCGTAGCAACAAGGACTTCCACTGCGGGAACGCGTCCCTGTCCTGATGCATGAGGTATCAACCTTTGCGCAATCACTCCAATAAGCGTATCTGCAAGCTGCATACGCACCTGGTTTTGCTGGTGAGGCGGATAAATATCGACTATACGGTTTATTGTTTGTACTGCATCATTTGTATGCAACGTAGTCAATACCAGATGTCCGGTTTGGGCGGCAGTAAGGCCGGATGATGTGGTTTCCAGGTCACGCATTTCGCCGATCATGATAATATCAGGGTCTTGACGTAAAACACGGCGTAATGCTTCCGCAAAATCTCGTGTATCAATCCCGGTCTCGCGCTGGCTGAAAATAGATTTCTTATTTGTGAACATATATTCAATCGGGTCTTCTATAGTAATAACATTCTCAGCCCGTGTATCATTAATATGATTAAGCATTGCAGCTAACGTCGTTGACTTCCCGCTGCCCGTAGGGCCTGTAACAAGTAATATCCCCCTTGTTCTTTCACAAAGCTTGTAAAGTATCGGGGGAAGGCTAAGTTCATCGATATGCATAACTTTGTCGGAGATAACCCTCATTGCGAGATTAACTTTTCCGCGTTGACGGAAAGCGTTTACCCTGAATCTTATCTTTTCATTAAAATTATATGCTAGGTCACATTCATTATGCTCGTCAAAATACGCTTTCTGGCGGTCGGTCATCATTGAAAACGCTATCTGTTCAGTATCCACAGTAGTTAACGGTGTAATCGGCAACGGTTTCAAACCACCGTCTACCCTTATTGTCGGCGACGTGCCCGGATGCAGGTGCAGGTCAGAACCTTTAAGCTGGAGCACCATGTCTAGCAGTTCAGTAAAATTCATAATGATACCCTGTTATCCTGTTAAGTATTTTTCTTTTTTCTTAAAGCTGCGGGACGAAATATATCGCCTTTATTTAAAGTTGACGGTTTTACATATGCAGTAGGTTCTTGAATATATGATTTGCTAGCCAAATGATTACGCTGTTTCATTTCATCAGGCGTTAAGTGTCGTATTGTCCGCCGGTTTGTTAATCCTGTTGCAATTAAAGTCAGCTTAACTTCATCTTGAAGATTCTCGTCAATTACAAAACCAAAAAATACGTGTGCTTCATGCCCAAGCTGTTCTCTCAATTTATCCATAGTTTCCTTAGCTTCTGTTAATGGTAATCTTGAACTTCCAGTGATATTAACCAATACCCCGCGATTTGCACCGTTTATAGAAAGATTATCTAATAACGGCGAGTTCAATGCTTGTTGCAATGCAGCATCCACTGCGTTTTCACCTTTTGCTTGCCCCATCCCCATTATAGCATCCCCTGCGGTTGTCATAATACCTTTGACATCAGCGAAATCAACATTGATCTCGCCTTTGGTGGTTATAACATCGGAGATAGACTGTACTGCCCTATGTAATATTTGGTCTGCGAGAAGAAACGCATATTTCATTCCAGTATCTTTTTCACAGATATCTACTAACCTCTCATTTGGTATCGTAATTATTGTATCAACTTTTGACCTCAGTTCTTTCAAACCGTTTTCTGCCTGGCGCATACGTACCGGGCCTTCAAAATTGAATGGTTTGGTAACAATTGCCACAGTAAGAATATTCATTGATTTAGCAATCTCTGCAATTATTGGCGCTGCGCCGGTACCCGTTCCTCCGCCCATACCCGCTGTGATAAACAGTAAGTCTGTATTCAACAATTCTTCTTTAATAATCTCACGGCTTTCTTCTGCAGCACGGGCACCCATATCCGGAGACCCGCCTGCGCCTTTACCTTCTGTAAGCTTTTCACCTAACTGTATCTTTATAGGCGCTTTGGATAAACGTAATACCTGAGCATCAGTGTTTGCCGAGATAAATGTTACTCCATCGAATCTTTCTTCGATCATACGGTTAACCGCATTACCGCCGCCACCGCCGATACCAATAACTTTTATCTTTGCAACAGTTTCTTCAAAATTCTCGCTTATTTTTATTCTTATCATTATAGTTCTCTGTGTACTCTCTTAAATTAAAATTTATTGAACAGTTTCTCAAAAGCACCGGAGATTATGGAAAATATATCCGCCTTGTTATTCTTCGTTCTTTCAGTTGACCGAAGCTGTTCAGAATCATCAATAACAAATTTTAATAACCCGATTGCTGTGAAGTATGCCGGATCCATTATGATATCCTCATTACCTCCGACACTAAGTATTGACCCCGGCCTCGCATGCGGCACCTCAAGGACTTCTTCCGCAACTTTTTCAATACCTTTAAGTTTTGACCCGCCTCCTGTAAGTACCACGCCATGAGGTATATCGTTCATCATAGAAGATAACGCAACTTCCTTTTTTATCTCTTCAAATATTTCTTCTAGCCGCGGTTTTATCAATTCCATCAACGCGCGTTTTGTTACCTTACGTTTTTCACGGTGGTCAACACTTGCGAATTCCACTTCTGTATCACCATCATCCAAACTCGATTCTGAAGCCACGCCATACTCTTCTTTTAATCTTTTAGCTTCGGTGCGTGAACATCTAAGGCAATACGCAATATCATTAGAGATCATGTCACTGCAATACCCGGCATCGAGTTGTTTAGTAAAGCGTATTCCGCCGTTGTGGTATATCGCAATCTCAGTAGTTTCACCGCCGAGGTCTACTAACAAGATACCCATATCAATTTCTTCGGGTAATAAAGCAACTTTGCCGAGTCCCAGAAGCCCGTAGGTTAACGGTTCATGCCCGTATTCAGCTTTTGCTATACTTTTGCAAACATTATTATTCTGCGCAGTTAAGCCTGTTACCACATAGACATCCACCGCCAGAACTTTCCCTTCCATTCCAACAGGATTCGGTACACCGGCTTGATTATCAATTATATAATCCAGAGGGACAATAATCATTATTTCTTTATCATCCGAAACCTGGCTGCTGCGGCAGGATTGCATAAGGCTTTCAACATCCTCAGACGTAATTTCTTTTTCTGTACGCGTAATCCCAATTTTTTTACTATCCTGCACGCCCTGTATATGATGCCCGCGCACTGCAACGTGCACATCAATGATACCGCCCGGAATTTTTATCTGTTCTTCTATACTCTCAAGCGCGCGCCTCACGGCTTCACTTGTTTTGTCAATATCCAACACTAACCCGCCCTTAATACCTTCACAGTGCGTGCGGTTCGCAGCTATTATCTCAAGCGAATTATTACTTGCGTCAAACTTCCCGACGACAGTAGTTATCTGCCTGCTCCCGATATCCATTCCTGTGATATATTCAATTTTTGGCATACTTAACTCAACTCCTGTTGTATAAAAATAAATCTTAATAACAATTAAAAATGATAAACAATTTTATAAATATGCAGCACATTTGTCAATACAGAGAAGTGTTATAGTTTTTCGTATACTTCACGATGCCATAGTTCCAGCATAAGTAATGCCCATAAACGATACCCGTGATCGCGTTTAGCTTCCATATGTTCTTTTAATAATATCTCCAACCCTTGACGGTTAAAATACCCGCGGGAGACGGTTTTAGGGTCAAGCAGAATTTCCTGTATATACCCCTTTAACTGATTCCGGAACCACTTCCCAAGCGGTATACCAAACCCCTGTTTTGGACGATTAATAATTTCTTTTGGAAGGAATGACTTAAACGTTTCTTTAAGTATATGCTTAGTCCTAAACCCTCTGATCTTCCAATTGTCAGGTAATCCTGCGGCATATTCCATAACTACATGATCCAAAAACGGGCTCCTAGTTTCCAACGAATTCGCCATGGATGCTATATCCATTTTTATGAGCAGGCACTCTGGCAGGTATGCTTTTATATCGGTATAAAAAGTACGGTCCATAACATTCCCGGCTTTTGCGTTCTCAAATATTTTTTCGAGGTACTCAAACGAATCAATACCTTTCATATCATTACGCATATCAACAGAATATATTTTATCTTTAGCTGTATTATCAAAATAACTGTGCCAGTAAACATTACGCCTTTGCGGCGGTTCCGCTAAAGCGGATACAAGCCTGTACATATACCGGAACATTTTAATATTCCCCGCGGTTTCCGTGTGCGGTAACATTTCTGCTAACCTCAACGTATTTTTTCGCCCGAGAAGTTTGAACGGTAATCCCGCATACAACGATCCTTTCATTGCTTTATACCGGAGATACCCTCCGAAGGATTCATCCCCGCCGTCACCGTTTAGCGCTACAGTAACATTTTTACGGGTCATATTAGCTACATAATAAGACGGTAATGCTGAAGAATCAGCGTATGGCTGGTCATAATGCCATACGAGTTTCGGCAGAATTTCCACAAATTGCGGTTTTACAATAAACTCCTGATGGTCTGTTTTAAAATGCTGTGCAACAATTTTTGCATATCCAAGTTCCGAGAATTCTTCTTCCTCAAACCCAATCGAAAACGTTTTCACGGGTTTACTCGCAAGTTCACTCATTAAACCTACAATGATACTTGAATCATGCCCTCCTGAAAGGAACGCACCTAACGGAACATCAGATATCATCCTTAACCGCGTAGCTTCTTTCAACACCTCGCGTAACTGCGTGCATGTATCATTGAAACTCAACTTTGTTTTCTCACGGAAATCAATATCCCAATATTCCCGCGTGCGTAGGTTACCGTTTTTATCTACGCTCATACAATGCGCAGGCATTAACCTGAAAACACTGTTATACACAGTCTTCGGACCGGGAACGTACTGATAATTCAGGTAATAGTGTATAGCTTCCTTATTAATCTCATGTCCGATTCCAGGATATTTAAGTAACGCTTTTATCTCCGACGCAAATATTAATGAACCATTCACATTTGCGTAGTACAACGGTTTTTTGCCAACACGATCCCGGGCAATAAACATCCTGGTGTTATTATTATCCCAGATTGCAAACGCAAACATTCCTCTTAGATGATCAACACAATCTTCACCGTACTGCTCATATGCATGGACAATAGCTTCGGTATCACTGTTTGACCTGAACTTATGCCCAAGTGATTCAAGCTGTGGGCGTAGTTCCTGAAAATTATATATTTCACCGTTAAACACTATGGCAATAGATTTATCTTCGTTATACATCGGCTGCTCGCCTGTACTGAGATCAATGATCGCAAGCCTGCGATGCCCGAGCCCAACACCCATCCCGCCGCCGGTTAGAGGATAATTTAAATACACACCTTCACCATCAGGCCCGCGGTGTGACATAACACCGCACATCGCGCGTAAGACATTTTCTTTTACGGGATTCGTTTTATTGTAATTATAAATTCCGCATATACCGCACATAAGTATTATTTACCGTTTATTCTTATTCTGTCTAATTTATCAGCTATTTTTGTTGACATATTCTGTACAATTCTACCTATTCCCCCGATAAAACCTGTAATGAAAACCAGTACGCCATATTTAAATAGTTTAACAAATATCTCCATCGCATACCCGATTTTATTATTTTTGATTAGAACAACCATGGTAAAAGTTAAACCATTAATTGTTTTTCTCTTAAATGATTCATTTATATATATTTCATCTGATAACACATATTTATTGATACCGCTATACAATGTTTTATCCAACTCCGCAAGTAATTTTGGGACAGCTACTTCCGGCACATACTCTTTTATTGCTCTTTTATACGCAGCTGCAGCAATATTCTCACGTTCAACATCATGTGACAGGTAATACCTTATCTTATTCAATAACTCCTCTTTACTATTAAACACATCGACTTCTTTTCCTATTTCTGCAATAGTAAAAATACCAGGTGAATATTCTGCAAGACAAAACGTTTTTACAAGCGCACTTTCTACATAATGAAAACTAGCCTGCCTTACTCTGTTTAACAATGGCTCTTCCTTATTAATCCAGTCAAGTGTATCCAATTTATTGAAAGTCAGCGCTATCTTACTTTTTGATAATATTTCAGAAAATTTGTTCCATTCAAGAAAACCGTGCTTTGAACCATTCCCATAGGTTTCGATCTTAATACCGTTCTTAATAATAAAATCAATATATTCTTTACGATCCCGCTGGGTACACCCTCCTATGAAACATACTTCTGTATCTTTTTCCCCTTCTACCGGAAAAAACATTTCTTTGCTGAATATAGGCATTAAAAGCAATCCAGGTATACCCATTCGCATGTAACCATACATAGTATAGTAATCAGTAGTTATCACAGCATCCGCAACTTGGCCGTAATACTTACCGTACACATCAAAATATGATTCATCATCCCAGGCACAAAAAACTATTTTTACAGTTTTTCTTAAATCAGCATAGAACTCAATTGATAATTGATAATCCGTAGCATAGTGAGTGGTGAACACAATATCGATCTTTTTACTGGTTATAAGGTCTTTTACATGTTTTTCGGTATTTTTGATACCATTTTGATGAGAATACTCAATAAAATCGAACATATATATTGAATTAACACATTTTTTTATTTCGTTATAAAAAAAATTTAAGTACTGATGTTTATCTGTCGGAACAATGTACAATACATTTTTGTTTTGTATCATATCATGTTTGTGCTCTTATATTTTGTTTATACCAGCAAATGGTTTTCTTTAAGCCTTGTTCTAATGATACTTCAGGTTTCCACCCGATCTCTTTTTTCGCTTTGTTTATATTAAGGCATACAGATGTGTTTATATGAGGCTTTGTTAAGTCATAAACAATACGAATACTCTTCCCTGATCCCTTGATGATCTTCTCTACAAGTTCTTTAATAGTGGTAACAGATCCATTACCAACATTAAATATTTCGAAAGACGTTTTTTGTTTCTTAATAACTTTATCCACAAAACTCACAAGGTCTGATACATACAATATATCCCGTGCTTCTTTTCCGTTACCCCAGACAACAATTTCGCTGTTTTTTGCAGCACGCATAACTTTCGTTATTGTTGCACCGAGCACATGCGACCGTTCAAGATCATATTTATCATACGGGCCGTAGATATTAGAATGCCGGATGACGGTATACTTTGTTCGCCCGATACGCGAATAAAATTCGCATATTTTTTCTATATATACTTTAGTCCATGCCGCACCAAAATAACTCGGATATATTTCCTTATTTGCATCAAAATCTTCTTCTTTGACAGCACTTTTCCCGGAGCCATACATAATTGCACAGCTAAAAAATATTACGCGTGACACCTTATGCTCAAATGCAGCACGGTATATCAACGAGTTCATCACTGCATTATCTGTGACATGATAATACGGTTTTGCAAGTATTTCCTTAGACCCGGATGTCGTCGCAGCTGCTTGTATCAATATATCCACACCTTTTACTAGCTTATCAACCTCAGTTTTTGATGTAAGGTCAACTTTTTTCATAACAACATTACGTATAGACGGAGGCTTGGTTTTTAGGTATGTTCCAATAACTTCATACTCGTTTTTACCAGCAAAATACTGAGCAATATTTCTGCCGATAAAACCGCTTGCACCGCAGATTAACAACTTTGTTTTAGCCATAACCTTAGTTTTTCTTAACTCCATCACCTGATCTACGATAAGAACGATACCATGCAATAGTATTAGCAAGCCCTTCTTTAATAGTATAAGAAGGCATGAATCCAATAGTATGCTTTGCTTTAGTACAATCAATTTCAATAGAAGGTAATTTCTTTAATACCTTTTTCTTGTTGCACACAATATTTGCGGTATCATAGTTATCGATATCCAAAATCAAGTACAACAATTCTTTTACGCTATAAGACTTACCCAGCCCTATATTGAGTACCGTAAAACCATCCACTGCATTCAACGCTTTTAAACATGCGTCAACCACATCCTTTACGTAAATACAGTCTCTCTTTAGAGAACCTGTACCCCAGATTTCTATCGGGTTCTGGCGTTCAACAACTTTTCTTATTAATGCAGGTAAGACCTGGCATGTCTCGAATTCAAAATCGTCGTACTCTCCGTATATAGCTGAAGAACGCAGGACAATTGTTGTCATAGGATTCTCAACCTTTTTCGCGTACATCTTGCATAATGTTTCAATATACCTAGTTGCCCATCCTATAGGGTAATACGCATCATGCGGGTCATTACTGAACATATCACTTTCCTTCAATTTTCTTTTGACAGGCGGATACGCTGTAGCACTACTCAACCAGACATACTTCTTAACTCCTGCTTTATATGCAGCTTCCAGCATATACATACTCATAAGAATATTGGGCACTAAGTATAACCTTCCGGGATCTCTTCTCGCGATTTTTGCAGCAACCATTATAACGTAATCAATACCTTTAGTGATCCTTACGCAGTCATTAAAATCGGTTAAATCAGCTTTTACGTAAACAATATTTTTTGAAATTACTTGCGGTTTTCTTGAATGATAGACAGCTCTTACCTTAACCCCGGGAACGTCTTTTAACTTTAACAAAGTATTAGTTCCAACTAACCCTGTAGCGCCGCAGATAAGAATATTTTTGTTTTTCAAAAACTGTAGTTTATTCACCTTATATCTACTTCATACTTTTTATTAAACTAAGAATACTGTGCTCATCCATCTTGTAAATCTTATGCAAATAGTTTCTGCTGCCGATCTCGAACACATATTTATCTTTGAACCCGACTTTTCTTAATCTAGCGTTAGAATTGTTTTTGTGTAATACGTTTGAGATCAAACTATCCAATCCGCCGTTATCCAGCCATGCTTCTTCCAGAGTAACAATATATTTATATTTTTTTAATGCATTAAACAGCAAATCTTCCTTTACAGGCTTAAGCACAAACATATCTATAAGGCCAATCTTAAGATTTGGATTAAGCCTTGTTACTCTTAACGCATTATGCGTCATTATACCCGTAGAAACCATGCATGTATCGTTACCTTTTATAAGTTCAACAAAGCCTTTTTCAAAATCTATCTTACTCCCCGCATCGTATATATCATCAACCGGTTTACCATCAAACCTTATATACTTTGGGTTTTTGTGAACTAAAGAGTAATTAACAAACTTTTCTATGAGCACACAGTCGCTTGGCGAGAATACCATCATATTAGGCAGCATTCTCATCAATGCAATATCTTCAAAGCAATGATGTGACGGGCCGGTAACATCATAACTAATACCGATACCAACTGATAAAAGATTTATATTAAACTTTCTATTGGTAAACATTAACGAAACATTATTCCTTATCTGTTCAAATGCACGCATTGATAAGAACGGCGCTATGGCATAAGCGTATGAAATATAACCTTCCAACCCCAAACCAACAGCTACATTAATCAGGTTCTGTTCCGCAATCCCCACATTAATAAACCTGTCCCTGCATTTTTGTTTGAGAGTATCCAGCGCGCGGGCACCCATATCAGCTGAGAGAAAGAAAACGTCTTTCCTCTCTGACATTATTTGTACAAGATTACCAATGAAGACATCGCGCATAATTCTTGTTTTTTTCATTTTAGGCCTTTAATAATCCTGTCAATCTCATCAGGACTTACGGTTCGTATATGACACATCTCATCTTTTTCTAGTGAAGGCACGGATTTACCCTTTATTGTTTCAGCAATAAGGACTTTTGGCGACTTATTTTTTGAATTTAACAATCCGGTGAACGCGGTATGTAGTTTACGCATATCATGGCCATCAACTGTCTTTGCCTGCCATCCGAATATATTAAACTTTTTGTCAAGCGGGTCAAGATCAATGATTTTGTTACAGAAATCAAGCATACACCGCCCGTTCTTATCAATTACCAAAATCAGGTTATCAAGTTTATGCTGTCCTGCAAACATTATCGCTTCCCACACAGATCCTTCATAAAGCTCACCGTCTCCCATTAATACAAACATTTTTGATTTTGACCGTTTTGCTTTTAAAGCAAGCGCTATCCCGCACGCAACCCCTATACCATGCCCCAGTGAACCATTAATTGTTTCAAATCCCGGTGTGGTGAAGTCCGGTATACCACCAAGTTTTGACCCTTGCTGACATACAGTTGATAGTGACTTTTTTGAAATCACACCCAGATCTGCAAGTATGGGATACATACACACAACCCCATGCGGTTTGCTTATAATAAACCGGTCTCTTTTCTCGCTCCAAACATTATTTTTATTAAATTTCATGATTTTTCCATGAAACATTGTTACCAGTATTTCTATAGGGGACAAGGAAGACGCCAGCCGTGTTTCCGGCGCAATTTTATGAATCTTTAATGTCTCAATTTTTACGTATTTAGCTTTATTTTTTAAATAATTAAAATCTATTATTTTTGCCATACCATATCCTTACTCTACACAACCCTGCAACTCTCTTTACATCTTGGCTTACTATATTTAGTATACAAAATTAATTTGTGTTGTTAAACTTTCTGTTTTCCTTCAACTATACGTTTTAGTACAGATTTCAGTTTTGGAAAATTGTCTAGTATCTCTTCAATAAAAAATACGCGTACCTGATACCAGTCTATCTTCATATATTTCATTACAATTTTTAGTTCTTCAAAAACCAGGTTCAAGTTCGATGCTTTAAGAAACTTTAGTATCCAGTGTATCCTATATGTTGAATAATTCCTTATGAATTCCGGGTCAAGATATATCTCGGATGGCCTGTACTTCTTATTAGCGCGATATTCCTCTAATTTAGCCAATAATCTTGGTACTGCAAGTTGTATATCATAATCCTTAACCGAACGATCATACCCGCATTGCGCAATACTTACCCGTTGTTCTTCATTATTAAGGTAGTACCTGACTTTCTCCAGTAATTCTTCTTTATCATAAAAAACATCAATTTCTTTGCCAATAACAAATAAATGCTCAAGGCTGGGTACATATTCGGATAATACAAATCCACCGGAAAGCGTTATCTCAATCACTCTTCCCTTAACTTGCTTTTTTCTCCTGTTGATTCTGTTATTTCTTGTTAAACGCGTAACTTCTGCAGTTCCGGTAAAATTAAGATTAATTTTTGTCCTGTTAAACAACGCCACTTTTTCTTCACGTGAGATTGTACCGTTAACAGAATCCACGCCGTATGTTTTGATATTGACACTGTTTTCTTCAAGATACTTAACATACTCTCTCCGCCCGATTTTATCGCTGAGTAGCCCTATGAATGACACATCGGTATCTAACTTCAACCCTTCAATTTTATGATAATGTTCCCGGTCACATGCGTTTGGGAAATACGCAGAAGCTATCCCTATCTGATTAAACTTATACGGCGCTATTAATTCGTCATTAATGACATAATCCATTGCCTGCGCGTAATACTGGTCTCTTCCTTCAAAGTAATGTTCTGTATCCCCGCCAATCCACATCACTACAAAACAGTTTCTCCGTAATTTTTCAAAAAAATGTACGTTAAAATCAAAATTCGCGGGGCCTGGCCAGTAGAATATAGTATTAATATTGTTTTTTTCAATAAATGTTTTTATATACTCTTGCATACCATACAAGCCATGGCTGCAGTATAGTTTTTTATAATCTAATGTCAGGATCTCAATATTTCTGCGGAGGGTTCCCAGTACACCCACAGCGTAATCATTAACCGCATCTTCCAGAGAATCACCGAGAAGTAATGCTTTAATTTTTTCCATACTATTATTCTATTATCTCAGTCCACTTTCTTTGATTTTGATACCATCAACCCGTCTTAGCGTGTACAATGACGAGTTTTTTATCTTGGACATATTCTTTGAAAAACCTTTCCAGTTATCCCATACTGCGCTTATAAGTTTTCCTGTAATTCCATCAGATTCATCCGAAGCTAAGTACACGCACAGATTCGCCGCTAATTCCGGTGATACCCCGCCGCCGTTTTTTACTTTTACCGCTGTCTTTAAATCACTGGCCCCTGCTTTTTTACCGGCACGGATTATGTCTTCGATCATCCCGGTATAAACCGAACCCGGTGATATTGCGTTGATATCAACACCCCGTCCTTTAACTTCTTCCGCGATTATCTCCGTGAACCTCACAATTGCAGTTTTTGATACGGCATAGGCAGAAAAATATTTCCTCGGGAATGTTGCACCGCCACCTGCGAAGTTTATTATTTTACCTTTTTTCTTTGAGAGCATAACCGGTAGTACGTGTTTACAGCATAACATTGTCCCGACTAAATTAATATTAACAGTCTTTATCCAGTCATTACTATCCACTTCCGTAAGTATGCCAACTGGAGTTTGGACTGCAGCAGCGTTCACAAGTATATCCACCGTACCAAAACTACTGATAGTTTTGTTTAACAGTAACTTTACATCCTTAACTTTTGAGATATCGGCTTTAATCTTTATCAACCTATCGGTTTTCACCGGGATTTTATTCAGTTGCGCACTGTTAATATCTGTAACAACAACAACCGCGCCTTCGTTGATAAAAGTACTGACGAGTATTCTACCAATACCCCCTGCACCGCCGGTAATTATAGCTACCTTATTTTTTAATTTCATTTATCTACTTTCTTACATGAGTATAGATATGCACCTGCTTTATTTGACCACCAGATAACTTCACGGCACCAGTCAGTCCAGGACTGCCATTTTTTATCTGTACGCATGATTTCATAGCAATACTTTCCTTTAGACAGCTCAACATTCTCACCGGCAAGTTTAGCACGGTACACATCCCAGATGTTATACGACATATCTACCACAAGATCTGTTTGCTGCAACGGTGTTTTCAATAATTGCTGATTCAACGCCACAGCTTCGTGCAGTAATTCGTTATACCCGTCAATATGCTTGGCTTCCAGGTATTTACCGATTAACGCTTCAGCTTCACGATAAAAGCCTGACAGCCTATCTCCTGTACAAAGCTTTATTAACATCAACTCATCAGCCGGCCACCAGATGTTAAGCCATTCTTTTGATTCACAGTATTCATACCCGCCGTTTTGTATATCATTTGCTTTCTCACAAAAAAACTTGTTAATTTCACTTATTATAGGCGCTGTTTTTTCCGCCGACATAAAAATATCGAATAATTCATGATACGGAATCGAATATTTATTACGCATAATTATAAAGGGCACTTGTAAAAGTTTGTTAAAATAAAGCAAGGATACCATCCAGCCGAACACCCGCGTTTTTATCCAGTCCTCTTTTGGCATTGTATGGGTACCAACCACAACTCTTTGGCTTTCCTGAACTTTATCCGCTTCAAGATTCCCGTGGATATTAACGATTTTTGATTCTTTAATAATGAACCCATACTTCTTTTGGTACTCCAGATCATCCATCTCCGCATTTGTGAGAATAGTTAGATTGATAAACTGAATCCTATTATGCTGCCCATTTTCTATAATTGAAGAAGTACCTTTTCTAAATGATTCATAAGTTTCTTCCGGCAAGGCAATGATTAAATCCGTGAATGTAGCGATTTTGTTGTCATTAAAAATATTCTGAAGTTCCTGAAATGTTTCAGTTGATACATTTGACCGCCTGATACTTTCCAGTGTTGACGGATTAACTGATTGTAATGCCAGAGACACGCCTTTACTTAACCCCGCGTCTGACATAAGTTTATATATTTCATATATCTTCAACGCAGAATTCTTTGTGTTCTGCACAGAAAAAGCTTTTGGGTACCCGTACTTTTCTTTATTTGCGATTATATGCTCAACAATATCCTTATCTCTCTTCAGAATCCCGAAATTCGCGTCACAGCAAAAAATGAATTCTATCTTGTTACGGCTGAACCAATCAATTTCTTCGTATACCTTTTCAATTGGATGCTGAAAAATCTTATCCTGTGTATTAGATCCCCACACACAGTACGTACACGAAAACGGGCATCCTCGGTTAGTTTCCCACAACCCAACCCAGTTTTCGTTTGGATTTGCTTTCATCAGAGAGTCAAATACTCCGGTAGTATACGGCGATGGGATATCCCGTAGTTCAGTAATCCTGTCTCCTAAAACGTTCTGATGGCACGCATTATCTTTTAGATACGCAATAGAATGTACATTGCTGTAATCCCCGGTTTTATAACAATTTAAAATATTATTAAACGTTCTCTCACCTTCCCCGATACACGCTATATCAACAAAAGGATTTTCACGCAGGAATGGCTCCGTATTTCTAATTGAAATCTGAGGCCCGCCGAATACTATTAGCGTACCCGGTTTATCCTTCTTAACCTTTTTCGCTATCTCAAGAGATATATTTGTATTCCACACATAAGTACTGAAAAATATGATCTCCGCAGGTTCCAGGTTATTCACAGCATCACTAACCGCTTCTCTTTTATATATTGGAACTAAAAAATCAAATAAATCTTTATTTCCCGGATACTTTTGCGCGTATGCCACAAGTAGTCCTAATGAATACGGGAAATAGTTTTGCCCAGAAAAACTGTTATTTATCTGAACCAATCCAACTATAATTTTGTTATTCAAACTATTTTTTGTATTTATCATAACAATATCCTTTAAATGATAATATATGAACTTACCGCAACATTTTTTCGTTTGCCAAAGCCATTATACTAGTTAACGCAATAATTTCTCTTGTTTTTATAGCATTCTTAATCCCGCGGTCGGTTAATAACACTGTTTCTCGCTGCTCAAGATCATTAGCGACAGGCTCTTTAACCCATTTTGCATTCTCAGCGGAATACATATTTATCCGCCCGCAACCATAGTTGTTATGCAGCATATATCTCCCGGTTAGTTTCCATTTTAGCGAAACATACCCTGTTTCTTCCAACAACTCACGTTTTGCTGCATGCAACGGTGTTTCATTTTTATCAATAACACCTGCAGGTAAAACTAAACTAACTTCTTTTAGTCCATGCTGATATTGCCGCAGCATGATCACTTCCTTACTTTTTATTTTCGCAAGTATTACCACGCATTCCGGTAATCCTATCTGATAATAATCATCCACGACTTTACCTTCGGGTAATCTAATCTTTTGGACACTTACTTTTAACCGTTTGGGTATATTAATAACTTCTTTATCTTCAAGAACTTTCCATACCTTATTATTCTTCATAAATTACTCCCAATAAACCCTAACTTTTTTTTGATAAAAGAATATAATTTGGTATGTATCACTCGCACTTTTAATTCTGTAAAATACAAATCTCCTTTAAAAAAAGGTTCATAACAAGGCAAGCCCTTCATAAACTCCAACTCTTTTTTTTGATACCCAACAAAAACAATACCAGCCCCGCGATTGCCTTTACTAAGTTTTCTCGGGTAATACAGGTTAATCCTGGTTTTATTAAACAAGTTTTTTATGTAATACCAGTTACATACATTATTACCATAAATATCAAACCCTGCTTCAGGATGAAACGGTACCACAAAATCGTCAATCACGATAATGGAACGTTTTAGTTGTAGTATTACCCTTATTTCATCACGTAAAGGCCAGTATTCTCCCCAATGAGCATCCAAAAAGAAAAAACAGTTATCGTTATCAGTGATTAACCCTGTACTGATCATCTCTTCAATATATTTAGCGGAAGATGCGTTTATCAGCTTAATATTTGAATTACTGACAAAAAGTTTCTGTAACCCAGTTTGTCTTTGCTCATCAATATCAATTGAATAAAGCTTTGTCTTTGAATTCTCAGAAACGTTTTCAAATACCGGATAGCCAATTTGATTTACTTGCTGATAACTCTTGATAGTACCAAACTCAGGGTCAAGTTTTTGCAGCCATGTACTGACTTCTATTACCGTAGATCCAAGATAGGTACCGGTTTCAATAAACCGGTTAATCCGAGCCTTAACAACTATATCCTTGCACACTTCATGAATCATATTTTTCTTCCAATAAAATCATGAAGGATCAGCACTTGATTTCCTTCCGCCAATAGTCAAGCAGGTCTTTCATGGATTGGTCAATCGTGATCTTAGGTTTCCACCCGGTTTTCTGAATAAACTTTGTGCTATCCGGTATCTGCAAGGTAACATCTGATGCGCGAAGCCGGTTCTTATCAACTTCCACCCTAACATTCTTCCCGACGGTACTAAGGCTTAACAGTTTATTCAGCAGTTCTTCGAGCTCCATTGTCTGATCACTGCCGATAACATAAACTTCACCAAAATCACATTTTTCTGTCATGATCCAGTACGCATCCACAACATCGCGGATATCCAGGAATGTCCGGACAGATTTAAGGTTACCTACGTGAATAACAGGTTCTCTCAATCCTTTCTCAATCTCAACGATTTGCTTCGCAAATGACGAATATGCGAACACATCTTTTGCACGTGGGCCGATGTACCCGAACGCGCGGCTAATCATAACCTTCATTTTGTATGACGCATAATACTGTTGTACCAGAAGATCGCAGGTGCACTTACTCACTGCATACGGGTTTTGCGGGCGCATCTGGTTATACTCATTTATCGGCACCTCATTTTTTTCGACACGGCCGTATACTTCCGAACTACTACAAAAATGGAGTAACGTATCCAACTTATTTTTCTTCACCGCTTCCATCAGCGCGAGTGTACTGGTTATATTAGTCACCAGCGTGTCAAGCGGGTACGCAAAACTTGCTGGGATATACGTCTGTGCTGCAAGATGAAAGATTTTATCAGGTTTTACCTGTGCAACGGTGTAGTCCACACAGTTCTGGTCGCGCAGTTCACATTCTATCAACGTTATTTTATCCAATAAATGTTTTACGTTATGCAACGAACTTGTAAACCGTTTTGTTCCATAAACTTCGATATTCTGGTTTAACCCAAGAATATATTCAGCCATATAACTCCCGGCAAAACCCGTTATTCCTGTTATCAACACTCTCATCTCAATGTTTCTCCCTTTATAAAGTCACTTTAAATATATTTCTCTCCACCAACGATACGTTTTTTCCAGCCCCTGCCTGAGTACGGTCTTAGGTTGCCATCCCAATGAATTAAGTTTTGTGCTATCCAGCATTTTCTTCATCGCACCGTCAGGTTTTGTAGTATCCCACACAATTTTACCTTTATACCCAACTACTTCGCAGATGAGGTTCGATAATTCACCGATTGACACACCGGTACCTGACCCGATATTGATAATCTCTGATGACATATAATTATTCATCAAAAAAATACACGCATCCGCTACGTCGTCTACATACACAAAATCGCGTTCTGGTTTACCCGTACCCCAAGCTGTGATACTAGGCTCGTTATTAACCTTGGCATTATGCATTTTGGTAAGTAAACCGGGGATAACATGCCCGTTAGCAGGGTCAAAATCGTCATTTGTACCATACACATTTGCTGCTACCCCGCAGATAAAGTTTGTGTTATACTGCTTATTATACGATTGGCACAGGACAGTACCCGCGATTTTGGCGATTGTATGCGCCATACTGGTAGGTTCTGGCTTACCCGTGAGAAGGTACTCTTCCTTCATTGGTTGTTCACACTCTTTCGGGTAAATAATTGAACAGGATAAATAAAATAGTTTTTTTACATCAACTTTCCATGCGGAATTAAGGACATTACACTCTATCATAAGATTGGGATAAATAAAACCTGCAGGTTTTTCCCTGTTTGCCGTTATTCCCCCGACTTTCGCGGCTAATAAAAAAACGTACGCCGGCCGTTCTGCCAGAAAAAACTTTTCTACTAATGCCTGATCCGTAAGGTCAAGCTCTGATGATGCACGTGTGATAATATTATCATACCCTTCAGCTTTTAACCGTGCAACCAGCGCTGTCCCTATGAGCCCGGTATGCCCGGCTACAAATATTTTATCGTTTTTATTCATAACAACCGCGCCTCTACTTTATTACGTTGGCAGTATCAGATTATATACTTCATATACTTTTTATCACGCCCACCCGCTGCATACGGCCCCTGTTTTACGGTGATCAACTCAATATCCTCAATAACTTTATACCCATGCCCTCCGGATGCGAATAATATCATATCACCTGCTCCAAGTATCATAGTTTTAAACAATTTGCCTTCACTGGTATAAAGAGTAAACCTGGCTTTCCCTTTTTTTATGATATCCGTTTCCTGCGTATTGTATAACACGCGCTTATAACGTTTATGTATATGCGGTACTACAACCCTGTCTTTTTCATGGTATACATAAGCAAGTTGCTGAGAGAATTCTTCTGAAGTAAAAAAATGCATGCCTTTAGTTTTGTAACTACCTTTCACGACGATAGCAATAACTTTGCCTTTATGCTTGTATATCCTCACCGCCTTATTATTGTTTTTCATAGGCACTTTTTTTATTAAATTCCTTTTAATGTTTTATGTAAATAATCAATTTGTTTTCTTATATCAAACGGGCAGTTACCCACAAAAAAACCTTTATAATGCGCGATATCCGCATTTACTGATTTTGTGTAGGTATAATCAAAATATTTAATAACATCATGCCGGAGCATACACCCGCCGGTAATTATACGGTATTCAATCCCCGCTTGTTTAAGTGTGCGTAAAACTTTTTCACGGTTGATACCCGATTTCGGGTTAACTATCATAGTGAACGAAAACCATGCGCTTTGCCCGGTTTCTTTCTGTATAATAAACCGTTCATCATTCTCAAATAATGCTGTGAAGTACTTAGCGTTCTCACGCCGTATCTTAAGGAAATTATCAAGTTTTTTTAACTGCACCTTACCGACAGCGCCCTGTAGTTCAGTAGGACGGACATTATAGCCCGGAAGTATAAACCTGTATGCTTCAAAAAAATCGTCATACTTCTTTTTGTACAACCCGCACCCGGGTTCTAATCCGCGGGTCCACCCGTGGCTACGTAACGATTTTGCCAGGTAATACAGTTCTTTGTCATTAGTCAGTATCAACCCGCCTTCCATCGTGGATATATGATGCGAGAAAAACGTGCTGAACGTATTCACCAACCCAAACGTACCGGTATACTGCCCGTTAAACTTCGCACCCATTGACTCACAGTTGTCTTCAAACAGGATAAGATTATTGGCTTTACATAACCTTGTTATTTCATCGAACTTACACGGATTGCCAAGTATACTTACCGCCATTACCATCCTAACCTTTTTCCCGCCGGCACGTATTGCTTTCTTTAATTCCTCAACGTCAATATTCAATGTATGCAAATCCACATCAACAAACCGCAGCTTTAACCCGTACTGATGCAACGGATAAAATGTTGTGCTCCACGATATGTTAGGAACAATAACCTCATCCCCGGGTTTCAACGGGTTATGTTTCCTGTAAAACAACGACGCTACGGCAATAAGGTTTGCTGAAGATCCGGAATTTACCATTACAGCGTGTTTCATCCCAAAATACTGAGCGAACTGTTGTTCAAACTCGCGTACATGATCGCCCATGGTGAACATATCACTGGCAACAACTTTATGTAATGCCCTGCGTTCTTCTTCCGCAAACGTGGAATATAACTGTTTGTACTTCACAACTTTTTCCCTATAACATTTTCAAGGTATGGCTTGTACAGTATTATCTCCGACCCTGTAAACTCAAACTCAAACGATATATTTATCAGTTTCCCCAACGCTTTTTTTAGCCTCAACTGATTTTGGGGTTCCACATAAAACAACATAAACCCGCCCCCTCCGGCCCCCAATAATTTACCGCCAATCGCGCCGTTATGTAAAGCAGTAGCGTAGATATCATCAATACAATCATTACTTATCTTAGACGACAGGCTGCGTTTAAGTTTCCATGTTTCATTCAATAGTTTACCGAACAATTTAAATTCCGGCTTTGCAGACGTAACGATGCTATACGCTTCATCCACCAGCTTATCCATCTTCTGCAGTTCTTTAACATTTTTACCGGTATTCTTAATCTGTTCCTGCGCGATATCCGTTGCATTACGCGAGATACCCGTGAAGAACAGCATAAGCTTACCTTCAAACTCAGCAATATTATTCTTTGTCATAAGCACAGGGGTAACCACGATCTCGCCGTTATGCAAAAACTGTATCTTATTAAACCCTCCCTGTGCAGCAAATACCTGGTCCTGTGAACCAACGTTTTCCTTCATTAGATCCTGTTCAATATGAATTGCAAGTTTGTATAGCTGGCTTTTGGATATAACCTTACCTTCGAGCGCATACATCGCTTTTAATAATCCAACGGTAAACGCAGAACTTGACCCCATCCCTGACCTCGCGGGTATATCTCCGTCGTGGTGGATAGAAACACCTTTTTTGTACTTTAGGTACTGCAGGATAGCTTTTACTGACGGATGCTTTATCTCAGCGATAGTTTTAGGGAGTTCTATCTGAGAATACACTATCCGGTGTTTATGCTCAAAAAACGGCGGTAATTCGCGTACTACGAGATAACAATATTTGTCAATAGTTGTCCCCAGCACTTTCCCATCGTGTTTTAAGTACCACGAAGGATAGTCTGTCCCACCACCAAAAAACGATATCCTATGCGGCGTACGCGTAATAATCATAAGTTGTTGATTTTACCAAATTTCAGGACAGATTGCATTTTATTTTTTATTAAAACATATATTTTCTCAGCTTCTTCCACACGGAAGATAACTGAGAGTAACCCAAACACCGCTACACCTGGGATTACCGCACCGCAGATGATCAGCAGCCTGGTCAGTATGAACCTGTTGGTAACCAGGACACTGATGTATTCATACGCGATAAAGACTGTTATCCCGGAAATTATTCCCAGCATTGCAGTATTGAATAACGACCGTATGATTGCCAACCCGTGAAGGTTATGTATACGTTTCTTTAGATAAACAAAATAAAGTACCGCCGATAACAAGCAGGTTATTGATGAAGCTAATGCAATCCCTGCTGCCGGAGGGCTTATTAATTTCATAAATACCAAATTAAGTACTGCGTTCAGTATTACCGTTATCACACTAATCTTGAATATACTCTTCATATCCTGGAATACAAACATCAACCGTATCATTACTACCAGCGCATAATTAGAAAACAGTTGTAACGCATAAAACACAAATATTCTTGCTGTTATACTAGTCGCTTGCTCATCAAAGACACCCCGTTGAAACAATACCTGGATTATGGGTTTTGCGAGTATCATCAAAATAATTGCCATAGGAATAAAGATAAAACCTGTCATCTTGATAGAGGT
>Ga0265292_1001332_pt1 | contig 22217 bp, 24 predicted proteins | sample Munlanlewell296A_FD_189080 | JGI IMG/M metagenome (GOLD analysis project Ga0265292, IMG submission 189080) | Leachate microbial communities from a municipal landfill in Southern Ontario, Canada - Leachate well 296A | ecosystem: Engineered > Solid waste > Landfill > Unclassified | place: Canada... | reverse complement strand
TCCCGATGCAAAAGCAAAAGCTATTTTCCCACGTTCAAGAGAGGCTAAATTTTTCTCAAGTGCATGTCTTGTTGGATTACCGCTTCTTGAATATTCGTATCCTCCAGTTGGCTGACCTACTTTTTTCCTGGCAAAAGTGGTAGACAAATGAATCGGGATAACGACATCACCACTTCCGCCTTCTTTTAAATTTGGTTCATTACCGGTATGAATTGCAGATGTTGAAAATTTCATAATTAAATTTGGGTTAAATTTGATAAAAAATCAATTCTCGTCAGGACATCGATCGGTTTTCCTTTTTTATCCGTTACTATAACCATTTCTTTGTTGGTTAATGCCGAAGCAAGAATGGATAAAGAAGCGTTTTCTGCAATTTGGATGAAGTCTCTATCCATAATTTCAGAGACAGTCACGGGAATTTTAGATTTCCCATAAAGATTTTGCATTAGTATTTTCTCGCAGATGGTCCCCACAACTTTTTTATTCTCTACTACAGGTAATTGGGAAATTTGATATCTATGCATTAATCCTATCGCTTCTTGAGGTGAGGCAGAAGGGGATACGAAAATAAAGTGTAGTTTTTTGTTAAGTAGTGGTTTTATCGTTTCTCCAACATCATCCAAAAAACCAAAATCTTGCATCCACGCATCATTGTAAAATTTAGTTAAATAGTTTCTACCACTGTCTGGTAATATTACCACGATTAATCCTTTTTTTAGCTTCCTGGCCACTCGTCTTGCGGCAAAAAGTGCCATTCCCGAGGAACCACCAGCTAAAATACCCTCTTTTTGGGCTAAATCTCTGGCTGTTAAAAAGCAGTCCTTATCTGAAACAGAGATAACTTCATCAACTACAGAAAAATTCATTGTCTCGGGTAAAAAATCTTCTCCCACTCCTTCAACTTTGTAGGTTTTAAAAAGTTTAGGCAATTTTCCAGTTTTAAAATATTCAAAGTAAACGGATCCTATGGGATCAACTCCAATTATTTTGATTTTGGGATTTTTTTCTTTGAGATATTTTCCAACACCGGCAACCGTGCCTCCTGTACCGATACCCATTACTACGTGGGTGACTTTTCCTTTTGTCTGTTGCCAAATTTCCGGACCAGTTGTTTTATAGTGCGCCTCGGGATTTGCGGGATTGCTATATTGATCTGGTTTATAAGCACCTGGCCGACCAGCTAATTTATCAGAGACTTTGTAATAACTACGGGGATCCTCAGGAAAGACACTGGTTGGGGTAATCACTATTTTTGCCCCATAAGCACGAAGTAAATTTCTCTTTTCATCACTCATTTTATCTGGCATGACAAAGATAGTTTTGTACCCCTTTACTGCGGCTACCAGCGCTAGTCCTACTCCGGTATTACCTGACGTTGGTTCAACAATAGTTCCGCCATTTTTTAATTTTCCCTCCTTTTCTGCCTTTTTCACCATAAACGGTCCGATCCTGTCCTTGATGCTTCCTCCGGGATTTAAAAATTCTAATTTTGCCAACATTAATACTTTTGGGTTAGGATTAAGTTTATTAATTTTTACCAAAGGCGTATTACCGATTACCTCAAGTATATTGTTGTAATACACCATTTTATTGTTCATATATAGATTCCTTTTAGATTAATTTGTTTAATGGAATTTTTAATCCTACAGATTTGAGAGAGTTATTTATTCATCATATTATTATTCTATCACAATTTTTGTGGGAGTACATCTTTGACACACGCGGATGGACGGGGTGGGCCAAGCGTGTCTCCTTTTAATTTTTACTGATTTTTGATAAAATAAGTTCGAGCTTTTTGATAAAAGGAGCTCATTTTTTGTTAAATATAATCTTCTTGATATATGAAAAGAAAAATTATCAGCATCGTCGGAATAGGAGTCGTAAAACATGGAGATAAATACTTGATGACTAAAAGAAAACACCCAATGAGGGAGTTAAACAAATGGCAGTTTCCCGGCGGAGGATTGGAACATGGAGAAAAATTAGAGGATTGTGTTATCAGAGAAATAAAAGAAGAGACAGGACTTAATGTTAAGCCGGTAAAATTTGTTCCAAAAGTTTTTGAAATATACAGGGAACTTCTTGGTGACTGGCACGGGATACTGATCGTATATGTCTGCAAGATGATTGATAATAGTCAGAGAGTTGTTTTAAACGATGAAGCTAGCGAATATCGATGGGCCACGGCGGATGAGATAAGAAAATATGACAGTCTTCTTGGATTAACGAAAATAATAAATGAGGTAGAGAAAGCCTCCTAATAATCTGCAACTAGGCAAATGTAGTCTATAGTCCGTTGACAACGGTCAATGACAAATGTCAAAATTCAAATAACAAATGAATTTTTAATTATAAATGTTAAATAATAAAACAAAATTTGATCTTGAAGAAAGAACTGCAAGATTTGGTGAGAACATCCTTAATTTCTGTAAAAATATATATTTAACTAGATATAACGAGTCTTTGATTAAACAATTAATCAGAAGCTCGACTTCTATTGGTGCAAATTATATGGAGGCTAATGGGAGCGATTCGAGACGAGATTTTAAGAATAAAATCAGTATTTGTAAAAAAGAATCTAAAGAAACAACCCATTGGTTAAGAATGTTGTCAACAGTATTACCAGAAAAAAAAGATCGTCTAAGAGAATTATGGAAGGAAGCTCAAGAGCTAGTTTTAATTTTTTCTTCAATAACTAATAAACTGTAATTTTTGTAATTTGTTATTTGTTATTCAATTGTTATTTATCATTTGTCATTTGTTATTAAATAATTTTAGTATCTTCTCAAACGCTTCTTTGTCGGTTTTGTAGGTAAGAGTTTTTCTCACTTCTTCTTCGCTGACGAATTTGGCATCCTGCATTTCCCAGTCATGATTTTTTGGATCACCAGACAGATATTCCATCAGAAAATAATAAACAGTTTTTCTAACAAGTTGGCCCTCGAATTTGTAAAAATACTGTGTCGATATCGGCGTCTTGCTGACGATCTCCGCTTTAACCCCGCCTTCTTCTTCAACTTCGCGGATGGCCGCTTCCTCCATAGTTTCTCCTTTTTTCATGTCGTTAATTAGTCCTTTTGGAAAAACCCAACCTTTATGTTGAGAGTGTTGACCGATGAGCCATTCCAAATGATGGCTGGATGATGTCGGATGCTTTAATTTTTTATAAACAATACCGCCGGCTGATATTTCAATTTTTAGTGTCATATTGTATATAAACTTCTTAGTCTTTAATATTATAATATTACATTATTAATTGTCTAAATTAATTGTCTAAGATCCCGAAACCAGTTCGGGATGACGTGAATAAAATATATATGCACACAAAAAAAGTAAAACATAAAGAAATGTTAGTTGCCCCACCGATTTCTTCAAAGTTAAAATCAGGCCATGTCGTTCTTCACCAGGGCCAGGACGTCGGAGAGCATGTAACTGAAGGAAAAGAAGAAATTATTTATATCATTGCCGGGAAAGCGATAATAACGGTTGATGATGAAGTGGAAAAAATTGAGTCGGGGACAATGATATATATTCCTCATGGGAAAAAGCATAATATAAAAAATGAAGACGAAGAAACACTGCAGTATATTTATGTGGTTAGTCCTCTTTAAAATAATGACCGCCCATCTCATACTTAAAAATTGATTTTCTAATGGGGCCAAAAAAAAGTTGATGAAGTAGGGCCCGGCCGGACTTATAAAGACTTAAAAAAAATCCCTCTTTCTCGAATCGGCGGGTTGAGACATAAAGATATGGTTTTGGAAAAACGGCAAAGCGGGCTTTTTGCTTGTGGGCTTTTTGACTTATGTCATAGTCTTCGCCGAAAACAATCTCATCGTCAAAACCCTTGATTTTTTTAAAAAGATTTTTTTTCATAATAATACATGGGCCGTTGGCAGCCGGTTTAATCTTTTGAGTGACAGTCATAGCGGAATTTAATAGGGCTAAAACAACCTTTCCCGTCAGATTGCTTTCTTTTGTCGGCCTATTCCATACTGTTAAAAAATCTAAGCCACTCTCATCGATATGTCTTTTAATTCCTTCCAAAAAATCAGGCGAAGCCTGGACGTCAGCATCAAAAAATATGAGGAACTCACCGGTCGCTTTTGAGGCGCCAAAGTTGCGTGCAGCGCTGACGTTTTTTGATTTATAAGATAAAAATGTAAAGCTAGGAATTTGTTTGGCCGCCTTTTCTGCATTAATTTTAGTATTGTCTTTAGAAAGACAGTCGGAAGTAATCACTTCAAAATCACGAAAAGTTTGTCTCGCTAAACTATTAAGGAGAATTGGCAGATTAACTTCTTCGTTAAGAGAGGGAATTATAATGGAAAAAAATGGCTTCATGGGTACCGTAACAAAACCGGTTGGTAAAATGATAACTTCTACTTGTAATGATAACATGAAATAGGTATAGATGGGGCATATGAAAAAATATAAATGCCCAAGGTGTTTAACTACTTCTTCAGTTATCCGTTACGGTTATCGGGGTCAAGTCATAAGATTGTTTTGTAACAAATGTCATAAATCGTTTTCTTTTAATCCACATTTTCTTGATAAAAAATCAATTATCTCCGATCATTTGGATGGATTATCTTTTCGTGCTTTAGCCACTAAATACAATATATCTCATATGAAAGCATGGAGAATTTGTGAAGAAGAATTAAAGCAATTACCCAATAATAATCAATTTACTTTCAACTACTGTAATCGCTTTTCAAACATATTTATCTTTGATGGTAAATACTTTAACGTGGCGAGTGATAAATATGACTGGGTACTTTTATGGGGATTTGATTACTTCAGACATGACATACCGGTATTTACGATTGCACCATCTGAAAACTATCAATCATGGGCTAAATGCTTTTCATATTTTCGAATATTAAACTGTTATCCCGGACTTGTTGTGTGTGACGATAATATTAATCTTAAAATGGCCGCAAGAAACAGATTCCCAGGCTGTAAAATCCAGACTTGTTACAATCATTTCAAAGAAAACATAAGGAGAGATTTACATATAAGATCTGATAAAACAAACCAATATAGAGATTTTATGAATCGTATTGAATCAATTCTTAATTCGTCTAACAAACTTTCTGATGAAACCTTTAACAGATGGATGTTTTGTTTGTTTAGAGATTACAAGAAAGATTTAATCGCCTTATCAGTCTTGACAAATATTGAGAAATACAAAAAAGAATTATTAGCTTACCGAAATATTCCTCAGGCTCCACTTACTTCAAATCTTATCGAAGGATTTAATAGTCACCTTGAAGGTCGTCTTCAAAAATTAAGGTCATTTCAGACTATAGAATATGCTCGTCTTTGGTTTAACGGTTATATACTTAAGAGAAGATACACAAAATTCACAGATTGTGGCGTCAAATTCAGATTTCTTAATGGTAAGCGAGGGGTAGATCAAACAAAAAAAGAGCGGGTTAATCTACCGCTCCTTTTCTAACTTAAAACAACCGTTTTTGTTACGGTGCTGGCTTCATGCGGAGGGTAGAGGATTCGAACCTCTGAGAGCTTTCGCTCACAAGTTTTCAAGACTTGCGCCATAAACCGCTCGGCCAACCCTCCTGTGAGGCGCGTGCCGGAATCGAACCGGCGCAGTAGGTGTTTTGCAGACACCTGCGTTTCCTCTTCGCCAACGCGCCAACTTTCCTATATTTTATCTTAACTAGAATAAATTGACAACAAAGAAAAAATTTGTTTTCATTAGTTAATGAACATAGTTTTTTTAATTGAATCCTTTACAACTCCTCTTTCTTATATTATGATGAATGTGTGAGAAAAAAAAATAAAAAAAGAAAAGATATTTTTTACCTTACCCTCCGTTATTTAATTACTTTGATTCCGATTTTCATCTTGGTAATTTTGATTTATCCGTTAATTTCTAAAAAAACTTCAATTCCATGCGCCAATAGTTTAAGCTGTAAAGAAAGTTTGAAATTAAAAATTGAGAATGGTGCTGTCGGAATTTTTAACAACCAAAAGATCATTGCTCCAAACATTGCCCTTTCAACCAGTAAGAACAAACCGGTAGTCCTGGGTACAAAGACTACTGCTGATGAAAAACATATTTACGTTAACCTCACAACGCAGACACTATCCGCCTACCAAGGAAAAACTTTATTCATGCAAACACCTATATCTTCTGGTTTATGGGGTAAAACACCAAAAGGAGATTTTAAGATTTGGGTAAAGCTTCGCGCAACAAGAATGGCTGGCGGCAGCGGAGCTGATTTTTACGATCTTCCCAATGTCCCCTTTGTTATGTTTTTCGGTAACAACGATATACCTGCAAGTGTCGGCTTTAGTTTACACGGCACTTATTGGCATAATAACTTTGGTCATATGATGAGCCACGGATGTGTCAATATGAAAACTACTGATGCAGAAAAACTTTACAATTGGGCAGATCCACCAACAAATGGGAATATAACACATGCTGATAATAAAAATCAGGGAACAAAAGTAACAATTTATAGCCAGGATTCAATTTAATAAACCTTAGTATGTTTACATTGAAACATGTTTTAAAAACAGTTTTTTTTATTGTTATGGCAGCAGGGTTAGTTCTCTTTGCGCTTATGCAAAGAAATAGTCATAAAACAACAACAAATGTTTTTTCACAGACAATAACATCACCAACTTTTGTCATTCCTACGCCAACGCTTCTTGTCCCTGTTTCTACACCTTCACAAACCACAACAATGGATTCTCCAGACGGGACAAAAACGCTTACTATGATAAAACGGCAAATAAACGGCCTTGCCGCATACTTTTTTTATACTTCAAATAAATCCGATGCTGTCGATAAGCTTATTTTTAAGAAAACAGAAGGTTTAACTGAAAGTTTTTCGATACCTTACAACACGTGGTCTCCTGATAACGTTTATTTTTTTCTCAAAGAAGCCACGCCTTCTGTAAATAACTATTATGTCTTTTATGTTTCCGGCAATCTTTTACCCAATAACGCTCAATACGTAAATATTCAAGAACTCTTTGCTCAAAAATTACCTGATTTTACTTTGGTTGATGTTACTGGCTGGGCTGCTCCCAATCTAGTCCTTGTTAATACCAAAACAAAACAGGAAGGACGCGATGTTTCGTTTTGGTTTGATGTCCCAGGCCTTTCATTTATTCAACTCTCAACCTACTTTAACTGACAAGGCTTAGATATTCGTTTATGGTAAAATATCCATATGTTTTATCAAAGTCCGACTTACGGAAAAGTTGATCTAGATCGATTAAAAAAAATCGTCTCTCTTTTTATGTCTTCGGACAAAATAGCCCGTTATGAAATTATTGTTGGGACCGATTCACAGAAAGCAAAAAAAGACAGTTATGATTTTGTTTCAGCCTTAATTATTCACCGGGTTGGATTCGGCGGTATTTACTTTTGGAAACGAAGTATGATCAATCGTAAAATCAGTTTAAAAGAACGGATCTACCAAGAGGCGACGATGTCCCTTGAGACTTCGGAAAACTTCGTTAATTTTTTCAAAACCAACGGGATTGCAAAATATAATATTCAGATTCATGTTGACATCGGCCATAATGGAGAGACCAGAGATTTGATTACAGAGGTCGTGGGTATGATTAGGGGAAGCGGATATGATGTAAAAATCAAACCGGATTCTTACGGAGCTTCAAAAGTTGCTGACAAGTATACTTAATAAATGTCAAATTACAAATGATAAATAACAAATGAATTTTAAATTACAAATGTTTAAATATTAAAACATTTATCATTTGTTATTCACCTGCCTGCCGGCAGGCAGGTTTGACATTTGAATTTTGTCATTTGTCATTTTTAATTTGGATTTAGCTTATGTATTCTTTAACATTATTTTCGTCAATGACAAAACTATTTCCCTGGCCGGAGACGATTTTGTAGGCGACGCGGCGGACAATGGTTTCAATCGTTCGTTCAAGAGTGCGGATGCCGGCATCAAACCCCAGCGGCCGGGTCAATTTTTCCCAAACAAGGTCGTTAATTTTAATATTCTCTAGGGTTAACCCTGACTCTTTTAAATATTTAGGCAGTATATATTGTTTGGCAATGGCGATTTTCTCCTCATCAGTATATGAAGGCATTTGAATCACCTCGAGCCGGTCCATAACCGCTGTTGAAATATTATTGGTGTTATTGGCAGTAGCGATAAATAAAATTTGTGAAAGATCAAATGGATAGTCGATAAAGTAATCGGTAAAATTTGAGTTTTGTCCCGGATCCAAGAGTTCGATCAAAACACCCATGATAGCCGCTCGCGATTCAGGCGAAATCCTGTCAAGTTCATCAAGAAGAATTACTGGATTCTTTGTCCCGGCCCGGCGAATGGCTCTAATTATCATGCCCGGTTCGGCCTCAGGTGAAGTTTTTGATTGGCCGCGCAGATCGAGGGCTGATGATAAGCCACCAAATGCCACTCTGACAAACTTTCTTCCCAAAGCTTCAGCTACCGATATGGCAAAAGTAGTTTTTCCGGTTCCGGCCAGGCCGACAAAGAATAAAGCCGGAGCATGAAAAGTGTCGTTTGGCATCTTTTGTTTTTGAACGATCAAAAGTGATAAATATTCCAAAACTCTTTTTTTAATCTTTTCCAATCCGTAATGATTTTTATCTAAAGTTTCTTTAGCTTTGTTAATATCCAAAACATCTTCGGTTTTCGTCTCCCAGGGAAGATTGGTGATCCAGTCGAAAAATTTAGCAGTAATATCAATCTGTGATAGATTACCGCCATACTTTAATGACAGAAAAATTCTTTCCAGTTGTTGAAGGGCTTTGTCATGGAGATTGGCAGGCAATTGAGCCGTCTGCAACTGGGATTTTAATTTTTCAAGCTCTGACAATGTATTTTGGCTATCCATATCGTTAGCAGTTAAACGATCCACTTGACAAAACGGAAAATTTTTATTATCATTTTGTCGTCTTAATTTAATATTACAAATTTTATTAATCAATATCTATGGTAAAATCGAGTCCAAAATCTTCGATTAAACCCCTTTTCGATTATGTATTAGTTAGACCTCTTCCTAGCGAGGAAAAAACGCCTTCAGGAATAGTTCTTCCAGACACGGTTAAAGAAAAACCCCAAGCCGGTGAAGTCATGGCGGTTGGTCCGGGCGCAGTCAACGACCAGGGAAAAGTTCAACCAATGGTTGTTAAAGTCGGCCAGAAGGTTCTTTATAAAAAATGGGGAGGTAACGAAGTAAAGATGGGTACAGAAGAATGGATGTTAATCGAACAAAAAGACATTATGGCTGTTATAGGATAACTCGTTAATTCGTTAACTCGTTAATTAATAATTAATAATTTTAAATAAATATATGGCAAAACAAATTATTTACGGAGCAGATGCAAGAAAAAAACTTCTTGAAGGTGTTAATAAATTAGTAAAAGCAGTGGCAACCACCTTGGGACCAAAAGGTCGAAATGTGGCAATTGATAAAAAATGGGGTTCACCAAATATAATTCATGATGGTGTGACAGTAGCCAAAGAAATCGAACTTGAAGATGCCTTTGAAAATATGGGCGCTCAACTGGTAAAAGAAGCCGCTTCAAAAACTGCCGATGTAGCTGGAGACGGAACAACAACCGCAACCGTATTAGCAAGTGCAATTGTTTCACAAGGAATAAAAATGGTGACAGCCGGAGCTAATCCAATGGTGATGAGAAATGGTTTAATGAAAGCCAGTCAATATGTAGTTGATGAGTTAAAAAGTATGGCTCAAAAAATTACTTTAAAAGATGCAGCTAGCGTGGCCACTATTTCAGCCGGTGACAGTGAACTGGGAAAATTAATCGCCGATGCTTTAGTAAAAGTCGGTGGTAAAGACGGAGTTGTGACTGTTGAGGAAGGTAAAGGATTGGTAACAACTTTTGAACATAAAGAAGGTATGCAGTTTGATCGGGGATTTGCCTCACCTTATTTTGCAACCGATGCGGATAAAATGACAGCAGAAATTGATGAGCCTTATGTATTAATTACTGATAAAAAGATTACAGCAGTGGCTGACCTGCTTCCTTTTTTGGAAAAGTTTGTGAAAGTTTCCAAAAATTTAGTGATTATTGCCGATGAAGTTGAAGGTGAAGCGTTAGCAACTTTAGTTGTCAATAAATTGAGAGGAACGTTTAATGCCTTGGTGGTTAAAGCTCCTGGATTTGGCGACAGACGAAAAGAAATGCTTGAAGATATTGCCATTCTAACCGGTGGATCAGTAATATCCGAAGAACTTGGTAAAAAATTGGACAATATTGAAGTTAAAGATTGTGGTCGAGCTGATAAAGTCAAATCTGACAAAGAAAATACAAGTATCATTGGCGGAAAAGGTCAGGTTGCCAAAATCAAAGGTCGAATTGAACAGATAAAGAGAGAAATAAAAGCAGTAACATCGGATTTTGACAAAGAAAAACTACAAGAAAGATTGGCCAAACTTTCAGGGGGTGTGGCCGTTATAAATGTCGGCGCAGCGACTGAAGTTGAATTAAAAGATAAAAAAGAAAGAGTCAATGATGCGGTTGCCGCTACCAAAGCCGCACTTGAAGAAGGAATTGTCCCCGGAGGAGCAGTAGCTTTGCTTGATATCAGTCAAAAAATGACTGTTAAAAATCTGGAAAAATCAGGTGTCAGTAAAGACGAACTAATTGGTTTTGAATTAGTCAAATTTGCCATTGAATCACCATTTACCAAACTAATGGAGAATGCCGGACTTAATCCGGGTGAATTAATTGCCAAAGCCAGATTAGCCAGTGCCAAAGGTCAAGGTTTTGATTTACTGAAAACCGAATCAACAGCCACTGCTCAAACAGTTGACATGATTAAAGCCGGTATCATTGATCCTTTGAAAGTGGTTAGAACAGCGGTAGAAAATGCCGTATCAGTTGCCACCATGATCTTAACAACCGAAGCGCTGATTGCAGATAAACCAGAAGAAAAAAAACCAACTCCGGCTATGCCTGACATGGGCGGTATGGGTGGTTATTAAGTCAATTTTTTTATTGACTTTCTGGAATTAATAGAAGAAAAGGAAGAATAAGAAATGAAAGAATCAATAAAATAACTTCGGAAGCAGGACCGGCAGTAAGTTCAACCGTTTCTTTTAACATAAGGTATATTAAACCTATAATAAGCTATTATACCACTTATCTTACCAAACCAAGCGGCATGTACCAAGAAAAAGGTTTTTTGCAGACAGGGCAGTTTACAGGCGGTGTTTTACCTTTATGGATGTAACCGCAGTTGACGCATTTCCATTCCAATTCAACATCAGAATCATATAATGTTTTGCTGTCTAATTTTTTGGCAATAATAATATATCTTTCTTCGTGTTTTTCCTCGACCAGTTTTAACGCTCCAAAAAGTTCAGCAGCCTTAGTTTCTTTTTCATCAATTGCTATTTTTTCAAAATCAGGATACATTGACGTCCATTCATATTTTTCACCAGCCGCAGCCATTTTCAGATTATCAGATGTTTTTTTAAAAGGTTCTATTGATAAATCCCCAATTGTTTTAACAGGTTGAGTGATTAACTCAGTTAATTCTTCGGCATGAATTTTTTCATTTTCGCCGGTTTCTTCAAACACCCGGGCAATCCACTCGAGATTCTCTTTCCGGGCAAACTTGGCAAAGAGAGTATATTTATTTCTTGCCTGGCTTTCCCCGGCAAAAGCTTTAAGAAGATTTTGTTGTGTGTTATTCATAACTTTAGTCTACACTGTTTACTTTAAAATTCAATTTGTCTTCAATCTGTTTTTTTAGTTTTTCAATGCCAAAATTTGTCTTGGCAGATATAAATTGTGGAAAATATTGCGAATATGAAGATTTAATTTTTTTTAGAATTGCTTCACCGTCGCCGGTAAATGCATCGATTTTATTAAATACATAGATGATTTTTTTCGAATGGATTTTAAGCTCTTTAAGAATTTCATTTACGATTTTAATTTTTTGGTCCATTTTTTGATCGGTGATGTCAATTACATGAAGTATTAAATCGGCGTTGACCGATTCCATCAGCGTTGACTTGAATGAATCAATAAGACTGGATGGTAAATCTTTGATAAAACCGATTGTGTCGGAAACTGTTACTTCCTTTTTTTGTGTAGGTAAATAAAGTCGACCAGTGATGCTATCAAGGGTGACAAACAGGGCGTTTTTTACAGTTTGTTGTTTTTTTGTCAACAGGTTAAAAAGCGATGTTTTTCCGGCATTGGTATAGCCGACAATGGAGACACCTTGGATATTATTTGCTTTTCTCCGTTCAAGTTGGAGTAAATGTTGTTTGACCAGTTTATCCAGTTCATCCTTTTTCTTTTTTATTTGAGTTTTCCAGTGGCGTTTCATAAGTTCGATATTTGTTTCGCCTTGTCCTTTTGTGCCGATACCGCCGGCCTGTCGTGAGAAATAGGTTTTGCCGAGTCCGTAGATTCTTGGCCCCATGTGGTGCATGCGGGCGATTTCAATCTGAAGTTTTGCCTCGGACGTTACCGCATGTTTATCAAAAATATTTAAAATAAGATCAATCCGATCCCAGACTTGTATGTCTGGATTATCGTTCCACAGCTTTTGAGTTAGATTAAATAAAATACTTGGATTAACAATAGCATTGATAACAACTATATCGATATTTTTTTTTGTCACGATTTCAACAAGTTCCCTGACCTTTCCTGATCCAATAAAGGTGGCTTTGTCCGGATGAGTCCGGTGTTGGATAATGTCAACAATATCAATTCCATTGTAAGTTGATACTAATGATTTGAGTTCCTGTAAATTTTTAACAGCATCTTTTCTATGACAACGTAGATCAACGACATCAACAAGAACGACACGATGAATTTTTTGCATAAAGTAGGTTTATTTACTCCGTATTAATAATTTTTTGTTTGAAATCTGATCATCGTCAACTCGTTTATTGATAAAGCAAAACATTCACAGCAGCCATTTATCCAACGACTCCTATAAAATACTTCAGTTTTTTTTGCAGAGACAATATCTTTTTTGCAAAAAGGACAATTATATTGCAATTGAATTTTTTGAATTATTTTATACATAATCATTGCCTGCGCTAAGTATAGTCTTTTAACTAAATTAAACAACTGACAATTTATGACGCTGTGAGTTGACCGCAGGCTGCTTTGATATCATCGCCCATGGTGACGCGGAATGTGTTTGATATTCCATAATCTGTAAGTGTCTTGGCAAAAGCATAAACAGATTTTAAAGAAGATCGTTTAAAAGGAACTCCGATAACCGGATTGTAAGGAATAAGATTTACATGAACAAGTTCATTATTTTTTTCACCGATTAAATTTACAAGCGAACGGGCATGTTCGGGTAGGTCGTTTACTCCGTCAATAAGTATATATTCATAACTGACACGTAGTTGGGTGCGGGTGGCGAATGCTTTAACAGTAGATATTAATTCCAGGAGTGGATATGTTTTTGCAATTGGCATAAGCTTTTCGCGGAGTTTTTGATTTGGCGCGTGAAGACTCAACGCCAGTCGTCCTTTATAGCCTAATTTCATTAATTCATATATTTTTGGGGTAATCCCTGAAGTGGAGATAGTTATTCGGCGTATGCCAAAGCCCATAAATTCTTGACTATTAAGTATTTTGATTGCGCTCATAACCTCTTTGAGATTTAAAAGCGGTTCGCCCATACCCATAAACACGATGTTGGTTATGGTTTGTTTTTGTGTTTTTAAAATTCGGGCAAAGTAAAGCACTTGATCAACGATCTCTTTGGCAGTTAAGTTTCCAATAAATTTCATTTTACCGGTGGCGCAAAATATACATCTGACCGGACAGCCAATCATGCAGCTGACACAGATGGTATTTCGACCGTCTTTATGTCTCATAATCACCGACTCAAATAATTTCCCATCAGAAATTCTACTAAATAAAACCTTTTCGGTCCCGTGATCTACGGATTCAATTTCTTTTATCGCTGTGATGGTTGAAAAAGGAACAGTTTTTTTTAATTTTTCTCGAAGTTCTTTTGGCCACGTAGTTAATTCATCAAACGAAACAATAAAATCTTTATAATACGCCAGATTAAACTGTTTAATCCGAAATGAGGGAAGACGATGTTCTTTTGCAAGTGTGTCTATCATATTAATAGAGCATATTATAACCTTTTACACTTCGGAGGTGGTATAATATACAGATGGAAAAACCAGGACGACTTGGACTCGTTTTTTTATCGCTGTTATCAGCATGTTCATCCTTAACTCCTACTGAAACACCACCAGGGATTGATTCAAGCAAAAGTCCTGTGATAATCTGCTCAGCTCCAGATGAGAATAATTCAAAGGCAATCGCGATGATATACTTCCAAAAAAATGCAAAAAATCTGGTGGAGATGAATCTCCAACGCTTTACCGGATCGGAAGAAACTAAGCCGCAGCCGGACGGTGGTTTAATCCCATTGACAGATGAACAGACACGAACAGGACTGGATATAGAAATTCCAGTTGGTAAAAAAGGCGATGAAATAGTCTATATAAACCTTGGAGGATGCTTGGTTGAGAAAAAGGATTTAAAAAGACTGCATGACTTCTTTCAGGGAGTAAAGCCTAATGACTTCCAAAATCAAACGGGTTACAACGGAAAATTGAAAAAATTTGAACCCACAGTTGTTAACCCAAAAGGACAAAATCCCTTCGCCGGAATAAAAAATCTCCGTCAACTATAAAATAAAATCAACTGTCCTGCGCAATTTCCAATAACGAAGGTTGGCAAATGAATTTCATAAATACCAGTTTATATTGCTATGGCAACCTTTTACACTTCGGAGGTGGTTTACCTTCGGGGTGGAGGAATTTTTTAGTATAATTACTATCTAAGTCTATGTCTGACCGCATCCGCGTAGTCATTGTCATCGCCACAAATATCAGGACCAGCATAGGATCAAGTAATACTGTATTAAATTTACTGGAAAATCTTGACCCGGAAAAATATCAAATATCTATAGCCCTGATCGATGACTTAGTGCCAAAAAGACTAATGATTTCCCAAGAAGAACTTATCAAAGACCCTACTTATATTTCTTTTGAAAAAATAAAAAACCATGACAAAGTTTCTCATATCTACCTACTAAGTACTTTGTCTCTTGGACAGGTAAAAAAAATGTTTGATGTTGCAATAGTCGCTATATATAACGAATTTGGAGAAGACGGAAAAACCCTTGGGTTTCTTGATCTGGTTGGAATCCCTTACCTTAGCCCGAGATTAAATAGCTCAGTAGTTGCCTTTGATAAAACGTTTACCAAAGCAATTTTCTCTCGTCATGGTTTGCTGGTGCCAAAGAGCATCGAGATTAATAAAAAAACTAAAAATCAAATCCCTTTATCTTATCCTGTAATCGTCAAGCCGACATCCAATGGCGCCAGTCGAGGAACTACTTTGGTAAAAAAACAGTCCGATTTAAAGGCGGCCATTGAAAAAGCTTTTAATTTTTCCGAAGAAGTATTAATTGAAGAATACATTGAGGGGCAGGAATTTACCGTCGGCGTTATCGGCCATTATACAAATCCAAAAGCTCTACCGGTTGTCCTGATTAAATCGAAAAATGAATTCTTTGATTATGAAGCAAAATATGTTGCAGGTAAAGCCGAAGAAATCTGCCCGGCGCCGATAAACAAAGAGATTGAATTAGCTTTACAGAAAACCGCTATAAAAGCCTATCAAGCAATAAAAGCGGAAAGTCATTCAAGAATCGATATGATAAAAAAGGGTAATGATATCTATGTATTGGAAATCAACAGCTTTCCCGGGTTGGTCTCAACCTCAATTTTTCCAAAAGAACTCAACGCCGCCGGTCTTTCTCTAGCAGAATTTTTAGACAAAAGCATCGAAGAAAAATTAAAGAAAAAATAAAGTCAAATTTTGAAAATGATCTTTTTTCCACCAACCCCCCGAGGTTGTTTAGCGGTATTTACTACACTTCGCTAATAATTTCAAAACCTTTAAAGCTGCCAGTTATTGCCAAGCCGTATATTTTCTTTTTTGCAATATTTCTCTCCCGAATTTTTTTAGATGTTTCATTTATACTTGCGCCTGATCCAATAGCGTCATCAATAAGAAGAATGTTGTTATAACATCTGGTATCATTTACCATAATTGTTTTATTGGCATTTTCTATCCGATCTTCAATTTTACTCAAGGTTTTTTGCGGAACTATTAGATCTGTTTTAATTTTCTGTAAATTGATAACCGGCAAATTTAGATTTAGATTTTTCTGCAGTTCCGCCATCAACTGAATATCTCTTTTTACGGTCGGCGGAATAAAACCTACAGCGTCAATCTTATGTTTGATAATAAATTTTGAAATTTCTTTATACAGATCTATGCAAATCTCTTTAATTAGCGCTTTGTTTTGGCTTTGTTTAGCATAAAGAAGTTTCCATCCAAGTTTAGTTTTGCCAAATCGTTCAATACTATAGAAATCAAGATAAAAAATCTTGTCCGCATAAACCTTATTAAAGCTGTGTGTGAACTTATATGTTCCATCAATCAAACCGTCTTTTTTATATTTTGCGTATTTCTTATAAGTTATTTCATATTCTTTAGCTGTTTTTTCTAACGGTAGTTTATTTCTTTCACACCAATACCTAAATCCCATCATTCCTGTCAGCTTTTCTCCGGTTGGAGTAATTATCAAATAATTTTTTTCTATAATTTTTGATTTGATTTTTTTTTGAGACGATGTTATTTCTGAAGCTGTGTGATCTTTAATAAAATAAAACACCACGGGTGGCTTGCCGATTTTGTCTATTTTATCCTCAGCCAGAAGTTTGGGTAAATGTTTAAACAAAGCCTGTCTGGAAATACCCAGATAATCAGCCAGTTGTTTTGACGTCACTTGCTTATGAGTGAGTATATATTCCTGAATTTTTTGGCTAGTTTGAGTAGTCATATTAAGCTAATTCTAGCATGTTGACAGTTGACTGTCAACTGTCAACTATAAATGTTTGTCATAAGACAATTATAGACTAAAAAGACAAAGTCAAATTTTGAAGATTATACTTCGGAGGTGGTTTTAGAAATCAATAATCCATAAATTGTATATAATAGTGATGAAAGGAGGTGAAGCTAAGTCTTAAAAGCAAAAATTATGGCCAAGACAAAGGTAGGAAAAATCACCCATTATTACGGTAAAATCGGAGTGGCGATTATTAAAGTTGCCAGTAAACTGGCCGTTGGTGACAAGATTAAATTTGTCCATAAAGGTAAAGATCTTTTTGAAGAGGTAGTTGAGTCAATGCAATACGAGCATAAAAATATTGAATCGGCAAAAAAAGGTGATGAGATTGGTTTGAAGGTCGCCCAACCGGTTAAGTCAGGGGTGGAGGTATATAAAATAGAATAAGAATGCTTATATTTTTTTATGTTGCTATGACAACCTTTTACACTTCGGAGGTGGTTTTATTCTAATCAGGTTTTTGGTGATTGTTTAATCATCTCAACCTGTGTTCGAAGTAATCGGCCTGCATCTATTGTTTCATAATCGGGTAAATAATCTTTTACAATCTTTCTTATTTTGTCTGTTTTTACATTAAAGTTTTCTACTCCCGGTGTTTCATTTACTGACTGAGAAAATACGGTAATTAATGAGTTTACTATGTTAGGGTAGGTTGTTTCTTTCTCAACCAACGAATCAAATGCCTTTAATTTGTTAATCAAGGCGTTAAAAAATGGTAAATGATCTTCGTAGTTTTTGAGTTGTTCTGGTTTCTGGGAAGACTTAACCGCGTCTTCAACCACAAGGGCAAATGCCTTGACGACCGCTCTTTGATTAATAGGATCTTTAAAAAAATCGTCACCTTGTTTTTTAAAAATCTCATCATATTCTATCATGGAGACAATCGATGAAAATATCTCGGGCAGTCGATTATAAACAAGAAAAACAGGAGCATTTTGCTGGTTAACCACAATTTGTTCTCCTATTCGTGTTTTGGGATAATCAATTGCTTTCCTAATACTTAATATTTTCTCGGAGTGTTCTTGCCAAAAAGGATCGATGAACTCTGCTCTAATTGGTTCGTCAAATCCAATATCGATCATACAAATAGATTTTATCACTTTTGTCGCTTATCCTTCGACTTCGCTCCGGCCTTCGTCAAGACTTCGGCCGGTAAACAGGACAAGTAGTCTACAAAATGAAGCTAAGATTGAAGAAAATGATAAATGTTAAATGACAATTCAATAATAAATAACAAATATCAAATAATTAAAAAATTAGTCAGTTTGGGAGTTTAGCAGGTTTAGAGAGTTTAAGAAACAAGAAGGTAGGGGATAATTATTTTTATCTCTTCATTTTTTCATAACTTTCTACAAGTAAATAGATTTCCTTCAACAGTTTTTTTGCCGTTGACATATAAATAAAGATGTCCTTAGATGTATCTATCTTAGCCGCGGACAAAGCTCCGCGGTCTTTTTTAAATAAACTATCCTTGCCTTTCTAGCAATTTTTTTATCCGGTAAAAAAACAATCTTTCAACCCCCCGAGGTTGTTTTATTGTTTTATTTACGAGGGTTAGTATCTCTTTTGTCAAAATCTTCATATTGACAAAAAAACGCTGGTTTGATATAAATTAAAGTAACCTACCCTGTATGTTTACATACAGGGCTTTTTTTTTAAACCAATAACTGTTTTGGCAGTTTTCTTTTTATCTTAAATTTACCTAATAAATTAAAAACATAAGCCCTATTTACTTTATAAGCAATTTCCAAAGAAAAACGGTTCGGTAAAAACACTGCCCCAGTTTTTATATTAAAATGCTTCGATATCTCAATTGGGTAAATAAAATCAGCATCACCCGTAATAATAATCACTTCTTTACATTTTCCTAAAAGAACATCTTTAACAATATCTACAGCTAAATGAACATCAACTCCTTTTTCTTTACCTGATGTTGGTGAACGATGACCTTTGTAAAAAGTTAAATTGGGATAAGACCTCACTTGTTTATAGAAAAGTGCCTCAATTACTCTTAATTCCTTAATCTTAAAATCATTTTGATTTAAGTACGAAGCGTAAAAAAATATTTTATCGACTCGGAATATTTTTTTTATCCACAACTGATTATTGTGGGGAGAATATCCCAACTTGCTTCACCAAAACAGAAATAAGCTCCATAGTATTTTGAATCTACTTTTAATCTCATTTAGCATATAATAGTTGATGCCTTATGAAAAATAAAAAATTTCTTCCAACTATTCTAATAATTCTTGGTGCGACAGGGGACCTGATGCGCAAGAAAATTGTTCCTGCCCTTTTTAATCTTTATGAAAAAAATAACACGCCAAAAATGTTTCATATAGTCGGCTTTTCCCGAAAAGATCTGACTGATGACCAGTTTCGTCTTTCATTACAGGAAATTCTTCATGAACATCATCAAGATGAAAGTAAAAAATCAGAGATAATTAAATCGTTTATAAATCTTTGGTCATATGATAAAGGGACATTTGGGATAAAAGAAGATTACGAAAAATTGGCAACCAAAATGGGTTATTTTGATCATCAATGGCATGTCTGCGCTAACAAACTTTTTTATATTGCTGCGTCACCCCAATATTATGGACCAATATTAAAAAATCTCAAATCTTCGAATTTAACACTGCCTTGTTCTAGCGAAGAAGGATTTACCAGAGTATTAATTGAAAAACCATTTGGAAAAGATACCAAAACAGCCGCTCAACTTGAAAGATTGTTAAGCGGTCTTTTTAAAGAAGAACAAATATTCAGAATTGATCATTATTTAGCTAAAGAGATGCTGCAGAATATTTTAAGCTTTCGTTTTTCCAATGCTTTATTTGAAAGTTCATGGAGCAATAAATATATTGAAAAAGTCCGGATTCGGGTTTGGGAGACACTGGGAGTTGAAAAACGCGGTATGTTTTATGACAACTTGGGGACTTTACGTGACGTCGGGCAAAATCATTTATTACAAATGCTGGCGTTAATCACCATGGATCATCCGGGAAGTTTTAAATCCAATTCAATTCGCAATAGACGAGCGGAAATTTTAAAAAACTTAAAAATTCCCAACATGAATGAGATAAAAAATTATACTTATAGAGCACAGTACCGGGATTATAACCGGATAAAAGGCGTTAAAACAAATTCCAAAACAGAAACTTATTTTAAAATCCGGGCTTTTTTGAATAATTCTCGCTGGGCCGGTGTTCCTTTTATTCTGGAAAGCGGTAAACGATTAAAACAAGCAAAAAAAGAAATTGTTATTACCTTTAAACATCCTAATCCCTGTCTGTGTCCTCCGGGATCAAATCACCTTACAAAAAATCGGGTTGTCTTTCAGTTTGAACCGGAAGAAGGAGTCTTTGTTGATTTGCTGTCAAAAAAGCCCGGTCATTTTTATGAAGTTAAAGGAGGTAAATTTGAATATTTTTATCGTGAAGGTAAAAAAAGAGCGCAGTATGTGGAAGAGTATGAAAAATTACTTTTAGATGCCATTGATGGCGACCAGACATTGTTTGTCAGAAGTGATGAGGTGGTTGAAATGTGGGAATTTATCGACCCGATTATTACAGCCTGGAGTAAAAATCAAGTGCCTTTACGTTCATACAAAACTGATACTGAAGAGCCGATGTTAGATTCACAGTTTGTTGATAAAAGTATTGATCTCAACGCTCAGTTGGCAAAAATCAACAAAGAGATCGGGATAATCGGTTTGGGAAAAATGGGTGGGAATATAGCCCGAAGATTAATTGATAAAGAATGGAAAGTGATCGGCTATAACCGAAGCATAGAAGTTACCAAGCAAATGGAAACTGAAGGTTTGATTGGCACTGACTCATTGAAGGATCTGGTATCGCAGTTATCAAAACCCCGGATAATATGGTTGTCATTACCGGCCGGAGAGTTAATTGATGAGATATTATTTGGTGAAAACGGCCTAGTCAAACTGTTGGACAAAAATGATGTGATAATTGATGGGGGTAATTCTTTTTATAAAGATTCAATTAAACGCGCGGAAAAACTTAATAAACAGGAAATTAAATTTATAGATGCCGGCGTTTCCGGTGGACCAAGCGGAGCGCGAAACGGCGCCTCAATTATGATCGGAGGGCAAAAAAAAGATTTTCAGCAGTTTGAACAACTGTTTTTCGATTTAGCATTAGCCAATGGTTATCAATTTTTTCCAGGTTATGGCGCCGGACATTTTGTGAAAATGGTTCATAACGGAATTGAATACGGGATGATGCAGGCGATTGCCGAAGGATTTACTGTTTTGAAAAAATCAAACTATCATCTGGATTTGTCGCGGGTAAGTGATGTTTATAACCATGGCAGTGTGATTGAGTCAAAATTAATCAACTGGTTAAGACAGGCTATTGATATTTATGGTGAGGATTTAGATTCAATATCCGGATCGGTCAAACATACAGGTGAGGGCGAATGGACAATAAAAACAGCCAAAGAATTAAAAGTAAAAACAAAAATTATTGAAAGCGCTTTACAGTTTAGAATTGATTCGCAAAAAAATCCTGATTATACCGGTCAGATTCTCTCTGCTCTCCGCAATCAATTTGGCGGTCATGAAGTGAAAAAATAAATTCAACTATAAAATAGTTTTATTGCACTTGCAAAATTGAAAATTCATGGTATACCTGTAATAGGTAATCATCCAAATTTATGATAGATCCGATTTCACTCAATTCAAATAAACAAGGAAGGAGTAAAAAAAAAGCAATTATTGTTTTTATCGTTATTGTCGTTGCAATTATTGGAGGTATACTTTTTCTTCGACAATCAAAGAAGACAGAGCAACCAGAAGTCACAGTCACTGGAACTAAAGAACCAACTCCTACAGAAAAGCCTAAGATCGATAAAAGTTCAGTGAAGGCTCAGGTATTAAACGGTACTGGTACTCCCGGTCAGGCAGGTATTGTAGTTGAGGCTCTTAAAAAAGCCGGATATAATCCCGATAATATCAAAACTGCTAATGCGAAAGACTTCAATAACACAGTCACAACCATAACTGCAAAAGATGGTTTTGATGATGTTGCAAATGATGTTAAAGATGCTTTAAAAACGACTTTTGATAAGATTGAAATCGATTCCACGCCTCTTGATAAGAATAGTGAGTTTGATATTATTGTCACCACAGGTGGGAAAAAATTTGAAGAAGCAACCCCTACCCCCAGTCCAACAATCGAAGCTCCAACAATCACCCCAACT
>Ga0265292_1001331_pt1 | contig 22219 bp, 26 predicted proteins | sample Munlanlewell296A_FD_189080 | JGI IMG/M metagenome (GOLD analysis project Ga0265292, IMG submission 189080) | Leachate microbial communities from a municipal landfill in Southern Ontario, Canada - Leachate well 296A | ecosystem: Engineered > Solid waste > Landfill > Unclassified | place: Canada... | reverse complement strand
TTTCTTTCCGGTGATTTCTTTGGGTTTTTTCTGCTCAACAGATTTTTCCATTTCCTCCATATTGCGACGACTGTCAACAACTAATGTAACATGGTTTGATCGTTTCTTAATACGGTGAGCGCGTCCCTGCGGAGCGGGTAATATTCTTTTGAGTGCACGACCACCATCAACAAATACTTCTTTTACAAAAACATTATCATCATCTTTTATTTTTCGACCGTTTTTTTCTTCCCAGTTTGCAATAGCAGACTTTAACAGTTTATAAAGTGTAGCGGAAGAATCTTTTGAGCTGTGAGTTAAAATAGATAGAGATCTTTCAATATCAACACCTCTGATTAAATCGGCAACTAATCTCATTTTGCGTGGAGAAGTAGGACAATTACACAACTTTGCAAAGTACGTTTTCTTTTTTGCTTCTTTAACTTCTTCCGCCTTATTACGTTTTCTGACTCCCATTTTTAAATATTTTACTTTTTTATACTTATTATTTATTTCCTGAGTGCCCTCTGAATATTCTGGTAGGTGCGAATTCGCCGAGTTTGTGGCCTACCATGTTTTCGGTAATATACACAGGGATAAATTTGTTGCCATTGTGCACAGCAATGGTTTGTCCTACAAATTCAGGAGAAATCATCGATCCTCTTGACCATGTTTTAATAACAGCTTTTTTCTTTGCGCCAATATTAATCCGAACTTTTTTTTCAAGTTTTATATTAATAAAAGGACCTTTTTTTAATGAACGGCTCATAAAATATGTTAATTATTTTTTTCTTCTTTCAATAATAAATTTACCAGACTGTTTCTTAGGTGCGCGGGTTTTATAACCCTTAGCCGGAATACCCTTACGTGAACGCGGGTGTCCACCGGAAGCTTTACCCTCGCCTCCACCCATTGGATGGTCTACTGGGTTCATCACAACACCCCTGGTTCTTGGCCTTCTTCCCTGCCACCGGCTTCTTCCTGCCTTACCAGATTTTTCCAAGCTATGATCAATATTAGAAACCATACCAATAGTAGCTTTACAGGTTACAAGAACCATTCTTGATTCGCCTGACGGCATTTTTAAGATAGCATATTTTCCATCTCTTGATAAAAGCTGTGCATAAGAACCGGCGCTTCTTGCAAAATTTGCTCCCTGACCGGGTCTTAGTTCTATATTGTGAATAACGGTTCCTAATGGTATTTCCTCAATAAAAAGAGTGTTTCCAATTTCAGGAGCGTGACCTTTTCCTGAAATGACAGTCTGATCCACTTTTAACCCATGAGGAGCAACGATATATCTCTTTTCACCGTCGGCATAACAAACCAAAGCTATACGCGAAGTTCTGTTAGGATCGTATTCAATTGTTTTTACAATTGCAGGAATGTTATCCTTTTCTCTTTTAAAATCAATGATACGGTACTTTTGTTTATGACCGCCACCCATGTACCGCATAGTCATTCTACCGGTGTTATTTCTTCCCCCTGATTTTTTCATTGGGGCAAGCAGGCTTTTTTCGGGTTCGCTGGTAGTAATATCAACATTGTCGCTGATAACCTTGAAACGCTGTCCTGGTGTTGTTGGATTAAACTTTTTTAAGCCCATTTAATTAAATATTGCTGTAAAAATCTATTTTATTGCCTTCACTAATAGTTACAATTGCTTTCTTGAATGCATCTGTTCTTCCGGAAACAAAGCCCTTTTTGGTATTACGCGATTTTGATTTACCAGCATAATAAATAGTGTTAACTGATTTAACCGTAACCCCGTACATATCTTCTACAGCTTTTTTTATCTGGATTTTATTAGCATTCTTGTTAACAATAAATCCATACTGACGAAGCTTTTCACTAATGCCTGTCATCTTTTCTGAGATAATCGGTCTTACTAAAACGTCCATTTTTTCTATCTTTCTTTTGTACTACAAACTATTCAAGGCTTTCAGAATATTTTCCTGAAAATCACTCAGATACGGAAAATAATTTTTCAATTTCTTTCAGAGAACTCTCAACAAAGAGCAAATTATTTGCATTCAATATATCATAAGTGCTTAAATTTGAAGACGTTACAATTTTGGCTGTATTCAAATTTCGGGACGACAAATATACATTTTTATTTGATTCTGAAAGCACTAATACTGTTTTTTTCTTAGACAAATTAAAATTATTAAGCAATTCGATATATTTTTTGGTCTTTGCATCTTCAAAAATAAAATCTTCAAGTACCAAAATATTGTTTTCAGAAGCCTTGTATGTAAGAGCTGACTTGCGTGCAAGCCTTTTCAGTTTTTTATTCAATTTGAAGTCATAATCTCTGGGTTGAGGGCCAAACGCCCTGCCCCCGCCTTTGAATAAAGGACTGTTAATATCACCGGCTCTGGCGCTACCTGTACCTTTTTGCCTTTTAATCTTTTTGGTACTACCTGATACTTCTGATCTTTCCTTGGATTTATGAGTACCTTGTCTTTTATTTGCAAGATGCTGCTTAACATCAAGGTAAATTGCATGGTCGTTAGGTTCAATTGCAAATATTGAATCATCCAGTATTACCTTTTTGGCAGTTTTTTTCCCGTTAATGTTATATACTTCTATTTCCATCTTAAATCTATCATTAAATAAATCTTTCAATCAACAAATACGAACCTTTGGGGCCTGGAACCGATCCTTTTACAATGATCAGGTTTTTATCCGCCATTATTTTTACGATCTGCAGGTTTATCATTTTCACTCTTTTTCCTCCCATGCGACCAGCCATACGTGTGCCTTTAAAAACCCTGGAAGGCCATGATGAAGCGCCAATAGAACCTGGAGCCCTGAGGCGGTCGTGCTGACCGTGTGTTTTATCACCAACGCCACGAAAATTATAACGTTTAACAACCCCTTGAAAACCCTTACCTTTTGAAACACCCACTACGTCAACATATTCGCCTTCAATAAAAACATCTGTTTTAAGCACTTCACCGAATGTTTTCCTATGACCTTCTTCGAACCTGGTGAATTCCACCAGCTTTTTCTTAGGTGTTGTGCCGGCTTTAGCAAAATGTGCTTTTAGCGACTTTGGAGTATTTTTCTCTTTTCTTTCATCAAAAGCCAATTGGATGGACTCATATCCTTCTTTTTCAGGGGCTCTGACCTGTGTTACCACACAGGGGCCAGCTTCAATTACAGTGCATGGTATTTGTTTACCAGAGGCATCAAAAATGCTGGTCATTCCAATTTTTTTACCTATTAATCCTGACATTTTTTACTTTTTTTAATGCTTAATGTATATTACCAAGTTGTTGCTTTATCAGACTTTGATTTCGACTTCGACTCCACTCGGAAGCTCAAGTTTCATAAGTGCATCTACAGTTTTGGATGTAGTGCTGTAAATATCAAGCAAGCGTCTGTATGAACACAACTGAAACTGTTCTCTTGCTTTTTTGTTAACAAATGTTGACCTTAAAACTGTGAATATTCTTTTATTGGTGGGTAAAGGAATAGGTCCACTTACCACAGCCCCCGTTGACTTTACAGTTTTTACAATCTTTTCGGCTGATTTATCAACCAGATTGTAGTCGTAAGATTTTAATTTAATTCTGATTTTCTGGCTCACTTTTATTATGCTTTATATTTATATTTAATTGTTATTTATTGTCATTAGTTATTGGTCATTTACTTCGTGTCATTCGGCTTCGCCGTCATTAATAGTCATTAGGCAATGGTCATTAGTACAAAGTCGGGAGTTTCTTGCTAATTGCTAATTGCTGATTGTGGACTGCCAACCTTTTAAAAATATCTATGAATATTCTAATTTCAATGTATTTCTAATTATTTCTACAAATATCTGAATTATAATTAATAATCGTTTTGATCACATTAAACAATTCCTACCATTCCTCTTAATCTATATAGGATATCTTCCATTACATTCCTTGGGGCTTCTTCATAACGAAAAAACTCAAGAGTTGAAATTGCCCGACCTGACGTGATGGTGCGTAAATCGGTAATATATCCAAACATTTCCGAAAGAGGCACTGTAGCTTTAAAAACCTTTAGTCCCTTCAGAGAACTAACATTTTGTGTGTTACCTCTGCGACGATTCATGTCACTTATAACATCACCCAGATATTCTTCGGGTGTAATCACTTCCAATTTCATAACAGGTTCGAGCAGAATAGATTTTGCTTTTTTGCATGCTTCCCTAAATGCAAGACGTGCCGCAATCTCAAATGATAAAGAATCGGAATCTACTGCATGAAAAGAGCCGTCGGTTAAACGAACCTTTATGCTTTCGAGCGGAAAACCCGCAAGAACGCCGTTCATCATAGCTGCTTTAAATCCTTTTTCAACAGCACGAATATATTCTTTCGGAATATTTCCTCCCTTCACTTCATCAATGAACTGTAAACCTTTTTTATCAGGATCGGCAGGGGAAATGATGAATTCAATATCAGCAAATTTGCCTTTACCTCCGGTTTGTTTTTTATACACTTCACGATGTCGAACTTCAGAAGTGATAGCCTCTTTATATGCAACCTGCGGTTTTCCTTCATTACATTCTACATTGAACTCTCTTTTCAGCCTGTCCATTAAAATTTCAAGATGAAGTTCACCCATGCCATTAATAATTGTCTGGTTGGTTTCTTCATCTACAATAACACGGAAAGTTGGATCTTCTTCTGCCAACTTATGCAAGGCTATAGAAAGTTTATCAATATCAGCCTGAGTTTTAGGTTCCACAGCTACACTGATAACAGGTTCAGGGAATGTCATTGATTCGAGGACTATCGGATGTTTTTCGTCACAGAGTGTATCACCTGTGCGGATTTCCCTAAAACCAATAGCTGCGCCAATATCTCCTGCTTCGATTTCTTCAAGTGGGATGTGTTTATTGGCATGCATCTGAACTATTCGTGAAATCCTTTCTTTTTTCCCGGTAGTTGAATTCAGTATCATCGTTCCTGATTTCATTTTACCGGAATAAACACGGAAGAAAGCAGTCCTGCCTACAAAAGGGTCAGTAGCTATTTTAAATGCCAACGCACAAAAACTATCTGTAACATCTGCTTTTCTAATTTCTTCTTTTTCAGTATAAGGATTAATTCCTTTCATTGCAGCAATATCCAAAGGACTTGGCAAATAAGCAACAATACCGTTCAACAGTCCCTGAACACATTTATTTTTGAATGATGAACCACAAACAACCGGCGTAATCTTCATACTAAGTGTTGCTTTCCGAATCTCTTCATTCATTTCATCTTCTGTAATAGAATCCGGATTTTGAATAAATTTCTCTATCAGGTAGTCTTTTTCCTCTGCCACGCCTTCGATCAGCTTATATCGGTATTCTTTTACAATATCTTTAATATCTTCCGGTATCTGAATTTCATAATAATTCATTCCCTGCGATGTTTCATCCCATTCATAAGCCTTATTTTTAACCAAATCCACAATCCCACGAAAGGATTCTTCGTTTCCGATGGGTATTTGTATAGGTATCGCATTTGCGCCAAGTCTTTCCCTGATTTGCCTGACAACTCCAAAAAAATCAGACCCGGGTCTATCCATCTTATTGATGAAACTGATCCGGGGAACATGATATTTATCTGCCTGTCGCCATACTGTTTCCGACTGAGGTTGTACGCCGCCTACAGCACAAAACAGTGCAACAGCTCCGTCGAGCACTCTGAGTGAACGTTCCACTTCCACAGTGAAATCAACATGACCGGGAGTATCAATAATATTAATCTTATATTGTTCGTCATTAAAATCCCAGTAACAAGTGGTTGCCGCAGCGGTGATGGTAATACCTCTTTCCTGCTCCTGCACCATCCAGTCCATGGTTGCAGCGCCATCATCCACTTCTCCGATCTTCCTGTTTACACCGGTATAATACAATATACGCTCAGTTGTTGTGGTTTTACCCGCATCAATGTGCGCCATTATGCCTATGTTCCTTGTATATGTGAGATTTCTAATCATTTTTTATATCGGGAGCCTCGTAATAATTAAAACCTGAAATGAGAGAATGCTTTATTTGCTTCAGCCATGCGGTGAGTATCTTCTTTCTTTTTGAATGCACCACCTTCTTCTTTGAATGCAGACATAATTTCACCGGCTAATTTCTGGCTCATTGATTTTTCGTTGCGCTTACGAGCGTACATAATCAATGCTTTAATGGCATACGCTGTTTTTCTTTCGGGCTTTATTTCCGAAGGAATCTGAAATGTAGCGCCTCCTATTCTGCGGCTTCTTACTTCAACCTGTGGAGTAACATTAACTAGTCCTTTTTTCCATGCTTCAAGACCATCCTCACTTAATTTCTGCGAAACTATATCAATAGCATCGTAAAAAATTTTGTAAGCCACATTTTTCTTTCCCCTTAACATCAGGTTGTTTACAAACATAGTTACCAAAGTATCGTTAAACTTCGGGTCGGGAAGATAAATTTTCTTTTTGGGTTTAGCTTTCCTCATTTTCTATATGATGATTTATTATAATTTTTCATTAAACTACTTTGTTGTTGCCTTTTTTTTCGGACGTTTGGTTCCGTATTTAGACCTGCTCTGGTTGCGTCCCTCTACACCTGATGTATCCAATGCACCACGAATTACGTGATACCTCACACCAGGAAGGTCTTTTACCCTGCCACCCCGTATCATTACAATAGAGTGCTCCTGAAGGTTGTGGCCTTCACCGGGAATATATGCATTCACTTCCTTGCTGTTGGTGAGCCTTACCCTTGCAACTTTCCGCATGGCGGAGTTTGGCTTTTTAGGCGTGGTGGTGTAAACTCTGACACAAACACCTCTTCTCTGAGGGCAGGAACCAAGCGCCGGAGACTTACTCTTTTCCACGTTTTTATTGCGTCCTTTACGTACTAACTGTTGAATTGTTGGCATAGTAAAACTATTTTATTGAATTCTAAAAACTAAAATACCCGTAAATTAAGGGAGTGCAAAGGTATAAGTTTATTTCAAAAAACCAACAGGAAAAATGAAAATATTTTCAAAATCCTATGTTTTTTTCTAATTACATCTATTGTACCTTCAATATTAATTGTTTTTCAAGTGGTTAGAAAATTATTTTTTTTGGACGAATGGGGGAAATGATATTAAAAAACATTCATTGATCCCGAAAGTTCGGGATCCATTGATTGATTAATAACAATCCTACTCCTTTATAAACTTACTCACTGTTACTTTTAAAACACCTCTGGTTTTAAGCAGATACATACCTGAGGGAAAAATAGAAATATCGAATTTAACTTTATTTCCGTTTAGTATCTGAGAGCACATCAATTTTCCTTCAACTGAAAAGATATCCATATTCGTATTGAAAAAACCATTTTCATTTTGAATGATCAACTCATTTATAGCAGGATTAGGATAGATCAATATTTTTTCATTGAGGGACAAAATTTCGTTGATCCCTATAAATTGCGTTAAAGTGTACTTTCTAAAAAATCTCCATATCTCAACGGATGCATTAAAATCTTTGTTGGTAACACCAATCAAAGTATCTGATCCCGGCCATGTATGCCCGCCTCCAATAATTTTAAATAGTTCAACCGTCGAACCTAAATTTCCATTATTGTAAACATAATGATCTGCGGTGCATCCGTCAGTTGTAACTATATCGGGAACTGATGAAAAAACAGGCGTTGGATCACAGCCATTATTGTTTACCCAATATTTTACAATCGTATCGATTGGTTCCATGATTAAAACGCCGTAATAATTATTTGTAGTATCGCCGTTATAAGGAACAATATTATCGGCGGTGCCGGAAATTTGCATCACAGGCACAGCCCTTCCCGGATTACATGTTGCGTATTGTGTGTCGAAAATACTTCCTGCTACAGAGGCAATGGCGGCAATTCTGTTACTTAAAGCACAAGCCAATGTATAGCTCATAAAACCACCGTTGCTCATACCTGTTGAGTAAACCCTGTTCAGATCAATATTATATTGCGATTTAATTGAATCAATCAAATTCGACAAAAAACCAATATCGTCAACCCCACTGGAAACTATCCCTGCATTCCAAAAATAACCGTAATAGTTCGTACCCTGAGGATGCACCACTAAAAAATTTGCCGTATCTGCAACTGGCATAAAATTGCCGTAATATTGCTGGCTGAGAGCATCGCTCCCGTATCCGTGCAAATTAAGTATTAAAGGACAGGGAGGATTGCTTGCATTATAAATTGCCGGAACATATAAACGGTAAGATCGATAAATGCCTCCCGAAATAATGCTGTCAACTATTGTTGTTTGCGCATTTATATTAAAAACCAAAGCAATAAATGAAAAACCAAGTAATATTTTTTTTATTTTCAAATTTTTGAGTACCATAAAATTTACTTTAGCGCTTGTTATATACCGATACGGGTAACTATTCAGCAATATTACAAAAATATTTTATTAAATGAATTGTGTTTTGAAGAAGAATGAAAAATTAAATCAAAGATTTTTTATATCCCACTCATCCGAAATATCATTTGTCTTGTCAAATGATTTCGCCCATTCAAGAAACAATATGCGAAACTCTTCAATTTCTTTTCTGAACATGTCAATATATTTTTCTTCAATGAGTTTTTCTCTTCTCAAAACAGAAGTTTGCGCTAACAGTTCTCTTGCTGAAAGTTTGATAAGTGTGGCATTGTCAAAACGAATGCTGTATAAATCTCCTCCTTCCGCGCCTGCAATCTTTGCGGGAATGGTCATTGCATTTCCAAGCATCATTTCGCGCATGTGTAATACATCTTTTTCTCCATCAATTACATCACAGATGGTTTGTGTGAGTTCAAGAAGGTCTTCTGCTTTTTTGTAAACAGGAAGATTTTCAATGCGCTTGTTTTCAGCTTCCGCATCAAAATCTTCATTATCGGCATCATCAAAAAAACTCATAGCTGTCTTTTTATCTGAAAATTAAAACATTTCATTGTATTTTATCAAATTAAACATATCCGCCTGTTATATGACCGAGCCGAAGGCGAGGCAAGGAAACGGGTAACTATTTAGCAATATTACAAAAATATTTTATTGAAAAATGAAAAATCGAACACTTGTTTAAGAAAGATATGATCATATCCATTTCTTTTATAAAAACCGTTGAGGGTAAACTACCAAAGTTTTTTAAATAACGTGAGTTTTGGATTAAACTAATTGAAAACAATTTAATAAAGTAATTATGTTTCGTGAAATTTTGTGTTTTTGCGTTTTAGTGGCAGTATATTTTTGCCACAAAATCACTAAATCACAAAAACCCACTAAAATCAAACAATATAAAATGAAAATACTATTGTTAAAAACCAAATTTTATTAATGAAATACAAAACTCACGTTAAAATAACATCTGAAGATTCGTTAAAATCCTTGTACTTTTACCAAATCAAATATTTACCGTGACTGATTTTTTAAACGACCTGAACGACGCACAACGCGAAGCGGTTCTTAATACTGAAGGCCCTGTAATGGTGATAGCAGGAGCGGGTTCAGGAAAAACAAGAGCGCTTACATACCGCGTTGCATACCTTCTCAGCATTGGTATTGATCCATTTAATATCCTCGCTCTTACCTTTACAAACAAAGCAGCCAGGGAAATGAAAGAGAGAATTACGGGACTTGTCGGAATGGCAGATGCAAAAAATGTATGGATGGGAACATTTCATTCCATTTTTGCCCGCATATTGCGTGTTGAAGGACACCGTCTCGGATATCAGAGCAATTATACCATTTATGATACCGATGATTCCAAAAGCCTGCTGAAATCCATAATAAAAGAGCAGGAACTCGACGAAAAAATATATCCGGCAGCTTATGTATTGAAACAAATTTCGGGTGCCAAGACCAATCTTATTTCAGCCCGTGAATATAACGAACATTACGAAATACAACAGCATGATAAAATGGCAGGCAAACCGCGGCTTGGAGAGATTTATACACAATATGATCAGCGGTTGTTCCGATCTTCGGCTATGGATTTTGATGATTTACTTTTCAAGATGAACGTACTGCTGCGTGATTTTCCTGAAGTTCTCTATAAATACCAACAACAATTTAAATACATACTTGTTGATGAATATCAGGACACCAATTATTCTCAATATCTGATTGTAAAAAAACTTGCAGCAAACAACGAAAATATTTGTGTAGTAGGCGATGATGCACAAAGCATTTACGCTTTCAGGGGAGCCAATATCAAAAATATTCTCAACCTGAAAAATGATTATCCCGATATAAAAATTTTTAAATTAGAGCAGAACTACCGTTCCTCCAAAAACATTGTGGGTGCGGCAAACAGCATCATTGTAAATAACAAGGATCAGATATTCAAAGAAATCTGGACAGACAATGATACAGGTGAAAAGGTTCATATCCTTAAAGCTGCATCCGACAACCAGGAAGGGCAACTTGTAGCAAACTCCATCTTCGAGCAAAAGATGCAGTATCAACTTCAGAATTCATCTTTTGCCGTACTTTACCGCACCAATGCCCAGTCGCGCACAATGGAAGAAGCGCTTCGCAAGCTAAACATCCCTTATAAAATTTTTGGCGGTTTATCTTTTTATAAACGAAAAGAAATTAAGGATATACTTGCTTACTTCCGCCTTGCCATTAACAATAAGGATGAAGAAGCATTGTGGCGAATCATCAATTATCCAAACAGGAAGATCGGCAAAACAACCCAGGAAAAAATTATGGTGATTGCTGACCAAAACCAGCTTCCGCCCTGGGATGTAATAGATAATATTAAATCATTCGGTTTAGGCGGTGCAGCAGAAAAAACATACGAATTTGCCATCATGATTAAAAGCTTTGCGGCTATGCTTAAAACAAAAAATGCTTATGTCGCAGCACAGCACATTGCAAAATCCTCCGGTATTCTCAAAGACATAAGCGAAGACAATACGCCCGAAGGAATAGCACGATATGAAAATATTGAAGAATTGCTGAACGGTATCAAAGAATTCACAGAGCAGGAAGAAACAGAAAATGCTGAAAGTTCCATGAAAACTCTTGAAGAGTATATGCAGGATATTTCGCTGCTGACCGATGCTGAAGACCCCGGTAAGGATGATGGAAACTATGTTTCGCTAATGACTATTCATGCAGCAAAAGGGCTTGAATTTCCTCATGTTTACATTGCAGGAGTTGAAGAAAATCTTTTCCCATCAATGCAATCACTTGGAACCCGCACGGAACTTGAAGAAGAAAGACGGTTGTTTTATGTTGCACTAACGAGAGCCATGAAGCGTGTTACAGTCTCTTATGCCGAAACCCGTTACAAATGGGGCAACTTGAATTTTTGTGAACCCAGCAGGTTTATTGAAGAAATCGACACAGCTTTTCTTGAAATGCCTAAAAGGAAGACACAACTGTCGAATGATTTTATTTTCGGCAACGGTGAAAAACCGACAAAACCATCTAAAAAATCATTACAATCCAGCCAAACAAGTAATAAAAACCTGATTCCTTTTAATAAAGCTGTACAGAAATCAACCAACAGCCGCTTTGAACATACAGAGAACATCACAGAACAGCTTCAGGTTGGAATGGAAGTGGAACATGAACGTTTCGGGAAAGGCAAGGTAATCAGCATTGAAGGTAAAACTCATGATAAAAAAGCCATGGTATTCTTTGATGGCGTTGGACAAAAGCAATTGTTGCTAAAATTTGCAAAGCTGAGGATTATCGGTTAAAAGCTATATGCAATTCGATAATTTTCCCTTTTACTCTTCATTTCATTTTTGAAAAATTTTTATATCTTTGCACACCTAACGTGGACAAGCCACAACCAAATTAGGATTTGGGATTCAAGGATGTAGGATTTAAAAATCTTAATTCCTGAATCTTAATTCATAAATATTTTGTCCGCCAATTGGCGGATTAGAATATTAATTGTAAGACACTAAATACGGCGAGGTAGCTCAGATGGTTAGAGCGTCGGATTCATAACCCGGAGGTCACGAGTTCAATTCTCGTTCTCGCTACCAATAACCCTTGTAAATATTTGTTTTACAGGGGTTTTTATTTTTAGGGGGTACGCTTGGGGGACAGAAATAATTTTTTATTTGTTTTTTTTAGTAACAATAGGGTAATAAAATGTTGGATTTTTTATTTTATAAATTCATTCATACAGCCAAAGGATAATCTTTTATAAGAATATCGGTAGGAATATGCAAACATTTACTTAATTTTCTAATCATTTCAATAGAAAGTTTCCTTTTTCTGTTAAGCACTTTTGAAATATTGCCTTTGTTGCCAAGTATTTCCGCCAAATCTTTCAGGTTCATCCGGCTTTGCCCCATCATAAATTTAATAGCTTCAATCGGATCGGGTTCTGGAATATGAATATTTTTAGTTTCATAGTCCTCAATTAAAAGCGCCAAAAGTTTTGCTTCTTTTTCCGCTTCACTTCCGGATTTTGCATGAAATAACTCCTGAAATTTTTTTAATGCAATTTCATAATCTTTTTTTGTTTCCACTATTTTCAAATATGTTTTCATAATTAAAATTGCTTAATTAAATTTTCTTTTATCATAATCTGAATGAGTGCCTATAAAGGTTATAAAAGCCCACTGCATCCTGAAATTAAAATCAACAACCAACCTGTAATTATTGCCTTTTATATTAAACACAAATAAGCTATCTTTGATACAATCTACTGAATTAAAATATTTTTTTACATCATTAAAACTTTTCCAGTTTGCTTTGGTTGCAACTTTATACCATGTTAAAAGTTGTTCCTTGCTATCCTCATGTTTTTCATAAAAATTTCTCAAAGTACTTTTATTAAAAACTCTCATGCCGGTCATTTATTTGCAAAGATATATATAAGTTATCAAATTGACAACTTTTTCATAAAATAATTTTTTATGTTTAAAATTATTTAACTTTGCTTGCAATACCAAAATAATTTCAAATGAAAAAATTATTATCAATATTGTTAGTTGCCGGAATGGTAGCTTTTGTTTCCTGCGGCCCAAGTAAAAAAGATAAGGAGGCAGAGCAGAAACGCCTTGATTCTTTGAAACAGGATTCAATTGCTAAAATCAAAAACGACCTGTCAGAGATAGGATTAATAGGAAAGGTTAAAACATTAACAGAAACTTCGTTTTATGCAGTAGATAAGTTTGGAAAAATTCAAAAAAAAGATATACGATTCAAAATTATTTTACTCTTTAATAAAATTGGGAATAAGATTGAGGAGAACTGGTACTGGTCAGACGGCAGTTTGCATAAAAAAGTTACTTACAAGTACGATAACAAAGGAAATAAGACTGAGGAGAACACTTACGATTCAGACGGCGGTTTGGATTATAAAGGTATTTACAAGTACGACGACAAAGGGAATATAATTGAGGAGAACACTTACAATTCAGACGGCAGTTTGTTTTTAAAAACAACTTACAAGTATGATGGCAAAGGGAATAAAACTGAGGAGAACTCTTACGACTCAGACGGCAGTTTTGATTTTAAAAGCACTTTCAAGTATGATAACAAAGGGAATATAATTGAGAGGAACTTATACAATTCAGACGGCAGTTCCTATTTAAAAAAATATACTTTCAAGTATGAATATGATGAAATCGGCAACAGATTAAAGAAAACTACATTTAAAAATGGTATTCCAGAATCTATTACAGAGCGTGAAATAAAATACTATTAATAAATTATCATGTTCCATAATTCTACTTTTAAATATTTATATCAGGTATTTTACTCATCATTTGTTTTATAGCCTATTTGTTTTCTCGGTTGCTGTGGAGGCTCTAAAAGATATTTCAATGCCTCATAAATATCTTTGAATTTCAGGTTCATTTCTTTTTCAAGTTTTTCAATTTTCAGTTTCAGTTCTTTATAATTCATGTAATACTGCCTCATCACTACAAAGGCTCTCATAATGGCAATATTTACCTCTAATGCTTTTTTGCTTTTCAGCACACTGGATAACATTGCAACTCCCTGCTCTGTAAATGCAAAAGGCATGTAACGAGTACCTCCTCTGTTTGAGGTAACAATTTGTGACCTCAAACTTTCCATACTGCCGTTGGGGTTTACAGCATTTATTTTGTTTGAGGTAACATTTTGCAACCTCAAAGAATTGATGTTTAAGATTTCAACTTGTAACCTTAAATTTTCCCATTCATCTTTAGTTAATTCAAACATAAAATCGGCGGGAAACCGCCCTATATTTCTTTTTACTGCAAGGTTCAGCCTGATTAATTCACGAAATTTATTTTCAGGGCTAAAGCCCTTTATTTATAGATTGTTTGCATAACCCCAGCCTTAAGGCTGGGGTTAGTAAAAACCAAGTAACATCGGGCTTTAGCCCTGATTTATGAATTATACAGGTTAGGTTTTTGGTTTCAACTTCATAAAGATTTGCCAAATGAAAATCGAACATAACTTAAATGGTATCACAAATTGTGATGTTAGAAGTTTCCATTCATCTTTTGTGCAAGCTTTCTTCCGGCTTTTAAACATTGCAGGTTCACATTCACAACTTCTTCCCCCTTTCTTCCGAATATTGTTTTTACAGCATTCTCAAGTTTTTCAAAAGGCATATTGATAAAAGGGGATGCAGCGCCAAGAATTACCATATTGGCAGATTTTGGGGAACCCAGGTCAAATGCAATTTTATCAGCATTGATAGCAATATTCCGTGGAAAATTTTTCACTTCTGCCATTATTTTTTCCATATCAGGATAGTTAGGAATATTCACATAAGGTTCTGTATTAGTTATAAGCCATCCTTTCCGAGTACAGCTTCGTAAGCTGTTTTTTCGTTGGCTGCCCAGCTTGCACGGATATTCTTTTCCTTCGCTTCTTTCGAGGCATGCACATATTCTGATATTTCGGTAGAAGGTGTGCCAGGGTATGCATATATCCCCGATAATCCCGCATCAATAGCCCCCTGAGCTATTGCTTCGTCACCCATTAATAATTGCTTTTGCATATATTTTTTATTATTATAATTACGATGTCATTTTTGTATTTGACAAAGTAACTGATTACTGATTACCGTTTACTTTTTTTTCACCGATTCGTCTTGGCGAACTAAAATTAGAAGTGTCATAATTCCTGCCTGTCGGTAGGCAAGGTATCCCGTGCAAAGTATAAGTAGCTATATCCCGGTATAATTAAAAGGTGTAATCACTTTCAACTCCTTTTTCACCTTTTCCTGTACTTTCAGTCCATCTACGAACTTATGAATTTTTTCTTTTGTGATTTTTTCACTGGTTCGTGTCAGTTCTTTCAAGGCTTCATAAGGTTTTGGATATCCTTCCCTTCTGAGAATTGTCTGAATGGCTTCGGCAACCACAGCCCAGTTGTCATCAAGGTCTTTGCAGATTGCATTTTCGTTTACTACAAGTTTATCTAATCCTTTCATCAATGATTGAAATGCAATAACTGTGTGCGCTATCGGAACTCCAATATTTCTCAACACCGTTGAGTCCGTCAGGTCGCGCTGAAGTCTTGATACCGGCAATTTTGCTGATAGATGTTCAAATATTGCATTTGCAAAACCTAGATTGCCTTCGGAATTTTCAAAATCAATGGGATTCACTTTATGCGGCATGGCAGAAGAACCCACTTCACTCTTTTTTATTTTCTGTGTAAAATATGCCATCGAAATATATGTCCACATATCACGATTCAGGTCAATCAGGATGGTGTTGATCCTTTTCAGGTTGTCAAAAAAAGCGGCAAGGTTATCATAATGCTCAATCTGCGTAGTAGTTTGCGAACGCTGCAACCCGAGTTTTTTATTCACAAAAATATTCGCAAACGATGCCCAATTGATTTCAGGATAAGCTACATGATGTGCGTTGAAATTTCCGGTCGCTCCGCCAAATTTTGCAGAAAAAGGGATTTTCTCTAATTGTTTGATCTGAACTTTTAATCTTTCTGAAAAAACTTTTATCTCTTTTCCCAGCTTAGTGGGTGATGCAGGCTGACCGTGTGTGCGCGCAAGCATCGGGATTTTTATCCACTCTTTTGAAAAACCGTCAAGCTTATTCACAAGGCTGTCAAACAAGGGTTTCAGGTATCTTTCGAATGCTTCTTTCAGTAACAGGGGAACGGCGGTATTATTGATGTCCTGTGAGGTCAGTCCAAAATGAATGAACTCTGAGAATTCAGTGATACCAAGCTTTTCGAACTTTTCTTTCAGGTAATATTCCACGGCTTTTACATCATGGTTGGTACTCTTTTCAATCTCTTTAATTTTTAAAGCCTCATCCGGATTGAAATCAAAATAAATTTTTCTTATCTTTTTAAAATGATCCTTTTTCAAAGTTTTCAGTTGTGGCAAAGGGATTTCGCAAAGCAAAATAAAATATTCTATCTCCACATATATCCTTGAACGTATCAGGGCATATTCGGAAAAATACTTTGCAATATCTTCTGTTTGTTTTCTATAACGCCCGTCAACAGGGCTTATTGAAGTAAGAGGGGATAATTCCATCTGAAATGTTGTTTAATTTTATTACAAATTTACATGAAATTTTTTATTATTGCTTATCCCGCTAAAAAATCGTTTTTTTGCAAAAAGATAACAAATCATCATGGATCATTTCCGAAGAAATAAGATCAGTGAATTGCTGAAAAATCCCGAAATCGCCGGTATTGGCAGCTCCGTAATGGTTAAAGGCTGGGTTAGAACAAAGAGGGGCAATAAAAATATTATATTCATTGCACTTAACGATGGATCGGTGATTCACAGCATTCAGATTGTTGCAGAAGTTCAAAAATTTGATGAAAACCTGTTGAAGCAAATAACTACAGGCGCCTGTATTGGCGTTTCCGGGAAATTAGTTGAATCAATTGGTTCAGGGCAAAAAGTTGAGATAACGGCCGAAAAAATTGAATTGTATGGAACCGCAGATGCCGAAACATATCCATTGCAGAAAAAAGGTCATACCCTCGAATTTTTAAGAGAGATTGCACATCTGAGGCCGAGAACAAATACTTTCGGAGCGGTATTGCGGATCCGACATGCAATGGCTTATGCTATCCACAAATATTTTAACGACAACGGCTTTTACTATCTGCATACTCCAATTATTACAGGGTCTGATGCCGAAGGAGCAGGAGCCATGTTTAGGGTAACAACGCTGGATATGGACAATCCTCCAAAAAATGAAAATGGCGGCATAGATTACTCAAAAGACTTTTTCGGAAAGCCCACAAATCTTACTGTTTCCGGGCAATTAGAAGGCGAGCTGGGCGCTATGGCTTTATCGCTGGTTTATACATTCGGCCCTACTTTCAGAGCGGAAAATTCAAACACGCCGCGTCATCTTGCTGAATTTTGGATGATAGAACCCGAAATGGCTTTTTATGATATCAATGACAACATGGATCTTGCAGAGGATTTCCTTAAATATATAATCCGTTATGCGCTTGAAAATTGCCCTGATGATCTTGAATTTTTAAACAACATGTACGATAAGGAACTCATAGAAAGACTAAAATCTATTGTTAATACTGATTTCGAAAGGCTCACATATACAACGGCAGTTGACATTTTGCAGAAATCGAACGAAAAATTTGAATTTCCTACAAGCTGGGGTAGTGATCTGCAATCGGAGCATGAAAGATTTTTAGTGGAAAAACATTTTAAAAAACCTGTAATTCTCACGGATTATCCTAAGGAAATAAAGGCATTTTACATGAAACAGAACGATGACGGGAAAACCGTTAGAGGAATGGATGTGCTTTTTCCCAAAATCGGCGAGATCATTGGCGGATCGCAAAGAGAAGAAGACTATAACAGGCTTACGGCAAGAATAACAGAAATGCAAATAAATAAAAGCGATTTGTGGTGGTATATTGATACCCGTAAATTTGGTACAGCGCCACATAGCGGATTTGGATTGGGTTTTGAGCGGCTGATCTTATTTGTTACAGGTATGAGTAATATCAGGGACGTGATCCCTTTTCCGAGAACACCGCAAAATGCAGAGTTTTAAGGGTGCCTCTAAAAACCTCATCGTCATTGCGAACCATGAGGAACGAAATGGGAAGCAATCTTATTCAGCGTGCTTCCCTGCCCGACTACGTCAGTCAGGCGGGAATGTTGAGATTGCTTCGGTCGTCCCTTCCCTGCCTGCCGGAAGGCAAGCTCGCAATGACGTTCTAATGGAGTTTTTAGAGATTCCTTTAAATTATTTACAAATATTTCTTGCTTTTTGCTGCATGATTGATTAACTTGCAGGAGTGAAGAAATAAATGGAGATTTTTTATGTTAAATCAGAAATTACAACAAAAGCTTCTTCAGAAACTTTCTCCACAGCAAATCCAGTTGATGAAATTGCTGCAGGTACCTACTATTGCCCTTGAACAGAGGATAAAACAGGAAATAGAAGAAAATCCTGCATTGGAAGAGGGCGAAGATGAGGAAGAAGAAGTAAATGAGGAGGAATTAGATGATGATATGTCAGGTGAGCCTGAAGATGACGAAGATGGAGAGAAAGAATCAGAGCGCGACGAAGAAGACGAATTCGCCTTTTCTGATTATGTTGATGAAGATGATATTCCCACTTACCGCCTTGTAGCAAATAATACCAGCCCTGATGATGAACGAAAAGAAACTCCTTATGCTGCCGGTATTACATTTCAGGAGCAGCTTCTGTCGCAATTAGGACTGCGGATCCTTGATAACCGCGAATATCAGATAGCTGCCCATATTATCGGTAATCTGGATGATTCGGGTTACCTGCAGCGCGATATTTATGCAATGGCAGATGACCTGGCATTTTCTATGAACATAAAAACAAATGCTGAAGAAATTAAACACCTGCTTAACATTATTCAGGAATTTGACCCCCCAGGTGTAGGAGCTAAAAATCTTCAGGAATGCCTTGTTCTTCAATTGAAAAGGATTAGCCCTGCAACGGATGCTGTAAAAAATGCAATTCTGATCCTTGAATCGCATTTTGAAGAGTTCACCAAAAAACATTATGATAAAATAACCAAAAAAGCAGGCATTTCTGAAGCCCAATTAAAAACTGCGATCAACGAAATACTTAAACTAAATCCTAAGCCGGGCAATACTTATATGGAAACATCCAGATCGACGCAGTATGTTGTACCAGATTTTGTGATTACGAATAATAACGGGGAACTTGAATTATTTCTTAATTCCAAAAACGCTCCGGATCTCAGAATTAGCAAAATATATCAGGAAATGCATGCAACTTATTCCAAGTGCAAGGATAAGAATGTTAACAATAAAGAAACCATGCTCTTTGTAAAGCAGAAGATTGATTCTGCGAAATGGTTTATTGATGCAATAAAACAAAGGCAGATAACACTTTTTCAGACCATGACTGCCATTATGGAATATCAAAGGGCGTATTTTCTGGAAGGAGATGAAACCCTTATAAAACCTATGATACTGAAAGATATTGCGGAAAAAGTTAATCTTGATATCAGCACAATTTCAAGGGTGTCTAACAGCAAATATGTGCAAACACCTTATGGTACTTTTTTGTTGAAAACCTTTTTTTCCGAATCCTTGTCAACCGATAGCGGTGAAGAAGTATCAACAAGGGAAGTAAAGAAGATATTGCAGGATTGTATCAACATTGAAAACAAGAAAAAACCTTTGACGGATGATGAGCTTGCAAAAATACTCAATGAAAAAGGGTATAATATTGCCCGCCGGACTATCGCTAAATACCGCGAACAACTGAATATTTCAGTAGCAAGATTAAGAAGAGAAATCTGATATACTTGAAACGGGATACCTTGCCTACCGGCAGGCAGGAATTTGTGCATTTGTTAAATAAGTTATAGGGTATATGGAAATAGTATTATTGATATTGATTGATATTAAGATATTCATTGATATTGGCTTTTTTAATATCAGCGAAGCGAATTTCCCAATATCAGCGCAGCGAATATCTCAATATCCTTATACCCTTATAACCTTTATACCTCTTATAAAATGAAAGGTTTTATGCCGTTTATAATATAAAAAAAGGATGGAAAAGATTGAATACCGAATTGCGAAAACAATCACATATTTATTTCACCCGATATTTCTCCCTCTGTATTGCTTGTTGCTTCTTTTTAACCTGAAATCTTTTTTCTCATTCGGGATCGTTTTGAACGCAAGGCTCATGCTCATCGGATTTGTTGTAATTACCACAATAATCTTTCCTCTGATAATAGTTTTTTTAATGAAACGACAGGGTCTTATACAAAGTTATCTGATGGAAACCCGCCAGGAAAGACGATATCCTTACCTTATTATTGCTGTTTTTTATTTTCTTACCTATAACATATTTCGACAGTTGCAATTGCCTGATATATACACCTTTTATATGATGGGTGCTACTTTCCTCGTTATAGTGGTTATCATTATTAATATCTGGTGGAAGATCAGCATACACATGGTAGGCATAGGAGGAGTGTTTGGTATAGTTGCCGGATTATCGCTGAATATGTCGCTCGACCTGATGTTCCCAATCATGGTTATTATACTAATAGCCGGACTTGTGGGGTATGCAAGGCTAAAATTAAACTCCCACAAGCCATCCGAAATTTATACCGGATTCTTTGTGGGAGCAATTATAATGTTGGGAATTTTCTGTTTTCTTTAGAAAGGCGTAATGCAAATACCAGCAGAGATTGGATACATTTCCGGACCTTTATCAGCCTTGAAAATTTTACTCAAAGAATAATATGCAAAAATATTATATAACCCATATCCAAACCTGATAGTAGCCCCATATCTTAATGGCTCCAGATTTTTGATTTTGTATGTTTTATATTTAACATCCGCATCGCCACCTGCCTGGTCATTACCTTTGTATTTTGTATGGCTGCTTAGTAAGTAACCGGCTTTAAATCCTATTGCAAATTTTATTGTTTTGTCTTTTTTGGTTTCTGTTTTATACCGCAGTTCTAATGGTATATCAAAATAAGTAAGAGTTAATTTATTAATGTCGTAATTTATTTCCTTATTATTCACATAATCCGGTATTCTTTCAAAAATCGTTTTGCCGGTTTCAACATTATGGCCGCTTGTAGTGTCGAATTTAACTTCATTTGCAGGCATAGCATTGCTGCGTATGTTGTGCGAGCCAATACCGAACCCAAAACCAAGACCGAATTTACTTTTTCCGAAAGGAATATTATACATACCATAAACATCAAATCCGGGGCTATAAGCGCTCACTGTCATGGATGAATCAACATCCTGCCATAGGTCAGTGTAAAAATTAAGCATTAATTTATCTTGTTTCCCAAGTGAAAATCCTCCTTTGTTTCCTTCATCCTTGGCTTTTTCATCCTGGGCTTTCGCGCTATATATACCAATAGCGCTGAAAAGAATAATTACTATGAGCTTTTTCATAAAAGTTCGTTTTAAAAGTTTCAAGGCAAATGTATAAAAAAACTATAAGAAAAACTTGATGAAATTATAAAGGTGCATGTCAAATTGCACAGAAAATAAAAAATGGAACACGGATAACGCGGATTAACACAGATTTTATCAGCGTAAATCAGCCATATCTGTGTTATCCGTGTTCTATTATTAAGTCAGCATCTGCTGAGTAGTAACATTATTTTTAAATCTGTGAATCTGTGGCTTATTTTGACTTTATGGACAGACACTAATTATTTTGCCTTAATCTGAACCATGCCGTCAGCTGTCACCTTTTTGCCTTCATCAGTAATGTAAACAGCAGTGAAGAATGTTGTAACGGCTGATTCCTTCAGGGCTTTTACGATAGCTGTTTTGCTTTTACCCTCCACAACTTTAATGGATAGTTCACTGTCACATTTCCATGTAGGCCAAATCGAAACATCATTGCCATTTTCATCTATACCTTTGGCTGTGACTGTGGCTTCTTCACCAACTGCAAGTTTAAGAGAATTGAGACCTGGCCCCGTTCCTGCAACATCACCCTGGTATATGATGATTTGCGAGGGGGTACCTTGCTTCGTTTGTGAGTGAACAGTCAACATTACTAAACTCAGTAAGCAAACTAGAATTAAACACTTTTTCATTTTCATTTTGTTTAAGTATTACCTGAATCCGTGAATTAAAGACAAAGGTAAAATATTTTTCAATAAACCAAGAAAAAAATCATTTTTTCATTTTTTTTATCAGTTTATCAGACTGTTTAAATGTCCAAATAGTTATTATGTACTACACAAAAAAACCCTCCGAATTCCGATAGCTATCGGAACGAAGGGCTTTTTATAATTAGAGTTTGTATTTTAATTCAAAT
>Ga0265292_1001330_pt1 | contig 22239 bp, 20 predicted proteins | sample Munlanlewell296A_FD_189080 | JGI IMG/M metagenome (GOLD analysis project Ga0265292, IMG submission 189080) | Leachate microbial communities from a municipal landfill in Southern Ontario, Canada - Leachate well 296A | ecosystem: Engineered > Solid waste > Landfill > Unclassified | place: Canada... | reverse complement strand
TACGAACCCTACCGGAAGTTATTATTCTAACTGGGAAATCTTTATCAATTCTTTTAGATAATATACCAGCCGTTTCTTTTATCTGATCTTCTCCTTTAGGTAATAAATCTTTTTCTACTTTTTCACCAGAAGTATCTGTATATTCTTTATACTCAGTTGCACCATGTCTAACAAAAAATATAGTAGAAATTAAGCTTGGGTCTTTTTCTATTACACCATCTATTTGTTTATCAAAATTATTTTTTTCCATTTTATTTAATTAGTTTAACTAATCCATTCTCTGTGTCTACTTCAATTAAATCACCGTCCTTAAGAATGTCTGTAGCCCCCTTAACACCAACAACGCATGGTATCTTTAATTCTCTAGATATGATGGCTGCATGGGTATTTATACCACCATAGGTAGTTACTATCGCTGCTAGTTTATTAAAAATCGGTGTCATCTCTGGTGTAGTAACATCAGCAACAAGAATTGCATTTCCCTTATGATTCTCTAATTTATCAGTAAAATTTTTTACTTGCTCTCTAATATTACAAAAATTAAGTTTAAAGATAAAGACTTCCCCTTTAATTTTTTCTTTTGATTGATAGGAAGTATTTCCTTTAAGGGGATTACCATACCCAGAAGATTGTTCCTTTCTAATTCTTTCTGTTTCTTTTTTAGCATTGTCACCAAAAAAATAATATATTTTATTACTAAAACCAACAATTATAAAAGAATCTTTTCTTTTATCTATTTCTTTTTCACTAACTTTTAAACCTTCATTTAACAAAATATCCAGTTCATCCTCTTTATATAAAAATATATTTTCAGGTTTTATTTCAAATTTTTCAGCCAAAATAGTTAAAGACTTATTGAAATAACTACCTCTAATTAAAAACACTTCATTTATAAATTTTCTAAGATTATTTTTTATTGGCCCAATTTTTCTATAATTAGAATAAATATTTAGATTCTCTTTAATCTTATTTTCATCATCCGAAGTAGCGTCAAAATCTATCAATACAAAACTCTCAGTTAATTGTTTAAATGTGTTATAAAGTTCTTTAAAGGAATCCAGGGACTTATCACTTTCAAATTTTTTTAACAAATAGATGATGTTTTTTTCGAATTCGTTCAAGCTTTTAACAAACTTATTAAATTTTGAATCATCTGAACATAATTCTATTGCCTTATTTAGGGTTTTTTCTAGCACGTTTTCTCCAATATAATGATACAATTTTTTACCAGAAACTATACTCATTAAATCTAAATCTTTTGTTATATTTCTAAAAATATCAAGCAAAAGAAAACTAAATTCTCCAGAAGCCTCATAATTAAGCTTGAACCGACTTAAATCTAAGTTATCTTCAAGCATTTTATTTAATTATGTTAACAACTCCATTATCTGCATTTACCTCAACCAAGTCACCATCTTTTAATACTTTCGTGCAATTACCAGTACCAACTATACATGGCTTTTTTAACTCCCTAGCAACTATAGCTGCATGTGAAGTAATCCCTCCTTCCTCCGTAACAAATGCAGATGCAATTTTCATCACCGGAGTATAATCTGGCATAGTAATTCTAGAAACTAAAATATTCCCTTCTTTAACTTTTGATAAATCATTTTTACCCATTATCATAACGACTCTACCAGAAACCTTACCTCTATAAGCAATTTGTCCTTTAATTTCCTGTTTAACCTCTTTATGAATAATTTTTTGCGCTTCCAATATGAGTTTTTCGTCCATTACAATTTGAGCCCCACCCTCATCAAAAACATAAAGATATTCGCCTCTTGCTCTTTTTTCTATTTCGTCCTTATCAGGAATAATTTCATTATCTAGAAAATCGATAACTTCTTTATCCAACAAATTAACTACCAAAAAACTACTCCACTCCTGCCCGGTCTTTTCTGTCAATAATCTAGAAATCAGACCATATACCTTTCTCATCTTAGCTTGCCCTTTTTTATAAATATCAATCCTATCTGTTCGTAAAAAGGCGTATGTATGAATTATATCAGCCAAAAGTTTAGCCTTATCATCTATAACCTCTTCCGTAATCCCTGTATATCTTTCCATATTCTCCTTTATATCATTAAGGATTTTATTTTTTTCTTCCAAAGCCTGGTCTTTCGTTAGTTTGCTTATTTCTATCTCAAAAAACTCTTCATCATATAATGGCTCAATAAAAGAGTACTCACTGTACCAACCGTATTTTTCTGATAGTCTTCGTAAATCAACAGCGTCATGATTCAAAACACAATCGCATATCTCTAATCTCATCTCTTGATAAGAATTTAATTGAGATGGGGAAGAAACAGCTGAAATTATCTCCTCGGCTCTCGTAGGGTATTCTTCATTAATTATTTTTCTAAATTCAGGATCTATAACGAACTCAAGCGCGTATGGAAAAAAACCAAATACAATCCATTTTGATGTAAATTCAAGCCATTTTTTATACACAGATAAAAGACCGTTCTTTTCTAATCTAACCACATCAATCATCTTTTCAACTAACTCATAATCTCTCTTGCCCTCTTCATATAATTCAAGATGCTTTCCCCAACTTTTTTTTGTCGTTACCTTTTTGGACTCACTTACACAAGCCTTTTCTAAATCATCATTCTGAATATAAAGAACTCTCGTCCCTTTCCCAAAAGGGACTCCTACACACCTCATTTTAGCTATTTTATAAAAACCATTACCTGCCCATTCCTCTCTTTGAACTGTCATTGGCCGAGTGGCAAGCTGATTAAGATTATTAAAATATTCTGGTATTTTTTTCATCATTATTTAATTACCTTAATTACTCCACTGTCTGCATCTACTTCTAAAAAGTCACCAGTCTTTATAAGAATTGTAGCACTTCTTGTGCCAATGATACAAGGTATCCCTAATTCCCTTGAAATTATTGCGGCATGGCAAGTTACACCACCTTCATCAGTTATAACGGCCGATGCTTTTTTCATAATAGGTATAAATTCTGGACGAGTCATTGAGGTAACTAAAACATCGCCCTCATTAAAAAGAGCAAAATCTTTTTCGTTTAAAATAACCTTAGCTACTCCAGTCACCCTACCAGGTTGTGCAGTAACCCCCCTCAACTCACCAACTCCTTTTATCATTACTTGTGTTACTTTATTCTTTATCTCGTCATATATTGTAGCTTCGCTTTCAAGACCTTCGTTTCTAACTAGTAAGATTACGCCCGTTTCTTTTCTTTTATTAATTTCCTTGATAAAAGATGGATCTTTTAGTTTTTTGAGCTCTTCTCTAGTCACGAATGAAATGTCGTGATAACTAAGACTATGTTGTTCGGCTAATATAGTAAGTGCATCCACAATTAAAGTAATTGTTTTTTGAGTAGTTTCTTTTCGTCTATCTCTTAGTTCCATAGACATTTGAATATACTCAAAAAGATTCAAACTTTCTCCAGTAAGAGTTTTTTTAAATTCATTTATTTTTGTATTATTTTCTTTAGTTTTAATTTTTTGATCATCAACTTCTTTTTGTATTTTTTCGATACTTGTTTCTTCTAAATTCTTTTTAAAAATATTTATAGCTTCATCTATTGTAGGAACACCATATTGATCCGCGAGCATCCATCTGTCCTGATTACCCTGTGCTATCAATTCATTTTGCCAAACAACAAAAGATTCGAAAGCAGGAAGAGTCGCATATGATAGAAAATTTTCTATATCTTTAATAGCTACAGACTGGGCCATTTCATACGCTAGATCGTGATCCATTGATTCAGAAAATAGGGTTGTCGCTAGAAGTTTACACTCAAGATCAAACAAATGATCAATATATAAATACAATTCATTCTGATCACTTGGAATTTTTTTATTTTGATATAAATTAAACACTTCATCTTTTACTTTTAGATAATCTTTGTATTCTTCAAGTTCATAAGGAGATTTTAATTTTAATGATTTTTTAAATGAAAACCACGAAGATTTTCTGTAATTTTCTAGTGAAAAGAAAATTATACCCCCTTTATCTTTTTGTAAAACTAATATATCACCAAAATTTATACCATAATAAGGTGACAGGTATTTATCTTTAACAACCTCACAAATATTACCCATAATCGCAATAGACATATTTCCTTCTTGTTTCTCTATTGATGTATCCCTCATATCATGAAGAAATTTATCAACAATAGATTCCTTAGTAAAAGAATCTGATCCCTTTAATGAAAGCGTTGTAATCGGTCTACTTTGCACAATATAAAACTTACCATCTTCATAAGCCCATTCTATATCACAAGGAAAACCATAATGATTTTCTATTCTCATTATTATATCTGCAAACTCTAAAATCTGTTTTTCTGTAAGCACCCGTGAAGAAGCTTTCGGTTCAGATATATCAATCCATTCATTACCACCAGTTTGTACTCTATACAAACCCCTTGATTGTGTAGAAACATTAGTATCAATAATTCTTCTTGGTTCTTTCTCTACAACATAAGAATCTGGAGTAATCTGCCCAGAAACTATAGCTTCTCCAAGTCCAAAACCAGCTTCTATAATCATTTGATTTCTGTCTTCAGTAACAGGATGAACAGAAAATGCTATACCAGAAATCTCTGAATTGATCATTTTCTGAACCACAACAGCAACAGATATTTTTGTATTGTGTAATCCTTTTTCAAATCTATAAAAAATAGCTCTTGGTGTAAAAAGTGAAGCCCAACAATGTTGAACTTTTTCTAAAAGATTTTCTTCTTTAGTATTTAAATATGAGTCAAGTTGACCAGCCCAAGCATTATCAGCTCCATCTTCTGCTGTTGCAGATGAACGAACGGCAACAAATTCTGTATCAAGTTGTTTAAAATTTTCTAAAATATCCTTCTCTATTCTTTCAGGCATTTTTACATTCTTAATCAAAGCCTGAATTTTTTCTGAAGCAACTTCTACGCTATTTATATCTTTGTGATTTACCTTATCCAAAATAGCGTCTATTTCTTGAGCTAAATCTAATTCTTTAATAAATTCGTCAAAGGTTGTTGAGAGAACAACAAACCCAGGTGGAACAGGTATTCCCGCTTGTGTCATTTCACCGAGAGAGGCACCTTTACCTCCGGCAATATCAGTATTATTTTTACCGAGTTTCTTAAAGTCTAAAGTTAATTTCATACAACAAACTATACCAAAATTAGAAGATATTTGGAATATGGGTCCCACCCTTCTAGAGCTAGCACTAAAAGGGTTCGATTACCCGTAAGGTCACCATGTTGTGCTAGAACAAGATCTATATCACATAGAGATTTTCATATTTACTTTATTACCAAAAAATAGTACTATCCCCCACGGAAAGGAAGTGTACAATGATACAAAGAACTTTGGCAATTATTAAAGGAAACTCTACAAAAGGAGACAGAACTGATTGGATACAAATAATAAACATTTATCAAGATGCTGGCCTAGAAATTAAACGCGCCAGAATACTTGCCCCAATGACTTTGCATATGGCCAGAGAGCTGTGCAAAGAACACAAAGGTAAAGGTGACTATTATCGTCACCTAATAAGGTTTTATGTTTGGAAAAATATCAGTATCGCTTTATGGATAGAAGGTGAAAACGCAATAAAAAAAGTACGAGAAATAAATGGCGCCACCGATCCAAAAGAAGCAAAAGTTGGAACAATTCGCTACTTATTTGGTAAAAGTAAGCGACAAAATTCTGCCCATGCTTCTGCAGACGAAGAATCTTCTGATAGAGAGCTACCAATATTTTTCCCAAACTGAAATACGCAAAATCACCGGATTTATTCGGTGATTTTTTATTTATAAAGCTTCTGGTACTGCAGGCAATTCTTCATATTTGTCTTCTGGTTCTTTTTGACTTCTTTTCATAACTACAAAAGCTAAGAAAATAGAAAAGGCGGCGAAAATAAATGGCATTAGTTTATGTGTCTGAAAAAGTAACCCCGCAACAAGAGGTCCGACAACCATAGAAGCAGAAAGTACAGAAGACATTATACCCATTACTTCTCCCCTTCTTTGATGCCCCGCAATGCCAGCAGCTCTACTAGACATAACCACACGAATAACAGACTGAGTTAAAATCATGATGATTAATCCAACAGAAAACACAATAAAATTTGGTACAGTCAAAATTAAAAAAGAAATTGCAGCTACTAAGAAAAACCAAACTTCAATTGTTGATTCTTTGAATCTCTTCAACCAAAAGTTTTTCAATAAAAATCCTTGATTTAAAACTAAAGCCACACCCATCGCAGTCATAATATACCCCGTGATTGCAGCAGTAAAACCAAAACGATAATTTAAGTACAAAGCAAAGATTGCTTGTTGTGCGGCAAGCCCCATACCATACAAAAACCATGCTAAATATCTTGATCGAAGAGCTTTATCTTTAAAAGCGCCGACAATTGGAGCGATCGGATTCAAACTAATTTTTGAATCATGATTACGATTATGATGGCTTTCAGGCAAAAAGAAATATGCAGCGATTACGTTTACTGTAGCTAATACACCAACAAACCAAAAAGGAAATGATGTGGAGACTGTAGCAAGAACAGCTCCAATAGCTGGACCAACAATAAATCCGATACCAAATATTGCACCAATCATACCAAGATTCGCAGATCTTTCTTTGTCTGTTTTTGATAAATCAGATAAATAGCTTTGGGCTGTTGGGATATTTCCAGCGGCAAGACCATCTATAATTCTTCCTAAGAATAAAATCCACAAAACATTTGCAGAAGCAAAAACAAACCAGCCAATAGCAGTACTCAATATACTCACCAACAAAACAGGCCTTCTTCCTATTTTATCTGACAAAGCACCAAGCATAGGTGAACTTAAAAAGGCACACAAAGAAAATACGGAAAAAAGAAGTGTAATCGTAAGTGGTGACGCGCCAAAACTTTGTAAATAAAATGGCATGACAGGAATAACAATTCCCATACCAAGAACATCTATCAAAACCGTGAGTATTATAATTAATTTTTCTTTCTGCATTTTCACAATTTAATCATTATACTAAGAATATGATAATGGTATATGTTGACAATCAACTCTATTTCGTGTTAATGTCTTAAATGAAATCCCCAGCAATGAGGCTGTGGAATAAAAAACGGAGTTATTAAAAATGAGTACAACCTGTGATTTCAATGTTTGGAGAATTTCATACTACAAAGCATTAAAAGTTGACTTACCAAAAGAACCTAACCAAAACGAAGTGTTGCTATACTTAAAAGAAAACCACAGCAACCCAATAATCGATAATGTGGTTTTCTCAGACTTGGTAACATTTACGGACGGACTAAGAAAGCTCACCCTAAATAACTGTCAGTTCAAAGGCGGACTTAGCCTTAAAGAATTGTCAGTATCTAGAGACTTAATTATTTCCAACATAAACGTCCATGAAGATCTCCTGGTTTGGGAAGTCTTTGTTGGTGGAGACTACATATCTGACAAGTCTTTTGTGCAGATGATGGTAACAAAAAAGAAAAAATCCAGAGTAAAAACTGGAGCAATAACAATACGTGGACAATTGATACATATATAATACCTGCGTTTTAAACCCCGACATCGCGTCGGGTTTTTATTTTATATAATCATCTTTTCTTCCATTCTTCTTCCTGTCTGACAAGCATTTCGCTCGCCTTCTCTGGCTCTGCCATTATTTCCTCTACTGCACGTTCCATACGAGTAGATTGCGAACCTTTTGCAAGTATAAAATCTCCCTCTGTAATAAATTCTTGTAAAGCTTTACCCGCATCAATAGAATTATCAAATTGAAATATATTTAATTCATTCATCTTACTATCAAGGGCTCCTTCAACTATTTTTCTTGATCTTACGCCAACCGTAAAAAGAACATCACAAGAATCTGCTACTTTTTTACCAGCTTCATAATGTTCCTCCGCAGAGTGGATACCGAGTTCCATCATGTCTCCAAGCAAGGCTATCTTTCTACCTTTTGTCTCGACTTCTTTTATAGTATTAAGAGCGGACTCTAAGGCAACTGGTGAAGCATTGTAAGTATCATCGAGTATTATGCTACCTTTTATACCTTTTACTATCCTCATTCTACCTTTTGGTGCTTCGTGTTTTAAAAGACCTTCTCCTGCTTTTACAATATTTATATTTTGAGAAATACCCACAGCAATGGCGCAAAGAGAAGATGAAATATTTTGCATTCCCAAAGAATCTTTTATAAATATTGGTACGACATTTTCTTTGTATTCAACTTTAAATGACATTCCATTTGCAAAATTATTTTCATAATTAATACCAATATTTGTTGCTTTCAAATCCGCCTCACCTGTAAGTCCATAGGTAATGACTTTGTTTTTTACTCCTCTAGCCATTTCCATAGCATCTATATCATCAACGTTTGCCACAAGTACACCATCGTGTTTCAATGCTTCTACAAGATATCTCTTTTCTCTTAAGACTCTCTCTATTACCGAAGAATTCTACATGTACAGGAACTTTTGCAAATCTTGTAACTACCACAACATCTGGCTTAAGCCATTTCGAAATGTTTTTTATATCATTTGGTCTATCTGCACCGACTTCTATAACAAGCCATTCTGGATAATTATTTTTTAAACAAATAAGACAAACCCCTTTCCAAATATTTAAAAACCATTTTAAAGGATTACTCCAAGCGTTCTCACAACCTAGAATTGTCAGAGGGATTCCTATATCACTATTAAAGCTTTTCTCGCTTTTTCTGACGTAAAAAGATGTTGCCATAACAGAAAAAATAGCGTCTTTTGATGAGGTCTTACCTACACTTCCTGTAACAGCAATTATTTTAGGTTTGTATTTCTTAATAACAAGGTTTGACTCAAATTGAAGAATCTTGGAAATGATTTTTTTGAATACTGATTTCATATTTTTATATTATCATTTTTCATTTTTAATACAAAGTTCACCGTGGTGAACTTTGTATTAAAATTAGCGTGTAGTATGATGTTTCTTTAAAACTTTCTTTAAATATTTTCCGGTATAACTTTTTTCACTCGCGGCGATTTGTTCTGGTGTACCTTTTGCGACTATTTCACCGCCTTTATCTCCTCCTTCCGGCCCGATATCGATTATATAATCAGATGATTTTATAAGATCCATATTGTGTTCAATAACGACAACAGTATTTCCGTTATTCACAAGCTTTTGTAATATCTCAATAAGTTTTTTCACATCTTCATAATGTAAACCGATTGTTGGCTCATCTAAGAAATAAATTGTCTTTTGCATATGTGGTCTATAAAGCTCAGAAGCTATCTTTACTCTTTGCGCTTCACCACCTGAAAGGGTCGTGGCAGACTGACCGACTTTCAGATATCCAAGACCTACATCATTTAAACATTTAAGCCTATCGTAAATAGCTGGAAGGTCTATGAAGAATTCTAAGGCCTCTTCAACGGTCATCTCTAAAACCTGATGAATGTTTTTATTTTTATATTTAACTTCTAAAGTTTCTTTCGTAAATCTTCTGCCACGGCAAACATCACAAGGCACGTGTACTGTCGGCAAGAAATGCATTTCGATTTCTAAGGTTCCATTCCCTTCACAAGCTTCGCATCTTCCGCCTTTTACATTAAAAGAGAATCTGTTTGCTTGCCAACCTCTTTCTTTTGCAAGTGTTGTCGCTGCAAACATTTCACGCACAAAAGTCCAAGAGCCAGTATATGTAGCTGGGTTTGAGCGGGGGGTTCTGCCTATCGGAGATTGATCTATCATTATGGTCCTTCCAATATATTCTGACCCAGTAAAAGAACTGCAGTTAAAAGTTTCGTTCGAACGCTTTTTTCTCTCTAATCTAGCCTGAAGATTTTTATAAAGAATCTCATAAACAAAAGATGATTTACCAGAACCAGAAACTCCAGTGACACAAACAAACTTACCTAAAGGGATATCAATATTCATATTTTTAATATTAAATATTTTCCCTCCTCTTATTTTCAATTTTCCTTTATCTTGATCTCTTCTTTCATCTGGTATTTCTATCGTTTTATCTCCGCGAAGATAATCGAGAGTAAGCGAGTCAGACTCATTTGTCTTTGATGTCAGAAGCTTATCCAAATATCCGGATACCACGACCTCTCCACCATGTACACCAGCACCGGGTCCAATATCTACAATATAATCAGAAGAATACATCGTGTCTTCATCATGTTCTACAACAATAATAGTATTTCCTAAATCTCTCAACTTAATAAGCGTACCGATAAGTTTATCGTTGTCTCTTTGATGTAATCCAATAGTTGGCTCATCAAGCACATAAAGAGCACCAACAAGCCCAGAGCCTAGCTGCGATGCTAAACGGATTCTCTGTGCCTCACCACCAGAAAGAGTATGAGCACGTCTATTTAGTGACAAATACTCGATACCCACATTTATCATAAACTGCAAACGGGAGTCGATTTCCTTTAAAATTATTTTTGCTATTTCTTTTTCTGTTTCCGTAAGGTGAACACTTTCTATAAATTTTTTACAATCAGTGATAGATTTTGCTGTAAAATCTACAATATTTATTCCACCTAAAAATATATGAAGTGCTTCTTCACGAAGTCTCGCCCCGTTACATTTATCACACGGCTCGTCACTAAAAAATTCTTTTGTACCTAAACCATTACATTCTGGACAAGCTCCGTATGGAGAATTAAAAGAAAAAAGTCTTGGCTCTATTTCTGGATATGAGTATCCATCATATGGGCACATAAATTTTACAGAGATAAGCTTCTCCCCTTCTGGAGTTTCTATTTTTACCATTCCTTTAGATTCATCTACCGCTTTTTCGATCGCATCACTCAAACGCTCTCTTGTCGCTGATTTCTTATCTTTAAATTCGCTTATATAAAACTCATCTACAAGCACATCTATATTATGCTTTTTATTTCTAGATAAAATTATTTGGTTCCTGAGCTTTTTCATTTCACCATCTATTTTTACCTGCTCAAAACCTTTTTCTAATAGATCATAAAGAAGCTGATAGTACTCACCTTTTCTACCCACAACTACAGGAGATAAAATTTTAAGTTTGTCGTTTGTAATTTCTACTCCAAGAATCTCTTTTGATTTTTGTGGTGATTTAATATTTGAAACTGTATTAATAATAGTTTCTAAAATCTCTTCTTTTGAAAGTTTTTTAATTTCTCTATCACATATTAAACAATGTGGTTTTCCTATCCTCGCATAAAGAATCCTCATATAATCATAAATCTCTGTAATTGTTGCTACGGTTGACCTCGGATTATTTGAACGAGATTTTTGGTCTATTGAAATAGCTGGTGAAAGCCCAGAGATCTCATCTACATCTGGCTTCTGCATTTGATGTAAAAACTGTCTTGCATATGAAGAAAGAGATTCGATATATCTTCTTTGCCCTTCTGCAAAAATTGTATCAAAAGCAAAAGAAGATTTCCCCGAGCCTGAGACACCGGTTACAGCAATCATTTTATTACGAGGCATCTCCACATCAATATTCTTCAGATTGTGTGTTCTTGCTCCTTTTACGGTGATTTTATCTGACTTTTCATCAAATGATGTTTTTATTGTATTTTTACTCATAAATTGAAATTAACCCCCATTTTCCTCTTAGGGGGGTGTTATGAATAATATATTACTATTAAGATACAAGATTGGCAAATTAAAAAACTTTCCGATTTGGAAAGCTTTTTAAAAAATTTATATAACTATTTATTTTGTAGTACTTCTACTGATGCATCTATTATTTCCTCTATTGAAAATAAAGCCTTTATTAGAAACTTTTTCGCTCCCATTTTTATGCCTTTTTCCACATCTGCTTTCTGCCCTGTGTTTGAAAGTATTATTATTGGAGTACTTTTTGTTTTTTCGTCAGACTGTGCAGATTCCAAAACCTCAAAACCGTTTTTCTTTGGTATAAGTATATCCAAAAGAATCAAATCATAATTATTCAGAGCTATCATAGAGGAAGCGGTTTCGCCATCAATAGCATGCTCAACTATCGCTTTCTCTTCGATAAGCTTTCTTGAAAGCATACCGCTAAGTAAGCCATCATCTTCGACTATTAGTATTTTTTTATTATCAAGTTTTGCCATGTTTTTGGTCAATTAATTATTAATTGCATTATATCAAATATCTAATTTTAATCTACTAAAGGAAAATATATATAGAAAGTAGTGCCTTCTCCAAGAACCGAATCTAACTTTATGTCCCCATCATGCATTTCTACTATTTTTTTTGTGGCATACAATCCAACACCGCTTTCGTTTGGATCAACAGCCACAGCATTTTTCCCTCTAAAGAATTTTTGAAACATATGATCCATATCTCCAGGATCGATTCCTATTCCATGATCTTGAATAGTAAGCTTTGCTTTTTTACCATCTTTTTCTAAAGTTACGATTACCTTACTCTTTGGTGAATATCTAAAGGCATTATCAAAAATATTTGTTAATCCAAGATCTAAAGTTTTCTTATCAGCAAAAATATTTAAAATATCTTTTTTATTATATTCCAAATCAATAGAATTGGTTTTTATTATAAAATTTAGATTTTTTAAAATACCGTCTATAATAATTCCTAAATCAACATTTTCTTTATTCAATTTAAAGAGGTCTTTGTCGGTATCCAAATCTTTAGACTTTAACATATCACTAACGATATTAATCGCCTGAACAACTTTATCATAGCCTTCCTTTAATAAATCTTTTTCTGGACATTCCTGATGTTCAAGTACTTCTTCGATAGCCCATTTTGCACCATTCAGCGGAGTTCGGAGTTGGTGAGAAATTGCCGTAACAAAGGTTTCCTTAGCTTTTTCTATCTCCATAAGATCCACAAATTGTTTTTTATAATGTTCTTTTTCAAACCTTTGATACAAAATTTCTTTACTAAGCTTATAAATAAGATAAACCACTATTGAATATCCTAAAATATTTAAAACCTGTTTTATCGCCATGGTTTGGTTTTCACCACCACCAAAAATTATTAGAGAAGATAAAAGTATAATAGAAACAACACCCAAATTTCTAGTCAACTTGGCATTAAGAAAAGCAACGGAAATAATAGGTATAAAAGAAAGCATAAAAATATATGAGCTATTCACTCCACCTGAAATAAAATATATCAAAACAATATAAGTGATCGTCCCTATATACCCTGTATATGAGAAATACAAACCTTTATTCACAGAATGCAATATAAGCATTATAAAAGCATTCACCGTCAAATAAGAAAGTAAGAGTATCAAATAATATCTAAGATTTGGAACCTGGGAAAGAAAACCAGAATAAAAGTATGAAAAAATTATTATATCTACCAAAGCAACATAGACTATAAGCTGCTTAACAAAAAAAGATTTATCATATTTTATATCTTCAAGCCTGTAAGAAAACCAACTTTTTATTTTTTTCGTAGATGACATATTATATGATTAATTATTTAAAATAAATAACACTTATATTATAACAGTTATTTTTTCTTTTTTCTAATAACTTTCTTTTTGTTGTTTTCGATTTTTGCTTTAAGAAGCTCAATCTCGTCTCTTAAAATAGAGGCAGATTCAAAGTCTAAAATCTTCACAGCGGCATTCATCTGGATTTCTTTCTGTTTAATGAGCTTAGAAGGATTTTTAATCATCAAGGTCTCATCAAGGCGGACAAGCTCTGCCACGGCTTTGTCGTGGTCGCTTCTCATACTATCTGTAATATCGTGTATCTTCTTTATGATAGTCTTGGGGGTAATATTGTGTTCTTTGTTATATGCAATTTGTTTATTTCTTCTTTTATCTGTCTCTGCGATAGCTCTTTCTATTGAGCCAGTACTGTGATCGGCATAAAGCACAACCCTACCAAGTACATTTCTAGCAGCACGACCAATAGTTTGAATGAGAGAAGTATCCGAACGCAAGAAACCTTCTTTGTCTGCATCTAAAATACCAATAAATTCGACTTCTGGTAAATCCAAACCCTCTCTAAGCAAGTTCACACCAACAAGACAATCAAACTTCCCTTTTCTAAAGCTAGTAAGAATGTCTATTCTATCTATTGTTTTAATATCACTATGTAAATATTCCGCTTTCACTCCTTTTTCTTTTAAATATTCACTTAAATCTTCCGCCATCTTTTTTGTAAGAGTTGTCGCTATTACTCTTCCGCCCTTTTTAATTACTTTCAATGCTTCATCTATAAAATCAAAGACTTGAGATTTATTATTTTTAGTTTCTGTAATCGGCTTGATATCTACCACTGGATCAATAAGACCAGTCGGACGAATAACTTGCTCCACTATCTGCTCTGATTTTTCTTTTTCATAATTTCCCGGTGTAGCTGTTGTATATATTGTTTGCTCTACTCTTTGTTCAAATTCAGGAAAATTCAAAGGGCGATTATCTCTTGCCGATGGAAGTCTAAATCCAAAATCAATCAAAGTCTTTTTCCTTGAGGCGTCTCCAGCAAACATACCACCAATTTGCGGCACAGTAATGTGTGACTCATCTATAATAGTAAGGAAATCTGGCGAACCATCTGCCTTTTTCGGAAAATATGAAAGCAATGTATCTGGGGCTTCACCAGCTTTTCTGCCAGAAAAATGTCTAGAATAATTTTCTATACCATTACAATAACCAACTTCTTTTATTAAAGCTAAATCATATGTTGTTCTTCTTTTCAATCTTTCTGCTTCAAGGTTATATCCATCTTTTTTAAGTTGCTCCAATCTTTCTTCTAATTCTTTTTTAATACTTTTAAAAGCAGCTTCTGACTGTTCTTTGTTTGTAATAAAATGTTTCGCGGGGAAAATAAAAATCTGAGGCAAATCATTTTCAACAATTGTCCTAGAAACAGAATCTATTCTTATTATTTTTGAAATTTTATCGTCTTCAATATTTATTCTAATAATGATCTTTTCACTAACAGGCATTATTTCAATAGCATTACCAATAACTCTAAACTGCCCAGATGCCAAATCTGCATTTGTCCTTTCAAAATGAATATTTACAAGTTTCTTAATTATATTTTGTCTTTCTGCATTATCACCCTTTTTAATCTGTAAATTTACATTCATGTATTCTTCTGGACTTCCAAGACCGTAGATACAAGAGACCGATGCGACAATAATCACGTCTTTTCTTGTAAGAAGTGCTTGAGTAGAAGCATGACGAAGTCTGTCTATTTCTTCATTTATCATCGCTTCTTTTTCAATATAAGTATCTGTAACTGGCATATATGCCTCTGGCTGATAGTAGTCATAATAAGAGACAAAATAATGCACTGCATTGTCTGGAAAAAATTCTTTATACTCTTGAGCAAGCTGGGCTGCAAGAGTTTTATTGTGAGCAATTACTAAGGTTGGTTTTTGAACTTTTTCAATAATATTGGCAACAGTAAAAGTTTTACCTGAACCAGTAACACCAAAAAGGGTCTGTTTTTGAAAACCCTTTTCTATGCCATCCACAAGCTCTTTTATTGCTTTTGGCTGGTCGCCTGCTGGCTTATATTCAGCTTTTAACTTAAATTTACTCATATTGACTTACGCTCGCTTATTATGTAGTCTTTTAAACAGGAAATCAAGTATTCATCAAAGGAGGAATATATGAGAAAACAAGGAATTATGCCGGGTGGTAAATCATACATAATGGGTGGCCCTGAAGGTGTGGATCATCCCTGCAAAGTTGATGGTCGTCATGACGACGGAGACCATCCGGTAATGCCAAGAAAAATCCCACAAGAAAAATGTGGACACAAAGGATGTGAGAACATACTTCCCGAAGATCCAAATGACAGACGTAAAATCGGCGACGAAACTGTCTGTGAAGACTGCTGGACCAAAGAAATGGGAAAAGAGATTGATAAACATCCGATAGGTGTGCAACGTTTCTCTGCTTTCGAGACCGATAAACACCCAGTGCGTACAGAACGTTTCTCTGCTCTGTAAAACTAAAGACCTATAAGGTCACACCGCGTTCCTACACGCGGTTTTTTTTATTTCCTATAGTTCTTCAAAAATTCCTTTTTAAATTCTTCAAAATTTCCGTCTAAGATAGACTGACGAATTTTTTTCACCAGATTCACAATAAAATGAATATTATGAATTGAAGCTAAGGTCCCAGCAAGCATTTCTTTACCATGAAAGAGGTGTGAGACATAAGCACGGGAATAATTCTTACAAGTATAGCAATCACAATCCTTTTCAATTGGATTCAGGTCATCTCTGAAAGCCGAATTCATAATGTGTATCTTCCCTTCTTTTGTATAAATCGTTCCATTCCTTCCTAAGCGAGTCGGTAAGACACAGTCAAAAAGATCGACACCGTTTTCAATACCCATAAATAGATCTTCTGGCTCACCTATTCCCAAGAGGTGTCTTGGTTTGTCTTCTGGTAAAATTTCATTTACCCATTTTACCGCAGTGGACATATCTTCTTTTGCAAAAGATCCGCCAATACCAAAACCATCAAAACCCTTTCCATCTACTTCCATTTTTGAAATTACTTCTGCAGATTTTTTTCTAAGCTTTTCTTCCCTGCCGCCCTGAACAATTCCAAATAAAGCAATTTTATTTTCTGTATTTAATTTATTGTGTTCTTTAAGAGACCTCTCTGCCCAACTATGTGTTCTGTCTAAAGCTTCTTCTTGATATCTCAAATCTTCATTTGGTGAAGTGCATTCGTCAAAAGCAAAGATCATATCCGCACCAATATTGTGCTGAATCTGGATTGATTTTTCTGGAGTAATATAATGCACTGAACCATCTAAATGAGAAGTAAAAGAAACACCGTCTTGTCCTACTTTTGCCAATCTTGGAGCTAAAGAATCATCAAATCTCTCTGGGATCATAAGAGATGGATCTGTAATTTGCAGAATTTTTGAAATACCTTTTCCATAAGCAGCACCCAAAGAAAAAACCTGGAAACCTCCAGAGTCTGTCATTGTTGGACCATCCCAATTCATCATTTTTTTAAGTCCACCCATATTTTTTATTCTTTCATCTCCAGGTTGAAGATATAAGTGATATGTATTCGCAAGAACAACTTGAGCCCCAGTATCTTTCACTTGATCAGGATTTAATGATTTAACAGTAGCTTTTGTGCCAACGACAACGAAAGCAGGGGTTTCTATTACTCCATTTGGTGTTTCTAAAGTTCCAACCCTTCCGAGCTTGCCTTCAAGTTTTTTTTCTATTGTAAATTTTATTGCCTTCACAAAGCTAATATAACAGAAAAAGGACTTTGTTGCATTAAAAAACCGCCAGAATGGCGGTTTTTAAATTATTTAACGTCTAGCAATTCAACCTCAAAAATCAAAGTGGAATTACCAGGGATAGTCTGATAATCATTTGGACCATATCCAAATTCTGGAGGAACTACAAGGATTCTCTTACCACCAACTTTCATACCAGCTACTCCAATATCCCAACCTTTTATAACTTCACCAACTCCTAAAGTAAATGAAAACGGAACACCCCTATCTCTTGAACTATCAAATTTTTCTCCATTAGTAAAAACACCAGTATAGTGTACTGTTACTTTCTTACCAACAACTGCTTCTGCATCTTTACCTACTACTAAATCTTTTATTTCTACTTGAGCTGCTTTTTTATCCATTTGTGTATTATCGTTAGTCGCTTGTTTAGAACTATTATTAAAAATTAAGCCAGATCCCCCCAAAACTACGAGGACAGCTATACCAACTGCAATTCCTGTTTTCTTTGTCATTTATTTATAAATTAAAACTTCTAAAACTTATTTCAATAATTATATCAGATTCCCTAGGCATATCAAATCAATATGATATAATCTTCAGCATGATATTTAATAAATTATTTAAAAGCAGAAAAGATGTAAAGAACGGAAATCACATAGAAGCTGGCACAGATTCTATTAGAGAAGTTGAAAAGATCGTTGAAAAAAGAGAAAAATTAGCCGATAGTGAATTTAAAAAAGGTTACAATTTAATAAAGAAATACCCTAGGTCTGTAAGTATTCTTGGTTCTGCAAGATTTAAAGAAGACAGCATTTACTATGCACAAGCCAGATCTTTGGGAAGCAAAATAGTTACAGAGCTTGGATATGCAGTGGTCACTGGTGGCGGTCCTGGAATAATGGAGGCTGCAAACAGAGGGGCTTTTGAAGCAGGTGGAAATTCTATTGGTTTTAACATAAAGCTTCCTCGCGAACAATCTATAAATAAATATGTTACTGAATCTGTGGACTTTGAATTCTTCTTTAGCAGAAAAACATTGCTATTTTTTGGAAGTGAAAGTTATGTGTATTTTCCTGGTGGCTTCGGCACTTTGGATGAATTTTTTGAAATGGTAACGCTTATTCAAACTGGTAAAATAAATCCCGCTCCGATTATTCTTGTTGGAAGAGAATTCTGGGAACCAATTCTTAAACTTATGAAAGATGAGCTACTAGAAAAATACAACACTATAAGTCTCCAGGATTTAAATATTTATAAAATTGTAGATGACGAAAAAGAAATTATAGAAATTATTAAAAACGCGCCTTTTAGACAAGAATAAAATACAAAATGCCGGTTCGCGAAGCGAACCGGCATTTTGTATTTGTCCTATTTGATCCCAAACGAAGCCCTTACCGTCACCATTACATTTTTATTTATTTTAGATGTGTCGTATGATCCGTAGTCTGATACTTCTAGAGAATTAGATGATAAGACTTGCACCACACCGCTAGCGGCTGATTTCAAATTCCCTACCTTTTTACCTGTACTTTCTGCCATCTTTGAAGCTCTAGCCTTTGCATCTTTTATCGCGTCAGAAAGAAGCTCGACTCTAAGATCCGGAAGTTTTGTATAATAATATTCAACCTGATTAGTGCTAAAAATAACTCCTTTATTTATAAGATTTTGTGTTGCTTGAGCTAGCTTTGTAATTTTATCTACATCATTTGAAGATACTTCTACATGCTGAGAAAGAGTGTATTCTTTTTCAGTTTGATAATTTTTATCATAGTTATAATTTTCCATCATAGATACTGTAGAAATTGTAATATCTTTGTCATCAATGCCTTGCTCTTTCAAAAAGGCTTTTACAATTTTCAAATCTTCCGCCATCTGATCATAACCATTTTTCAAAACACTTATTTTTACAATTCTAGTAAAATCTCCACTAAATTTTGCGTTATCAGAAACTATCTGTCTGCTAGCAGAGCCAGTAACAGAAAGTGCATCTGTAGAAACTCTTGAATTATAAAATGCTATCGAAAAAATAATAGAACTTAAAACCAAACTTGTTCCCACTATCGCAGGAAACCATTTTGAGATAATTTTGTTTTCCATAATACAAATATTATATCACTAAAATTATTTTTGGAACAACAAAACTTAGCTTTTTTACATCATATATGCTAGAGTATGTAAATATGGAACAAAAACCAGGAGAATTAATAAGAATAAACAAATATCTAGCCCAAAAAGGTATAGCCACTAGAAGAGACGCCGACAAGATTATATCTGCTGGTAAGGTTCTTATAAATGGCGTAAAAGCTGTTTTAGGAGATAAAGTATCAAACATAGACAATGTCGAAATACTAGGTAAATCATCTAAAAAGCTGGTTTACTACGCCTACAACAAACCAAGAGGTGTTATTACTCATAGCCCACAAAGAGGTGAAAAAGATGTCTTGGAATCAAGTAAACTTAGAAACGTATTCCCTATCGGCAGACTCGACAAAGATTCTGAAGGTCTTCTTATACTTACAAATGATGGAAGAATCACCGAGAGACTCCTTGGCCCAGATTACGAACACGAAAAAGAATATCTCGTAAAGACAAGACACGTCATTAAACAATCTTATATAAATATAATGGAACGTGGAATGGAACTTGAGGGCCTCATGACAAAACCTTGCAAAGCAAAAATGCTTGATGAAAATTCTTTTAGAATAATTTTAACAGAAGGAAAGAAACACCAGATCAGAAGAATGTGTGATGCTCTTTCAATACCAATTGAATCTTTGAAAAGAGTGCGCGTAATGAATATACGACTCGGAAGCTTGAAAGAAAACGACCATAGAGAGATAGTTGGTGAAGAATTGAAAGAATTCTTAGATAGCCTTTTTAAATAGATCTACTTTTTAATACACTCGTTAAAAGACTTAACCTTATTATTATAAATAGATATTAGAGAGTTCATCTCCTTTACCTGAGAATTAATAGTATCTACTAGAATTTTGTATTCGGAAACTTTTGCATTATATAAATTCGGATTTTCTATCAAAATATTACTATTTAATTCAACCCCAAGCTTATCTGCTTTTGTTTTCATATCTTCTATCAATTTATGAGTTGATTCGATCTTCTCTTTTTCTTTTGAAGTCGCTCCGTCACAGAAAGAAAGTGGTTTTCCAAATATCTGTGCAGAAAGCCAAACCTTCTGACCTTTATAGTCTGCCTCTTTTGCATATACGCCTATCTCTGTATATGAGCTACTTAAAATATTTTTCCTATGTCCTTCACTATTCATCCAAGCGGTAATCAATGCCTGTGTATTTTCAAAATTTCCCAACGCAATATTTTCACCTATCACTATATAGCCATAAGTAAACTTATCTGCTACAGAAGAAGCACTCTCACCACTCGGAGAAACGTGTTCAAAATAACTTTTTGCAAACATATCATTTACTCTGTCTTCTGCAATAGAATCTAATTTAGAATTTTCAGAAAGTATAGAAAGACCAGTTTTTGCACGCTCTACATTTGTAAGAGCAATAATTTGGGTTTTATTTATTTTCGCATTAACATCGTCTGTCTTTGCGATGAGTAATCCAGATGTCTCAACTTTTTTCGCTATATTTTGAGGTTTAACTATTGTTTGTATTTTATCTGCAATAATCTTTGTTGTAGAGCTAAAAGAAACCTTCCCTTCTGTTGCAGCCTTACTAAGAGGCAATGTTTTTATTTCTTTCTTGTCTGAAGCGTCTATTTTAATAGCCACACTTTCCGTACATATTTTTGAACCTATTTTTGTTCTAAATTCATCGGCTTTCCATTCTCCGTTTGCAGAAGATGAAAAATAGCTACCACAAAAATCGTTACGAACTTTACCCACCACAGTATCACCAAAAAAACTAAAGAAATCAGTTACACCATTAAAAATATTAAAAACAGATGCTGTGAGGCCAGCTCTAGACAGTTCAAAGGCACTTGCATTAAAGTATGAAAAAGCGGAAAACAAAATACAGGAAATAAGTAAAAATGTTTTCGCCTTTTTATTCATATTGTATATTTTACCACAAAATAGTTTATATGAATATTATATGGATAATATTATTTCTAGTGATATAATATTCATATGGGTACGTTGCAAGTTTTTTTGAGATATTTAAAATGGCACTACAGTAAGGCTATTGTAAGTTCATTTTTACTTTGGCAGACACTCCTAATTTTTCTTTTTAATTTTTTTTCAATAAAGACACTTTTGGGTAATTTCTTTACACCGTGGAAAAGGATGTATGAAAGATATCCTAAATGGTACGAATTCAAAGAATACTTCTCCTCTTTAGTAATCAATACGATGATGCGTATTGTCGGAATAATAATCAGATTTTTTACTGTTACCTTTGGACTTATTTGCATACTAATTTTTATAGTATTATTCCCAGCAGCATTAATACTTTGGCTGCTTTTACCTTTTATAATAGTGGGATTATTCGCTCTTGGTTTGCTTTTAATAATCAATGGATAAAATATGGATATAAGAAATTATTTAAAACAAAGTTCTCTATACAATGTCCTTGTAGTGAATTACCTTGTATCTACAAGGAAAAGAGAAAAAATTATTAGAATAACGTCAAACGTTATTCTTTATTCTCTACTAGTAATGATTCTTTATTATTTAATAAAGGATACAACAAAATTTGCTATTTATCAGAAATTCGTAGCAAATATAATACCTAGGGTTGTTGGGCTCCTTATATTTAACCTTGGTTTGTTTTTAACAGCAAAGCTCATAGACATATATCTTTCATCACAATATTTTTTTGAACATATTGTTAATAATACTTACGAAAACGACGAGCTCTACACCTTCTCCGCTGGTAAGATATTATATGCTGGCAAAAAAACAGATATCCTTCACGGTCTTTTTAATGCAAGAATAGGACAAAGACTCCTTATGCGTCTAGGTATATCAGAAAAAGATTCAAAAAATTTTATTAAATCACAAATACCACTAAAAGAAGAAAATGTTCCAGACCAATCAAACAATGTTTTGAAATTAAAAGACGTAGTGTTATATCTTTATGAAAAAAATGAGCCATT